>ENA-OQKJ01000242-OQKJ01000242.1-human-gut-metagenome-genome-assembly--contig:-NODE-242-length-14088-cov-4.507414_pt1 | contig 14088 bp, 10 predicted proteins | sample MGYA00242647_ERZ504795 | MGnify/ENA primary metagenome ERZ504795 (study PRJEB26092, sample SAMD00036398) | human gut metagenome | host: Homo sapiens | study: EMG produced TPA metagenomics assembly of...
TTAGATTTGCATTCCCAGAGTTTTATATTGGTTTGATAATTTCTATTTTAATGGTGGTTACATATTTTGTTATCGACAAGAAAGTAAGTGCTACATCTGTTTCAAATTAACAGACAGATTTCAGTTTGTAGAATTCAAAAATTTAATATGAAATGTGAGATAGAGCGTATGGAAATTAACTATACGTTCTATTCTTTTTGCCTTTTTTGAAAAAAAGTGATTAAAAAACTATTGACATTTTGTTACTGGAGGAGCGCAAAGATTCCTTCTGATACAAGCAAGTTCCCACCCCCTGCTTATTGCTTTTCGCAATTAAAGCAGGGGACTTACTTGACTTCGGCTAAAAAGATGGAATATAGTATATTGTCGCACATTGACACTTTACCATGATAAGGTTAAAATAAAGATAAATTATGCACTGCAAGAGAAATTGGACAGTTGCAATATTATTCTGAATTTCGGTGGTTTGCCGGGATTATTTGAACAGGAGCGAATGTGTTATGATAGCAGAAAAAATGAAACCTTATGTAAAAAATAATTCAGCCATCCGTATGATGTTTGAGGAGGGAAATCGTCTCAGAGCCATTTACGGTGCGGATAAAGTTTATGATTTTAGTCTTGGGAATCCGAGCGTTCCGGCACCGGAGTGTGTGAAGGAGGCTATTATTGATCTGGTGAACGAAGTGGAGCCGACAGTGCTTCATGGTTATATGAGTAATGCGGGATTTGAGGATGTGCGCCAGACGATCGCAGAATCTTTGAACCGCCGCTTTGGAACTAAATTTGCGGCAAAGAATCTGATTATGACAGTTGGGGCAGCCAGTGGTCTGAATGTGATTTTCAAGACAATCCTGAATCCAGAGGAAGAAGTGATTGTTTTTGCACCATACTTTTTGGAATACGGTGCATATGTGCGTAATTTTGATGGCAAGCTTGTGGAAATCTCTCCGGATACTACCACATTCCAGCCGAATCTTGAGGAGTTTGAGCAGAAGATTACGGCAAAGACAAGGGCAGTGATCGTAAATACACCTCACAACCCCACTGGTGTTGTATATTCCGAAGAAACCATTAAGAAGCTGGCAGCAATTCTTGAGAAAAAACAGAAGGAATTTGGCAGTGTAATTTATCTGATCTCTGACGAGCCATACAGAGAGCTGGCTTATGATGGTGTAGAAGTTCCGTATCTGACAAAATATTACGACAATACTATTGTTGGTTATTCTTACAGCAAATCCCTGTCCCTTCCGGGAGAGCGTATCGGTTATCTGGTAATTCCGGATGAAGCAGATGGCAGTGAAGAACTTATCACTGCTGCGGCTATTGCCAACCGTACTATCGGATGTGTCAACGCCCCATCCCTGATGCAGAAGGTGATTGCCAAATGTGTAGATGCAGAAGTGGATGTAGCTGCATATGATAAGAACCGTCTGGCGTTATACAATGGACTGAAAGAATGCGGATTCGAGTGTATCAAACCTCAGGGTGCATTCTACCTCTTTGTGAAATCACCGGTAGCAGATGAAAAAGCGTTCTGCGAAGCTGGAAAGAAATATAATATTCTCATGGTTCCGGGAAGTTCCTTTGCCTGCCCGGGTTATGTGAGACTGGCTTATTGTGTATCTTATGATACTATTATTAATTCCCTGCCGGAGTTTAAGAAATTGGCAGAAGAGTTTGGACTGTGAAAGCGGCGGGGATTGACATTGGGACAACAACGATAAGCGGTGTTGTTCTGGAAAAAGAGGAAAACGGACAGGCAAAGATTCTGGAGGCAAAAACTGTAGAGAACGGTTGCTTTATCGAGACCGGAAATGAATGGGAAAGAATACAGTATGCAAAAGAAATTGTAGAAAGAGCAGTGAATCTGCTGGATTATTTCCTGGAGAAGTATCCGCATGTTGAGCGGATTGGGCTCACAGGGCAGATGCATGGAATTGTCTATGTTGACAAAGAAGGAAATTGTGTCAGTCCGTTATATACATGGCAGGATGCCAGAGGAAGTATCTGCGATGGGGATCAGATTCCTTTAACAGAAGAAATCCGGGAAAGATGTCAAATCCATGCTGCTTCAGGATATGGGCTTGTTACACACATTTATAATATCAGGCATAATCTGGTTCCGGATTCGGCTTTGAGCTTCTGTACGATCATGGATTATTTTGGAATGCATTTGACAGAGCGTAAAAAACCATTGGTACATGTGAGCAATGCGGCAGGTTTGGGATTCTTTGACAGCCGTAAGATGTGCTTCGAAAAAGAAAAACTGGCTGAAATGGGAGTGGACGTAAACGGGCTGCCGGATGTCTGTACTGAAATAGAAAAACTGGGTACATACAGAGGACGAACAGTTACAACTGCAATCGGAGACAACCAGGCAAGCTTCCTTGGCGCAGCAGGTGATGAGGAGAATACATTACTGGTCAATATGGGAACCGGCGGACAGATTTCTGTTCTTTCCAGTCAGTATTTTGCAGGAGATGGAATTGAGGCAAGACCTTTCCTGAATGGGAAGTATCTGCTTGCAGGAGCATCTCTGTGTGGCGGCAAGGCATATGCGCTTCTGGAACAGTTTTTCCGAAAAATTGTAAAAGAAGCGACCGGACAGGAGCAGCCATTATACAAAGTAATGGAAAAGATGGCAAGAACAGGGAGAGACCAGAATAGTGAAAGAACTGAAAGTCGAAAGATTAAAGTGGAAACAACATTTGACGGTACGCGGGTGAATCCGGAAAAAAGCGGCAGTATTACCCAGATCTGTTCCGAAAACTTTACACCTGAAGATTTCTGCTATGGTGTTCTGAAGGGAATGAGCACAGAATTGTATCAGATGTATATGACTATTCAGAATGGAACCGGCATAAAGATCAGGCGTATGATTGGTTCAGGGAATGGACTGAGAAAAAATCCGGTACTGTGCGAAATTATTGAGGATATGTTCAATGCAGAACTTGTTTTGGCAGAATGTGAAGAGGAATCTGCGACAGGAGCGGCAATGAGCAGTAGTATGTAGAACTATAGCAACTCCCCCAGATAATAAAATGAAGCAGTGAAGTGGATTGTGAATAACCAATTGATTTTAATACTGGAATTTGAGGAAAGGGGCTGTCCTGAAAATAGACAGCTCCTTCTTTACTGTCCGATTTATTGTATGTTATTTTTCGACATGTTCTGATATATTTTGGAGCATGCCGGAAAATTTTATGAAAACTGCAAAAAAATTCAGGAAAAAAAAGACAGCATTTTAAACGCTATAGAAAAAATGTAATTTTTGAAAAAACAATTATTGTAATAATCTCCCGAACGTGACATAATAAGGATGGAAAAGTAAAGGGCAGGTTAAATTCTGATTAGAGACAGGTAAAATAACCTGCTTACATTATGCGCCGATTTTCTGAGATGAGGTGGGAAATCAGGCAGACGACAAAGGAGAAAATAATGGGAATTTTTTCAATGATATTGTCATTACTGAGCGGAGTAGCGTTATTCCTGTTCGGTATGTCATTGATGGGCGACGGCCTGAAAATGGTTGCCGGAAATAAGCTGGAAGCTTTCCTGTATCGAATGACAAACACACCGCTGAAGGGAGTTGCTCTGGGTACTGGTGTTACCAGCGTGATTCAGTCTTCTTCTGCCACAACCGTTATGGTCATTGGTTTTGTTAACTCAGGTATGATGAAACTGAAACAGGCCATCGGTATTATCATGGGAGCCAACATCGGAACCAGTATTACCGGATGGATCCTCTGTCTTTCTTATATTGACGGAAAGAACGGAATTGCGAAGATTTTATCTACAGCAACAATTTCAGCAGTAGTAGCGATTATTGGTATTATCCTTCGCATGGCATGTAAGCGTTCCGTGCATAAAAATATCGGTAATATCATGCTTGGTTTTGCAATCCTGATGACAGGTATGCAGACAATGAGCGGTGCTGTTTCACCACTAAAGGACAGCCCCACATTTACAAACATGCTGACAATGTTTTCCAACCCGCTGATAGGTATTCTGGTAGGTATTGCATTTACCGCAGTGCTGCAGAGTGCATCTGCCACAGTCGGTGTATTGCAGGCGTTATCTGTAACAGGTATCCTGACATTCTCCAGTGCATTCCCGATCGTTCTTGGTATCGGTGTAGGTGCTGCCTGTCCGGTTCTGATTTCAGCAATCGGTGCGAATAAGAATGGTAAACGTACAGCACTTGTTTATCTGATCAATGACCTGTTTGGTCTTATCCTCTGGTCAGTGATCTTCTACACTGTAAATGCTGTTGTGCATTTCGGATTTATGGATATGATCATGTCACCGGTTGCAATTGCTTTACTGAATACTGTATTCCGTGTAGCAACAGTATGTGTTCTTTTCCCGTTCATACCGAAGATTGAGCAGCTGGTGTGCTGGCTTGTAAAAGACAGTGCAGAGGAACTGGAAGATGAAGCAGACTTTGATCTTCTGGAAGAACGTCTTCTGAATTATCCGGCACTTGCTATTGGACAGTGTCATCGTGCCATGAGCGGTATGGCAAGGAAGCTTCGCAAGAATGTCAACCGTGCCATGAACCTTCTGAATGAATATCAGCAGGATAAATTTGATAAGGTACAGAGAAAAGAGAACCTGATCGATAAATACGAAAGCCGTCTTGGGGAATATCTGATGAAGCTCACAAAGCATGAGATGAACAGTGCCCAGACAAGGCAGGCATCCCTTTATCTTCATACCATCAATGACTTTGAGAGAATCGGTGACCATGCATCCTACATTGCCTATATGTCCAGTGAAATGCATGATAATCACACTAATTTCTCACAGGAAGCCTGGGATGAGCTGAATGTAGTAATGGAAGCAGTTCGTGAGGAGATCAATCTTACCTGTCGTGCATTCCTCAATGATGACAAAGAGATGGCACAGAGAGTTGCACCTCTTGGAATGATTATCACATCCTTATGCAATGAGCTGAAGATGCATCATGTAGAGCGTCTGAGTAACGGCAATTGCGGACTGGAAGAGGGAACTGTATATACAGACATTCTCAACAGCTTCAACCGTATTGCAGCACATTGTGCAAGTGCAATGGTAGCTCTCCTTAAGAGTGGAGACGAGAATCCGGATATGCATATCCATGATTCCAAGATTTACCCATCTGACAGCGTGGAATATTATACATACTTCAAGGAATATCGCCAGAAGTATGAAATCGTAAAGAACGAGGAACACATGCGAAGCATGGAACCGGAAGAAGTAGAATAATACTTTTATACTACAAAGCAGTAAATGTATATGATATAATGACAGCAGATGATCTGGAAACGGATGTCTGCTGTTTTTTCGTTATAGTTGCCGGGCGTGCAGATGGTGGGAATGATTTTTCGAATACGCTCCTGCGTGTGCAGGCTGAGGAGCCAGCAGGCAGGATCATTTTTGTAAAAACAACACCCCAAAGGAGGAGAAATTAATTATGTTATTCGACAGCAGAACAGTTTATCTCGGTGCATCCAGAGACAAATATGAGCAGTATTGTAAAGCCTTAGATTCAGAGAAAATCAAATACAAAACAAAGAGAGTCAACCACGAAGAAAAAATGACAGCTCCGGGCAGGGGAACTGCCCGCAGTATGGGTGGGAATTTCGGAACAGATAAAACATTGTATGAAATCATGGTCGGAGAGAAAGATTACGACAATGCAATGGGGATTCTGACAGCACTGAAGTAGACGGAATCTATCCTGAAGAAGAAAGTATGCAAAAAAGTGTGCAAGTTAATGTGCAAGATAACGGAAATTCTGGAGGTGTTTTGTGGGAGAATATAAACCGCCATTTACAATAACAAATGAGATATTATCATATGTGTCTTCAATTTCTGAAAAAATAGGGCGAATCACGGCAATCAGAAGTCTGGAAACAAAACCGCACCTGAGAAAGAATAACCGAATTAAATCTATTCATTCATCTTTAAAAATAGAAGCGAATTCTCTTTCTCTGGGGCAGGTTAGGGATGTAATTAATGGCAGGCTTGTACTGGGGGAACAGAAAGAAATACAGGAAGTTAAAAATGCATATGCGGCATATGAAAGCCTTTCGGAAATTAATCCCTATAGTATAAAAGATTTAAAGAAATTTCATGGGATTATGACAAAATATCTTGTGGAAGAATGTGGGGAGTTTCGCCATGGAGAAGAGGGAGTCTTTAATGGAGATGAATGTATTTTTATGGCACCTCCGGCGCAATTTGTACCGCAGCTTATGGATGAACTGTTTGAATGGATGAAGAAATCAAGGAATAGTGTTCATCCATTGATTATGAGCAGTGTATTTCATTATGAGTTTGTCTTTATTCATCCATTTGCTGATGGTAATGGAAGAATGGCAAGATTATGGCACACTGCGATTTTGTCTAAATGGAAACCTGTATTTGAGTATATTCCAATCGAAAGTCAGATTGAAAAATTTCAGGATGAATATTATGATGCGATTGCCAGATGTCATGTTTCGGGAGAATCTACCATTTTTATAGAGTTTATGTTGTCACAGATAGACAGGATTCTGGAAGATATTTCGCTTCAGATAAATGAAGAAAATGAACAGTTTTCAGAAACTGTCAGGAAAATGCTTGAAATCATGGAGTATGATACGCCATATACAAGAAAAACACTTATGGAAAAACTGGGGTTAAAGTCCAGAGATGGATTCCGCAGAAATTATTTGCAACCCGCACTTGAGATGAATTTGATCCAAATGACATTACCAGATAAACCGAATAGCAGAAATCAGCGATATATGAAAGTATGAATAGCAGGAAGCTTATCTGATTTATAGCAATCTATAGCAATTCCATAAAATAATGCAAGCAATCCAGCCCATCATAGTGTGAAGTCCTGCGTCAGATATCTTCCTTGTCTTTCGCACTCTGCTGAACTGTCTTGATTGCATTATTTATAAGGATTGCCATAGTTCATAGTTAAACGGATTGAATAAATTTCTCTACATAATGCAGAGCCGCTCCGATTGCCGGTGTATATTGTCCGTTGGTACCGACCAGGATCTGAGTTTTATCCAGTATGAATGGTGCGGCTGTATGGAGATGTTCTGTCAGATATTCAATATCTTCTTCTGTAAAATAAGGTGCCAGATATCCGCTGAGGATGATCGGTGCATCAATAACAAGGTTAAGATTTTTCATGGCAAATGCCAGATGGTTTAAATAATCTTTCCAGATCTGTATGATCTGGGGAGATTTTTTTTCGCGCAGAAGGGGGAAAAATTCTTTGGCAGGAATACCTGCAGCCTGTTCCAGTGCATTGGCAGAGCAGTAGGTTTCCAGGCAGCCACGGCTGCCGCAGTAGCAAAGTGGGCCGTCGGGATTAATACACATATGTTCAAGAGTTCCGCTGTGCATGGAGATCCCCTGATGAATCTGATGATTGGTAATGATGCCACCGCCCAGATTTCGGTTCAGCAGGATGATAACAGCACTGTCAAGCTCCGGATGATTCCATAATTCAAGGAACGCAGCTGATTTCGAATCATGTTCCAGATAACAGGGATAAGGAAGATATCTGGAAAAATCATCCAGTTTCATGCCAGCGTTATTCATGATATCTCCATATAGTACAGTGGTATGATCCGGGGATGTGATACCCTGTGTGGCAATGGAAATGCCAAGAACTTTGTCATTGTCATACTGGCGCGATGAGATGAATTCCTTTACTGCGTCAGTAACCTGCTTATAGTAATCCGGTGTATTGGAATATGGAAGTGGAATGGTATCTGTATAGAAAGCATTTCCATACAAATCTACAGCAGTAATATGAAACATCCCTTTTAAAATACCGATACCAATGGAAATTTTAAAATCTGATACAATCTGAAGGGCGTTTGCCTTCTTCCACCGGTAGATTCAAAGAAACCATTTTTTTCAATAAGACCTTCCTGTTCCAGAAGATTCAGGTTCTGACTGACAGTGGATAAACCCATCTGCAGTTCCTGAACGATCTGTAGCTTGGAGGTCGTATTTTTTCTGTAAATGTACTGGTAAACCTTTGATTTATTTATTTTCTTGAGACTAATGTTGGTCAATCCCTTTTCACACATAATATTCTCCTGATTATGTTACAAGATAATGTTAAGTTTCAGTTTTATTGTAGCATAGAACGAAAAAAAAACAATAAAAATATCCGGCACGATTAGCAACGTCAATTTGTCAGTACACTATAGTAAAATAGACAAAAAAGTTGTTTGAAAATTAGAATTTTTGCCAATGGATTTTTTAAAAGAAAAGATATATACTCAACTTACAGTTAAGATATAAACGTAAGTAAAAAACATAACAACAAACAATAAGTATCGAATAAGACAAACAAGGAGGATATAACATGAAATTATCAATCAATGGAATCAAGGAACAGGAAGCATGGAAAAAGGCAGGAATCGCTCTTCCGGGTTATGATGTAGAGGCTGCCTCTGAGAATGCAAAGGAGAATCCGGTATGGGTTCACTTTGGTATCGGAAATATTTTCCGTGTGTTTATCGGTGGAATTGCAGATGGTCTTCTGGAAGAGGGAGTTCTGGATCGTGGGATTACCTGTGTGGAAACCTTTGATTATGATGTAGTAGATAAGATTTATGATCCATATGACAATCTGGGATTAAGCGTGATCCTGCATGGGGATGGAACCCGTGAGTATAAAGTAGTCGGAGCTTTTGCAGAAGCAGTGAAGGCACAGTCTTCTAATGCAGCACAGTGGAAACGCTTGAAAGAAATCTTCACAAGCAAATCCCTGCAGATGGTTTCCTTTACGATCACAGAGAAAGGCTATGCATTACAGAAAGCTGACGGAACATGGTTCCCGTTTGTAGAGGCAGATATCAAGAATGGTCCGGATAAAGCAGTTGGTGCCATGGCAGTTCTGGTTGCAATGCTTTATGAAAGATATAAAGCCGGCAAATATCCGATTGCACTGGTTTCCATGGATAACTGCTCACAGAACGGTGCAAAGCTTCGCGAGTCAGTACTGACAATGACAGAAGAGTGGAAGAAAGCCGGATTTGTTGATGAGGGATTTGTAAACTATGTAAGCGATGAAAAAGCAGTTGCTTTTCCATGGACAATGATCGATAAGATCACACCTCGTCCAAGCGAGCAGATTGCAGCAGATCTTGAAAAGCTGGGTGTTGAGAACATGCAGCCGGTGATCACAGGTAAGAAGACATACATTGCACCATTTGTCAATGCTGAGAAACCGCAGTATCTGGTAATAGAGGACAGTTTCCCTAACGGACGTCCGGCTCTGGAAAAAGGTTTTGGCGTATATATGGCAGACAGAAATACAGTTAACCTTTCTGAACGTATGAAAGTAACAGTATGTCTGAATCCGGTTCATTCTGCTACAGGTCCGCTGGGAGTAGTTCTTGGATATGAGCTGTTTGCGCATATGCTTAATACAAATGAAGATATGATGAAAATGGCACGTATGATTGCTTATGATGAAGGTCTTCCGGTAGTTGCTGACCCTGGAATCCTTTCTCCCCAGGCATTTGTGGATGAGCTTTTTAATGATCGTTTTCCAAATGAATATCTGGGAGACACAAATCTTCGTCTGGCAGTAGATGTATCTCAGATGGTTGGCATCCGTTTTGGCGAAACAATCAAAGCATATGTACAGAAATTCGGAGATGCTTCCAGACTGACAGCTATTCCTCTGGGAATTGCAGGATGGCTCAGATATATGCTTGGTGTAGATGATGAAGGAAATAAATTTGAACTTGCACCGGACCCAATGAATGAGGAACTGCAGGAACAATTTAAGGATATTGTTGTAGGCAAACCTGAAACATTCAAAGATCAGTTAAAACCAATTCTTTCCAATGAGCGTCTGTTCTTCACTGATCTTTACAAAGATGGTGTAGGAGAGAAGGTTGAGGATATGTTCCGTGAAATGATCGCAGGACCTGGAGCTGTAAGAGCAACAATACATAAATATGTTGGATGATTTTCATCAGATGAATAAATTTATTGGTAGCCGTATTAATTAAAAGAGCAATGATTGCATGTAAAAACAGCGGGCACAGTATTCTAGACGATTTTCCTGAGGTTAGGAAAATCGTTGAAGTTGGAGTCACCACGAAACCAAAAAAGATTATGAACTATCAAGATATGCATGTTATATGATCGTTCAGAATGGAGATCCAAGAAAAGAGGTCATATCCTTTTTGTAAAGAATCATCAGATTCTTCGCACAGGTTTTACCCCGGAGTTTTGAAATATATTGAATGCCGTTGAGAATCTTCCGGCAGCGAGCCATCTTTTCTTTTTTGTTCCTACAGGAAAGCAGACCATAGTGGCGAATTCGGACAAAACCTTTAGGGAGCACATATGTAGTTGAAAGGGGAAGACTGTCCCCTCTCCCCTTAAGCTATATACTCCATCAAAAGTATCGGATAATAATAGGATGCCGGAGTTTAATTGTTAATAGCAGAACGACAACATTCAAAATTGTAGGTATGAATATATTTTTCGTGCTTCACGTATATTGGCATACTGAGTCAAATCTGCTTCCTCGTACTTAAAACTGCGAAACCACCTTTCAATCATAATGTTATCCGCCCAACGGCTTTTTCCATCCATACTCACGCTGCATGTTTGCGTTCTGCAACCGTCGGCGTACTTCTATAAAGATCCTCCAATGGGACGGATTCGGATTCTGGATACTGGATCCTGATGAAACGGATCGACCGTAATGCCTTCCGTTGGCTGAATACTCTGGACGAACTCCGTCAAGTGACCCTGAAAGAGATCCACTGGTTGTGTGATGGACTATCCTTAAATCCCAGGGGTGCATTTGAGGAACACCATCCAAAGATTATTCTGTAAGCATACGACAGCGGAGCTGTCAATCCCGTAAAAATCATGAAAAATACCACATCTTCCTGCATATTTCCTATATCCGAAAACGCAGTTTTCCATAGGAAATATGCAGGAAGATGTGGTATACTTTTGATAATGATATGATCACTCAAGATTCCGAGAGATCATGTATTTGCACCTTGGTGCATGATTACATTCTAAAGGATTTATGATAAAGGTTTTCACCACCGGAATGGTGTTTTCCTTAAAAATGGATTTGCGGTTTCCTATTCCGGATTATTTATCCAGATCACTGCTTTAATCAACATTTCAAGCAATCCCTTTAGCTTGTTACCCATTTATATTTATCTCTTATTCTGTGTTATCTGCTATGTCAACTTACTGAAAGATAAGCACTTTGAAAACAGCGGGGCGGAAAATATAATTTTCACCCCCGCTGTCATGGCAGCCATTTATGATTCTAAAAATGCAAGAATCTCTTGTTTTGTCCAATGATTAAATCCCATCTTCGCCAAGGTTCTTCCAGTTTTCATATAATCTTCATCATTATAATAAGAAGCTATTGTTACAAGTGCCTTAGCGATTGGAACATCTACGCCACACAAATCCGCGAGTTCACAAAATGGAACAAATAAATATGGAACATCTTCTGTAATATAGCGTGCTTTCGATGTGTTAGGTGCATTTTTAATTTTAGAATGAACACTTGACTCACGATTAAAATCATAAATACACTTTGCATGCGATGCATAAAGAACATTATTTGCTTCCAATTCTGTTCTCAAGTGCATATGTAAACTATCTCCAACTGCAAGGCGTTCTAAATCCAATGCATCCTCAACTTTTGCAACCGCCGTAGAGCAACAATCAGCATAAAAATTAAATTGACCGTCAAAATTCTCACACAAACCCATATTCAAAATCGATAATACTGGATGGGCACCAAAATTAATATTTTCAAAAGCAGCCACAATAGGATTAGATAAAAATTCTGGTCGAATTGGGAATACTTCATTAACCAATTTCATTAATTCTGGAGTTTTTTTACTATTAGGGAATATGCTCATTGGCATAAATTCCTTCACACCCATAATAGCTACAGCACCGGCATGAGCTAGACGAGTAGCCCAAGGCAGACTAATTGTATCTAAAAATGTAATATCCATGCCCGCTTTCTCTGATTTTTGAAGACATCTGTTCAAAATTAATCCTCCATAGTTTCCAGGAACTATAAAAATTTTCATGCCGTCTCTTAAATATGGAAGCATACTGTTAAACATAATTTCCTGTGCAAAAGAAGGGCAGACCATCATAAAAATATCCGAAAATTCCATAGCAGCCTTAATATCTGTAGTTGCCAAATCAATTTTTGAGAATCCTGCATTTAGCATGGGACATTCATATAATTCAGAAACAGCCTCAATTCCCCCTTTTTCATGAACCGCATTAATCTGAACCGGAAAATCAGGGGAATCATAAATGCAAACATCATGACCCATCTGACCCAAACTATATGCCATTGCCATTCCACCATTTCCTGCACCAATCACTGTAATTTTTTTCTTTGTTTCCATAATGCAATAACCTCCTTTTTTCCTTTAATTAATATAGTTTTTTATAAAAGTACTGCAATAGTTACGACAATACTAACAATTGCAATCACGATAAAGAAGAAGGGAAGAACCGCCTTCACCCAACGTGGGAAAGGAACTCCTGCAATTGCTAATGCCCCCATAAGAACTGCCTGTGTCGGTGAAATAAGATTCATAGTTTCAGAACCAGCAGCACAAACCATAACTGCAAATTCTTTACCAACACCAAGAAATTCACCTAACGAACCAATAATAGGAATCGTTGCCGTTGCCAAGCCCGATGATGATGGGATAAAGAAAGACAGAAATATATATACAATATATGAAAGTGCCGGAAATACAACTCTACTAACACCACTCATTAAGATTTCTCCAAAATGAAGAATTGTATCCATAATCAAGCCATCTGTCATAATGACAGATACGACCTTTCGCGCAGCCTAGAGTAAATGGCAACTCCCAGAATATTTTGACAGCCTCCAACAAACAGGGAAATCATTTCCTTTTCTTTCATATGAGACATTTTGCCAATAATAACAGCTGCAAGCAGAAAGATTACAGTGAGTTCTTTCATTCCCCAGCCTCCCAAGGGCTGCATGTTTCCAATGAGACGTCCCACTAATGGAATTTGACAAAGATTTTCGTGAATATTATCAAATACGTAAATATTGAATTTACTGCTCCATGGAATGATTGCTAAAATCATCACAATAAAGGAAGCAGCAAACACTGTTAAAATACCTTTTCGCTGTCTAGTAAATTCAGGAATATCATCCGTACCTAATTTATGTATGTGTGATTCTATTTCTTCATGTATATCATACACAACCGATTTGGACGGATCCCTACGAACCTTCTCTGCATAATGCATAGTAAAAAGAATAGCAGCAGTTACTGTAGCTATATAAATCACAACGCGAACCAACATACCATCCGCAAGAGAAATTCCTGCAATATCAGAGCCAATTCCTACTGAGAAAGGATTAATCAAAGCGCCAACAATACCTGCACCAGATCCCAGGAACAAAACCATACAAGCTGTCACCGCATCATATCCCATTGCAATGAACATCGGAATAAGAATAGGATAGAATGGAATGGTTTCTTCTGAAAATCCAAATGTTGTTCCACCAATGGATGCAATAAACATTACTATAGGAATCATTAGTTTTTCCCGACCATTTAAACGATTAATCACATACATAAGACCTGCATCAAGTGACCTACTCTTTCCTATAATTCCTAAACATCCACTCAACACGAATACAAACAAAATAATATCAATTGCGCCACGAAATCCCTGCATTGGTGCGGACAAAACATCCCAAATTCCCTGTGGATTTGAATTCACTTGCGTATAAGTTCCAGCTATCGGAACATTGTCTACACGAGTATATTCACCTGCTGGAATTAGGTGTGTCAAAATTGCCAGTACAATCGTCAATATTATCAAAATACAAATAGATGACGGCATTTCAAATTTCTTCTTTTTTAAATCTTTCATAGTCCCCTCCCTGTTTTTTTTGATTATTTTCATGCATCATCGCTAACCATGTTTATAGTATATCGTTTGATTTTGTGTTAAATATGTATTTTAATTTCGTTTTTTTTTTATTTATTTTTTTATTTATTTTTT
>ENA-OQKJ01000244-OQKJ01000244.1-human-gut-metagenome-genome-assembly--contig:-NODE-244-length-14065-cov-3.254054_pt1 | contig 14065 bp, 12 predicted proteins | sample MGYA00242647_ERZ504795 | MGnify/ENA primary metagenome ERZ504795 (study PRJEB26092, sample SAMD00036398) | human gut metagenome | host: Homo sapiens | study: EMG produced TPA metagenomics assembly of...
GACTCCAGATATGCATTTACCTGAAAAATCCTGTCTGTATTGCAGGTCAATTCATAACAGATGGTTCCAGATGTACCGCCGTTTTTATGAAAGTTTTCGTTGACTCGCTGAGAAAAACTGTCAAGATTCAGTTGGTACAATTTATATTCTAAAAGTTTCTCAGTCTCAAAAGCATTTAGCTGAGACGGCATTTTTTGATTTATCAGTCCGATACAGGAAAAACAGTGATTGCATTTCTTGGAACGGTCAAAAAGGCAGCAGTCGGCGCGCATCTGATTCAGCAGATCATCTTCCATAAATGATAAGAGACTATCCTGAATTCCGTTCAGATCACGTTGACTGTCCAGATAATATATCTTTGGAAAAACTTCTCGAATGGCAGGATTGTTTTTGTGATATCCATCCGACAATCGAATACGCCCATTGTAATTAGCAATGTAGGAAAATGTCAGCATATTACCTTTATAGGATGGGAGCTTTTTCTGAAATTCCCTCATCCAGATTTCCATTCTCCGGTAGGAACTGACTTTACGGAGTCTGTGAAGAAGTTCCAGGTCTTCCTGTGTGATTTCAAGAGTGATATCAATCTCTATATTTTGTTTTTTTTCATTAAAATCAGTTTCTGCAATCTCGTATTGCCCGCCTACTGCGCAGAGTGCGCAGAGAACTGCTGTTTTTCCCACGTTATTTTTTCCAACCAGTATTAAGGCATTTTCTATATCACAGATTTCAAGACTGCGAATGTATCGGAAGTTTTTAATGTGAAGTTTCTGGATACGCATAAGATTCCCTCTCTTTTTTACAGAATTGTACGATTTTTATAAAAATCAAAGACTATTCTGATAGATTTCCATATATGAGAATACTATAATTATAGCATCTGCAAAAGTAAAAAATCAATCGGAAACAATGTAGTTCTTGCATCTTCTATTTATTCATGTTAAAATCTTAAGATGTCAAAAATACAATATATATGAGATAAAAAACAGTAGTGAGCTGTTATGAAGATAGGAGATAACAATTAAATGGCAATGAGTCCGATGATGCAGGAATACTGCAAGACAAAGGAACAATATAAAGACTGCATTCTATTTTACCGTCTGGGAGATTTTTATGAAATGTTTTTTGATGATGCATTGCTTGTCACCAAGGAACTGGAGATTACCCTTACAGGAAAGGACTGCGGATTAGAGGAGAGGGCACCCATGTGTGGTGTCCCTTATCATGCTGCGGAGACTTATATTAATCGTCTGATCGAGCGGGGTCATAAGGTAGCAATCTGTGAGCAGGTAGAGGATCCTAAAAAAGCCAAAGGACTGGTAAAGCGTGAGGTTGTAAGGATCGTAACCCCAGGAACCACACTGGATGCTGCTGCTCTTGATGAGACAAAGAATAATTACCTGATGTCTATTGTGTCTATGGAAGAACATTTCGGATGCGCTATTGCAGACATTACAACAGGTGACTGTTTCCTTACTGAGGTGGACAAACCTCAGAAACTTCTTGATGAGATCAATAAATTTGTTCCTGCAGAGATTATCTGTAATGATTCTTTTTATATGTCTAATATAGATACAGATGACTTGCAGAACCGTCTTGGGATTTGTGTTTTTTCATTGGATTCCTGGTATTTCGATGACGAGTTGTGCCGCCGCACACTAAAAGATCATTTTCATGTAGGTTCTCTGGAGGGATTGGGCGTTGGTGATTATGACTGCGGGATCATTGCTGCAGGAGCTCTTTTCTTATATCTGAAAGAAACCCAGAAAACAGCCTTGTCCCATATGACAACTATCCGTCCCTATGCAGCAGAGAAATATATGCTTATTGACAGTTCCAGTCGCAGGAATCTGGAACTTGTGGAAACCCTGAGGGAGAAACAGAAAAGAGGTTCTCTTCTCTGGGTACTGGATAAGACAAAAACAGCAATGGGGGCAAGAACTCTCCGCAGTTATGTGGAGCAGCCACTGATCGACAGAGATGAAATCGAACAACGTCTGGAAGCACTGGAAGAGTTAAATAAAAACGGAATGCTCCGGGATGAGATCAGGGAATATCTGGGACCTGTTTATGACCTGGAACGACTGATCAGCCGTATCAGTTATAAGTCAGCTAATCCGCGGGATCTGATCGCTTTTGCTTCTTCACTGGAAATGCTTCCATATATAAAACAGGTATTAAAAGAATTTAAGACTCCCCTGCTTCAGAAAATTTATGAAGATATGGACTCTCTGGAAGATGTAACAGATCTGATTAAACGTGCCATCGTGGAAGATCCGCCTCTTGCACAGAAGGATGGAGGCATTATTAAAGAGGGCTATAATGAAGATGTAGATAAATTCCGCCGTTCCAGAACAGATGGCAAAAAATGGCTTTCCGAACTGGAAGCAAGGGAACGTGAGCGTACCGGTATCAAGACAATGAAGATTAAATATAATCGTGTATTCGGTTATTCACTGGAGGTTACCAATACATTTAAAGACCAGGTACCTGACAACTATATTCGTAAGCAGACACTTTCTAATGCAGAACGTTACATTACACAGGAATTGAAGGAATTGGAAGATTTAATTCTTGGTGCAGAGGACAAGCTTTATGCGCTGGAATATGAATTATTCTGTAATGTGCGTGATACTGTCGGTAAAGAGGTTGTGCGTATTCAGAAAACAGCCAAGGCAGTAGCCGCATTAGATGTGTTTGCTTCTCTTGCACTGGTTGCAGAACGAAATCATTTTGTGCGTCCAAAAACAAACACAACAGGTGTGATTGACATCAAGAATGGCCGTCATCCGGTTGTAGAGCAGATGATTGAGAACGATATGTTTATTGCAAATGATACATATCTGGACAACCATAAAAAAAGGGTATCCATTATCACAGGTCCAAATATGGCAGGTAAGTCTACATATATGAGACAGACTGCCCTGATCGTACTGATGGCACAGATCGGAAGCTTTGTCCCTGCTGAAAAAGCAAATATCGGAATTGTTGACAGAATCTTTACACGTGTAGGTGCATCAGATGACCTGGCAAGTGGTCAGAGTACATTTATGGTGGAGATGACAGAAGTTGCTAATATTTTTGAGAAAATGCAACTGCAAGAAGCCTTCTGATCCTTGATGAGATTGGACGTGGTACGAGTACTTTCGATGGACTTGCCATTGCGTGGGCGGTAATCGAACATATCAGCAACACCAAGCTCTGTGGTGCCAAGACTTTATTTGCAACTCATTATCATGAGCTTACCGAGTTGGAGGGAAAAATCCCAGGAGTGAATAACTACTGTATTGCAGTTAAAGAAAAAGGAGACGATATCGTATTCTTACGTAAAATTGTTCAGGGTGGTGCAGATAAGAGCTATGGTATTCAGGTTGCCAAGCTGGCAGGTGTGCCTGATTCTGTAATCCAGCGTGCGAAGGAACTGGTAGAGGAGCTCAGTGATGCGGATATTACGGCAGCAGTAAAGGATTTAACCACGACGAAAAAGAAGAAGCCGGTATATGATCAGATGGATATGGCACAGATGTCCCTGTTTGATACCGTTAAAGATGATGACATCATAGAAGAAATCAAGGGTCTTGATATGGGAAACATGACTCCTATCGAGGCAATGAATACACTTTATAACCTGCAAAACAAGATTAAGAACAGATGGTGATAAAAGTTGAGAAAAATTGCAGTATTAGACCAGCAGACCATAGATAAGATCGCTGCCGGTGAGGTAGTGGAACGTCCGTCCTCCATTGTGAAGGAGCTTGTGGAGAATGCAATTGATGCAGGAGCAACTGCTGTAACAGTGGAGATCACAGACGGCGGCAAAAAGATGATACGTATCACAGATAATGGCGGGGGTATGGAAAGAGATCAGGTACCCCTGGCATTTTTGCGTCATGCCACCAGTAAGATTGAGAAGGTTGAGGATCTGGAACACATTGCGTCTCTTGGATTTCGCGGTGAGGCTTTGTCCAGTATTGCCGCTGTTGCACAGGTGGAACTGATCACAAAAACTCCATCTGCATTAAGCGGAGTCCGCTATGTGATCAATGGTGGTGTACAGGAGTCTTTAGAGGATATGGGGGCTCCGGAAGGAACTACTTTCCTGGTGAGAAACCTTTTTTATAATACACCTGCAAGAAGCAAGTTTCTGAAATCAGATACTACGGAGGGAAATTATGTCAGCACTTTGATGGAACAGCTGGCATTGTCCCATCCTGAGATTTCTTTTAAATATATCCAGAATAAACAGGTGAAGCTTCACACATCCGGTAATTACAATATAAAAGATGTGATCTATAATATATATGGAAGAGATATTACCAAAGCACTTCTTGAAGTATCCTACGAGAATGATTTCATGAAGATTGAGGGTTTTGTGGGAAACCGGAGATTTCCAGAGGCAACCGTACTTTTGAGAATTACTATATTAACGGACGTTTTGTAAAGAACCGGATCATTGCAAAGGGGATAGAGGATGCCTATAAGGGTTTTCTCATGCAGCATAAGTTTCCCTTTGTTTCTCTTCATATTCAGATGGAGGGAAATGATCTGGATGTAAATGTGCATCCAAGCAAGATGGAGGTGCGGTTTGCAAGAGGAACAGAAGTTTATGATGCAGTTTACGAGACAGTCCACAAGGCTCTTACCACAAGAGAAATGATCCAGACAGTGCCTTTTGGAAAAGAAGAACCGATTAAAAAGCAGCAGCCTGTGGTAAAACCGGGGGATGTACCGGAGCCATTTGAAACCAGACGTCGGGCTGAAATTCCGGAGTATCGTCCACAGACTGTAAATACAGCTTCCAGGGTTTCTGAGCATACCGCACTACCACGAGGAACTGTTACAATGGCAGAACAGGCAGTGCGTGAACAGCAGATCTATCAGACCAGGGATCCTCTTACCAAGGCAGAGGAACAGCTTTTTGAGGGAACACTAAGCGATAAAAAGAATGAAGAACAACCGGTATTTTCAGAGACAAAGCAGGAAATTGCAGAACAGAAACTGCAGAATATCTGAAGACTGCTGTGGATTCAGAAGGAAACAGAAAACAGATAGAACAAAACAAAAATGTAATATCAGAAGAAATCAGACCACAGCAGCTGGAATTATTTGAGGTAGAAACTTCTTGCTCCTGAATCCCGAAGCCGTCATCAGCTGATCGGACAGATTTTTGATACTTACTGGCTTGTTCAGTTTGAGGATAAATTTTTTATTATCGACCAGCATGCGGCACATGAAAAGGTTTATTATGAGCGTTTCGTAAAAAGGTTTCGTGAGCAGACAGTAGAATCCCAGTATCTCAGTCCGCCGCTGATCGTATCCCTGAATCTTCAGGAAGAAGCTCTTCTTAAGGCTAACCGTAAATATTTCGAGGATTTTGGATTTGAGATTGAACCATTTGGCGGTAAGGAATACTGTATCAATGCAGTCCCGGCCAATCTGTACGGTCTTACGGAGGAAGAACTTTTTCTGGAAATGCTTGACAATCTTGCTTCTGAGAAGGATAAGGATCCACTTGGAATCTTTGCTTCCAGACTGGCCACCATGGCATGTAAGGCTGCGGTAAAGGGAAATCATCAGATGTCCGACCGGGAGGCAAATGCATTGATCGATGAACTGCTTACACTGGAGAATCCCTATCACTGTCCTCATGGAAGACCGACGATTATTTCCATGACTAAAACAGAACTGGAAAAGAAATTTAAACGTATTGTATAGTTTATATATAAGGAGCTATTATGAAAAAGCCACTGATCGTTCTTACAGGACCGACGGCAGCAGGAAAAACCCATCTATCCATTGCTCTTGCGAAAGCAGTAAACGGAGAGATCATTTCTGCTGATTCCATGCAGGTCTACAAATATATGGATATTGGATCAGCTAAGATCCGGCCGGAGGAGATGCAGGGAGTAAAGCATTATCTGGTAGATGAACTGCTGCCTCAGGAAGAATTTCATATCGTGAAATTCCAGCAGATGGCAAAAACTGCCATGGAAGAAATTTATGCCAAGGGGAAAATTCCTGTTCTGGTAGGAGGAACCGGATTTTATATACAGGCTATTACAAAGGATATTGATTTTACTCAGGCAGAGCAGGAAGACGGATACCGTCAGGAGCTGGAACAGCTTGCTGCAGAGAAGGGAAATGAATATCTGCATCAGATGCTTTTGGATGTTGATCCTGTCAGTGCCGGGGAAATCCACGCCAATAATGTAAAACGTGTGATCAGGGCACTGGAGTTTTATCATCAGAACCAGTCGCCGATCTCCGCACATAATCAGGAGCAGAAGGAACACGAAACCCCTTATAATCTGGCATATTTTGTACTAAATGTACCAAGGGAACTTCTTTATAAACGGATTGATGACCGTATTGATGAGATGTTAAAAGAGGGACTCCTTGAGGAAGTGCAGAAGTTAAAAGATATGGGATACCACAGGGGGATGGTTTCCATGCAGGGACTTGGATATAAAGAAATCCTTGCATATCTGGATGGCGAGTATCCGTTAGAGGAAGCGGTCAGGATCCTGAAAAGAGATACCAGACATTTTGCAAAACGCCAGCTGACCTGGTTTCGCAGGGAGAAGGATACCATCTGGATGAATAAGGATGAATTTGACTATAATGAAGACAGAATCCTTGATGAAATGCTGAAGGTATGCAGGGACAGAGGAATTTTATAACCGAATTTTTCTTAAAAATCACTGATACAGAATAAGTGAAATTCAGAGATAAAATAAAGATAATAATGCAAACAGAAATGAGGACGAAACAAATTATGAAAGAAATGTACGCACAGCTTGGGATTTCTTCAGAGGTTTATGACTTTGGTCATAAGATTGAGGAATCTTTAAAAGAAAGATTTGAAAAATTTGATAAAACGGCAGAATATAACCAGATGAAGGTGCTTCTTGCCATGCAGAAAAATAAAGTAAGCGCAGAATGCTTCGGAAGTTCTTCCGGTTATGGATATGACGATATTGGCAGGGAAACACTTGAAAAGGTTTATGCAGATACTTTCCATACGGAAGCCTGTCTGGTACGCCCGCAGATCACATGCGGAACTCACGCGCTGGCCATTGCCTTATTCGGTAATCTCCGTCCGGGTGATGAACTTCTGGCACCTGCCGGAAAGCCTTACGATACTCTGGAAGAGGTAATCGGCATCCGCCCGTCAAAAGGTTCTCTCGCAGAATATGGAGTAAGTTACCGTCAGGTGGAACTGTTAGAAGACGGAACCTTTGATTATGACAGCATCCGTAAAGCAATCAATGAAAAAACACGTCTTGTGGAGATCCAGCGTTCCAAAGGATACCAGACACGTCCGTCTTTCTCTGTAAAACAGATTGGAGAACTGATTTCTTTTGTAAAGAGTATTAAACCGGATGTGATCTGTATGGTGGATAACTGCTACGGTGAGTTTGTAGATACCATTGAGCCAAGTGATGTGGGAGCTGATATGATCGTTGGTTCTCTGATCAAAAATCCGGGCGGCGGACTTGCGCCTATCGGCGGTTATATTGCAGGTACTAAGGAGTGCGTGGAGAATGCTTCTTACAGAATGACCTGTCCCGGACTTGGCAGTGAGGTAGGCGCAACTCTGGGAGTCAACCGTTCTTTCTTCCAGGGATTTTTCCTTGCACCAATGGTTACCAAGGGGGCGTTAAAGGGAGCTGTGTTTGCGGCAAATATTTATGAGAAACTTGGATTCCCGGTAATCCCGGATTCCACAGAGCCACGTCAGGACATCATTCAGGCAGTAAGCCTTGGCACACCGGAAGGTCTGATTGCATTCTGTAAAGGTATTCAGGCAGCAGCACCGGTTGACAGTTATGTAGATCCGGAGCCATGGGATATGCCCGGATATGACAGTCAGGTTATCATGGCAGCAGGTGCTTTTGTGCAGGGTTCTTCTATCGAACTTTCTGCAGATGGTCCGATGAAGCCTCCATATGCAGTGTATTTTCAGGGAGGACTTACCTGGGAACATGCAAAACTGGGTGTTCTGATGTCCCTGCAGAAAATGGTTGATAAAGGACTTGTAACTTTATGAAAAAAAGACAGGTAGTGATCACAGGAGCAGGAGCCTGTGGACTGATGGCAGCGATCATGGCGGCCCGAAACGGGGCAGCAGTCACTGTTCTGGAACAGAACGAGAAACCCGGAAAGAAAATCTGTGCTACAGGAAACGGCAGATGTAATTTTTCCAATCTTGCAAGACCGGATGATGCATACAGAGGCGAACATCCGGAATTTGTCGAAGATGCACTCAGAGAGTTTTCTGTCGAGAATACCATTGAGTTTTTCAAAGAGATAGGAATCTATCCTTTAAACAGGAACGGCTATCTTTATCCGAGAAGCAATCAGGCGCAGAGTGTTGTAGATGTACTGTGTATGGAGGCTGCCAGTCTGGGTGTGAAAATAAAGACAAACGAACAGGTTACAGAAATAAAAACCGGGACAAATGGAAAGAATTTCCAAATCCTGACAAAAGGATGGCACTATGATGCAGATGCACTGATACTTGCCAATGGATCCCGGGCATCTTCTGTTTCAGGTTCAGACGGCAGCGGATATATGCTGGCAGAGAGCTTTCAGCACCGCATTGTCCCGGTTTATCCGGCACTTACTGCCCTGAAGTGTAAAGGTTCTTCTTTTAAGGCATGGGCAGGCGTACGTACAGAAGGAGAGATTTCTCTTTTTACAGATGGGAAATTCTGTAAATCTGAACATGGCGAGCTACAGCTTACAGAATACGGAATCTCCGGAATCCCAGTGTTTCAGCTCAGCACTTATGCAGTACGTGCAGTCAGAGAAGGACATAAAGCAGAGCTCCGCATTAATTTCATGCCGGAGTTGTCAGAGGAAGAATTAAGGAAACTTCTGTATGCACGGAAGAAAGCATGTCCCTATAAAAAAGAAAAGAACTTCTGGTGGGACTTTTCCCGGAAAAGCTTATTAAAATCCTTATATCACAAAAACAACTGATTTCTGCCATACGGGAATTTCCTCTTGAAGTGCAGGATGGTATGTCATTTTCACAGGCACAGGTCTGCTCCGGGGGAGTAGATACCACCCAGGTAAATTCTCAAACCATGGAGTCAAAGCTCTGTAAGGGTCTGTATTTTGCAGGGGAGCTTCTGGATATTGACGGTACCTGTGGCGGATATAATCTGCAATGGGCATGGAGCAGCGGTGCAGTGGCCGGCAGAAATGCGGCAAAGGAGGAGAAAAAATAGATTCGAATTTCACAGATGAAACTTCCCGTCACACACACAAAGGCGCAGCTTGAAAAAAAGATTGCAAAAACATTAAAGAATCCCGGAAACAGTTTTACCTATGAAATAAAAAAGCAGTCTCTGGACTGCAGACACAAAAATGACAAAATCTTTGTATATACTGTAGATGTAAAAATCAAAGATGAGCAAAGACTACTCAAAAAAGTTAACGGTAATAATGTTATGTTAACTAAAGAAAAACCATATGAATTTCCTTCTCCGGGTGAGACACCTCTCTTACATTCTCCTGTTATTGTAGGAAGTGGTCCTGCAGGACTTTTCTGCGGATGGTATCTTGCGAAGGCCGGATATTGTCCGATAATACTTGAACGTGGAGAAGAGGCTGATAAACGTCAGAAAACAGTAGAGAATTTCTGGAAAAATGGTGTTCTTGACCCTGAGTCCAATGTACAGTTCGGAGAAGGCGGTGCCGGTACCTTTTCTGACGGAAAGCTGAACACACTGGTAAAAGATCCTTACGGACGTAATCATGAGGTACTGAAGCGTTTCGTAGCTGCCGGAGCACCTGAAGAAATTATTTATCAGCAGAAGCCGCATCTGGGAACAGATGTGCTGGTTGGTATCGTTGAAAAAATGCGTCATGAAATCGAAGAAATGGGAGGAAAATTCTTCTTCCGTTCCAAGGTGACAGATCTGATTTTCGAGAACAATGCATTAAAAGAAATTGAGATCAACAATGATAAGAGAATCTCTGCACAGGTCTGTGTACTGGCACCCGGACACAGTGCAAGGGATACTTTTGAGATGTTACAGAAACGGGGTGTTTATATGGAGCCAAAGTCATTTGCAGTGGGGCTGCGTATTGAACATCCTCAGGAAATGATCAATATGGATCTTTATGGAGAGCCTGAGAATGAATTACTTGGTGCAGCCAGCTATAAAGTAACCCATAAGTGTGCAAATGGCAGAGGTGTTTATTCTTTTTGTATGTGTCCGGGCGGATACGTTGTAAATGCCTCTTCTGAACCAGGTCGTCTCGCAGTGAACGGAATGAGCTATCAGGCACGTGATTCCAGAAATGCAAACAGTGCCATGATCGTCACAGTTACACCAGAAGATTTCCCGGATAAAGGAGTTCTTGGCGGCGTAGAATTTCAGCGTGATCTGGAGAAAAAGGCATGGGAGCTCGGAGAAGGAAAATTCCTGTTCAGCTGTTTGGTGATTTTTGCAAAAATCAGGCAAGTGAAGCATTAGGAGAGGTTACTCCCTGTATGAAGGGAGAATATATACTGACAAATGTACGCTCTGTTCTGCCAAAAGCAGTAGGCGATTCTATTGAAGAAGGTGTCAGAGCCTTCGGAAAACGAATTTCCGGATTTGACAGAGAGGATGCACTGCTCAGTGGCATTGAAAGCCGTACTTCTTCCCCTGTAAGGATCGTACGTGATCAGGAGCTCACAGCAAATATGGCAGGAATTTATCCATGTGGCGAAGGTGCAGGTTACGCAGGCGGAATCACAAGTGCTGCCATGGATGGAATCAAAGTTGCTGAGACTGTATGCCGAAAATATGCGGCTATAAAAAACAATTGATCTCTTAAGCGGGATATTACCGGTAACGTTACTGTTCACTCCGTTCACAGTAACATAGCCAAAATTCATTCCAGATTGCCTGCGGCAATGGAATTTTGGCTTGTATGTCTCGGGATAGTGGGGTGTGAACAGTAACCCAGTAACCATAAAGTTCACATAAAAATCAGAGAGGAGAGTGTACATCTCTCCTCTTTTATGCTAGAATATAATTTGCAATTTGCCCAGAGGCTTTAGAGAGCACAGGCAGACTTATGAATAATGCAAATAATATTATGAAGCAGCTTCCCAGGGAACAGCGGCCGTATGAGAAATGCTTTATGCAGGGTGAGGGTTCATTAAATGACACTGAACTGCTGGCAGTAATCCTGCGCAGCGGCACTTCAGGAAAGAATTCACTGGCACTTGCGCAGGAAATCCTGAAATTTATGGAGTCGTCCTCCTATCCCGGTCTTATGGGGCTTATGCATGTATCTGTACAGGATCTTATGAAAATTCATGGAATCGGACAGGTAAAAGCAGTACAGTTAAAATGCATTGGAGAACTTTCCAAAAGAATTGCCAAGGCTGCTGCCAGACCGCAGATAGTTATGAACAATCCCTCCTCCATAGCAGCTTATTATATGGAAGAACTCCGCCATGAAGAGCAGGAACTGGTGATCTGTATGATGTCAGATGTGAAAGGACATTTTCTGGGAGATAAGATACTGACCCGGGGAACTGCAACCGGTTCGCTGGTAACACCAAGGGAAATCTTCATGGAAGCCCTGCGCCGCCATGCAGTCAGTCTGATATTGATCCACAATCATCCAAGTGGTGATCCTACACCAAGTCCGGATGACTTACAGATCACAGCCAGGATTTATCAGGCGGGAGAACTGCTGGGAATACATCTGCTGGATCATATTGTGATCGGGGATCAGAGATACTGCAGCTTCAGAGAAGAAGGATTATGGAATACATGTACAGAATAAGGCAACAACAAAGGGGCAGAATATGCTATTTGAGAAAACATATGGAATAGATTTGGGAAGCAGTTCCGTAAAAGTCTATTCTTTTTTCAGAAACAAAACTTATATCGAGAAAAATATGATCGCGTCCAAGGGACACACGATCATTGCAATGGGAAATGAAGCATACGATATGTTTGAGAAATCCCCCACAGATATTACGGTTACTTCGCCAATGACATTTGGCATGATCGCTAATCTGGAACTTCAGGAGATTGTTCTTTACAGTATGATCCGAAAGATCGATCATATCCTGGGATTTGGCGCAACAATGTATTTTACTGTTCCTCTGGATATGACTGCGGTTGAGAAACGGGCATATTTTCATGTGGCGAATGGTCACTGGTTAAAGAAAAATCGCGTATTTATGGTAGAGGCACCCATTGCAGATGCCATTGCCATGGGTGTCAATCTGGAAGATCCGGAAGGAAATATGATCGTAAATATCGGTGCACAGAGTACAGAAGTATCGATCATCACCGGAGGAAAGATCATTATCAGCAGGAAAATACCGCTGGGAGGCAGACAGATGAATGAATCTGTCTGCAGTGAAATACGTAAGAGATATAATCTGCAGATTGGCACAAGGACTGCCAAGAGGCTTAAGATGGTCATGGGACGCCTCAGTGATCCGAAAAAGGAAGTACGTAAGGTTGTAGGAATTGACTGTATTTCCGGACTGCCAAGAGAAGAAATCATTTCTTCTTATGTGGTAAATGACGGTATCATGAACTGTCTGAATGAGATTGCGGCAGAGATGAAAACATTTCTGGAGCGAATTCCTCCCCAGATTTCCTACCATATTGCGAAACAGGGGATTTACATAACCGGAGGCAGTACCAGACTTCCTTATATTGATAAATACCTTGCCAGTTATACAGGATTCACCTTTAATCTGTCAGATTTTTATGAAACCTCGGCAGTTACAGGTCTGGAGAAAATAATCAGAAATAAAGAACTGCGTGAATGGGCAGTACCGGTTACGCAGAGAAAACTATAATTTTTAGGGGTGCATCAATGAAAAACCTGAAAAAGAAAGTACATTTTAGGATTAAATTAAAAAGTAAACATCTTCTGGTCATTATGTCGATTTTCTGCGTCAGCTGTATTGCTGCCACTTTTTCATCCGGCGTAACCACTGCACCGCTGCAGGATGCCGCCGGGATACTGATCGTTCCATTTGAAAACAGCATCAATCGGATCAGTTCAGTTCTGAAAGGAATGCAGGACCGTATGCGTGATAAAGAAGAAATCCTCAGTGAGAACGAAAATTTAAAGGCACAGATAGACAGTCTCACAGAACAGAACAATAAACTGATCCAGGATCAGACAGAATATGTAAGATTACAGCAGATGTATAATCTTGACCAGCAGTATACCGAATATCCAAAGATTGCTGCAGAAATCATATCCAAAGATCCGGGCAACTGGTATGATACCTTTATGATCAACCGGGGATCTGCAGACGGCATTCGTGTGGATAATAATGTACTTGCAGATAAAGGTCTGGTCGGGATCGTGACAGAGGTCGGAACTCACTGGGCGACTGTACGTTCCATTATCGATGACAGCAGCAATGTCAGTGCCATGACTGTCAGCACACAGGATAACTGTGTGGTGGAAGGAGATCTGGAACTCATCGATGAGGGTAAATTAAGCTTCAGCCAGTTGTATGACCAGAATAATAAAGTAACAGTGGGGGAACGCATCGTTACCTCCAATATCAGTGAGAAATATGTAGAGGGACTGTTTATCGGATACGTCAGTGAGGTGGAACAAAACAGCAACAATCTGACCAAAACAGGTACCATTGTCACACCTGTAGATTTCCAGCATCTGAAAAATGTACTTGTCATTACAGTAAATAAACAGGATTCTGTTAATGACAATGCTCAGGCAGCTCAGGAGGCGACTGCAAATGAAGAGTAAGATAGCGTTATTTTTTATGATCCTGATCAGTTTTCTTCTTCAGTGTACTCTTCTTCATGTGATATCCATCGGTTCTATCACGCCGAATCTAATCCTGATCCTGTGTATATCCATGGGGCTGATGCGCGGAAGAAAAAGTGGACTGTGGACAGGATTTTTCTGTGGATTTCTGGTAGACATGTTCTATGGCTCTGTGTTTGGTTTCTACGCTCTGATCTATATGTATATTGGCTTTTTAAGCGGATATGCCCACAGGATCTGCTATGATGATGACATAAAGGTTCCGGTTATGCTTGCAGGT
>ENA-OQKJ01000245-OQKJ01000245.1-human-gut-metagenome-genome-assembly--contig:-NODE-245-length-14055-cov-2.869543_pt1 | contig 14055 bp, 12 predicted proteins | sample MGYA00242647_ERZ504795 | MGnify/ENA primary metagenome ERZ504795 (study PRJEB26092, sample SAMD00036398) | human gut metagenome | host: Homo sapiens | study: EMG produced TPA metagenomics assembly of...
AGGGTGTCCCTGAATCAGAATCTGTTTTATCCACAGTCATCATATATCTTCTTTTGGGCCGAGATCCTTCTAGGGATCCGTTTCAAAATGAACTGCAAGCCGCTATAGATCATCTTGAAAAAATCAAAGGTCTTTTATAATCACTTCAACAAGAAACGCTCCTGCCAGTTTTACACCGGCAAGAGCGTTTCTTGTGTTATTCAAAAATATCGGCAAGGGTAAGCAGCTGTACTTCTCCGCGTTCCTGTGCCTGAAGTAGTCCGTCCGTAAATCCGCCTTTCGAGAAAATGTAGTAGTGGTAGTTTGTTCCTTTCCCAAAGACTGCTGCATATTCCCGAATCAGTTCCAGTTCGTCCAAACCGATTTTTTCATTACGGTATTCTCATATCGTTTATTTAACTTCCGAAGTTCCTCATCGCGGCAGTAAAATCGGCTCATTTTGTTCCCTCCCCAAAGTGTATTTATCGAATTTATATACTCGTAAGTTAGTTTCTTACGAGTATAATACTTCATTTCTTACATAAAGTCAGGAAATATATTTTTGACGGCTCATCGAGAAACAGGAACGATACTTCCTATTTTCCTCAAAAATTGTGAACTCTGAGTTCCTGTTCATTTCGTTCCGCATCGGTTACAATACAGCCATAGCTTCGGCAAGCGTTCAAAGCAGCCCTCAAGCTATCCCGCCCCTTGAAAATTGAACAAGCATTCTTCAGTCACGTTCCTGTGATGATGAGCCACGTCCGTAACAAATGCGATGATCTCCCACTGAGGGAATGAGCGGTAGGTTGACGGTAAATGGATGACAGCTTCTCCATAGCTAAGAGCCATCACAGAATAATGATACTTCTGCCTTCGGGCAGCTCGGTGAGAACCACGGAGAGGTGAGAACCCTATGGATTCGGTACGCTGCCGGACGGCTGAAAGATTTCCCACACGAAAACAGAGTTTTCGGTTTCCGGGGATGTCGGGGACAAATACGGAAAGATATAGAACTATAAATCACAGCAATTTGCTGTTTGAGATAGTAGGGTGGGCTGTGCGAGCAGCCCACTGTTACATATACGGATAGAAAGGAGAAATCCAAATTGGCCACACGAGGTAAAAAAGAGAAAGAGTATCCGCCTATGCCCGCAAACTGGATGTACAAGCGCGGGGATGTCTACATGATGGATCTGAATCCTTACAGCGGTTCCGAGCAAGGCGGCATCCGACCTGCCATTGTTGTCCAAAACGATGACGGTAATTTTTATTCCAATGTTCTTCTGGTCGTTCCGCTGACAACACAGATCAAAAAGCGAAATATGCCAACGCATTTTATTCTGCACAATCGTTTTTTGAGTGCGCCATCTATGGCGATTTGCGAAAGCCCGCGCCCCGCAGATAAATCCAGAGTGTTAAGCTACCTTGGGCACCTGTCCAAATATGAAATGCGGCAAGTGTCGGTGTGTCTGCAATACAGCTTTGGTTTCATTGGATATAAGTCATTCCGAAAATACCTTACGGCTCCTCCGCAGGAGGATGTTCTCGCCGCTGCAAAAGAGCTGCTCTCCCAGCAGTTTCAGAATCTTCGGGTGCTGAACAGTCAGCCCCCTGCTCTCGCCAAGCACACAAAAGGCGATCTACATAGCATTGAGCAGATATCGGAAAGGATGCTCTCCACCCCGACGGAATCTTCTGTTGAGTTCATGGTCGCAGAACTGGATGATGCACTTCAATCGCTTATGTTCCGCTGGAATATCTGTTATGAACGGTATTCCGCTTTCCGCTTATCCGATAACGAAAAGAAGAAAATCGGTTCGATTATCCAATCAGGAATTGATTTTCTGCAAAAAAAGAAGGAGGTTCCTTTATGATAAACGCAGTTGTAAAACCTTACCATGAAATGTGCTTGAACAGCAGCGAACTGATCGTGCCGCGCGACACTTATCAGCGTGCTCTTCACCCCGCTCGTGTTGCCCGCATCGCAAAAGAATTTGACGAGCGGGTTGCCAATGAGCCGAAAATCAGCTTCCGGGATGGTCACTATTATGTGATGGACGGGCAGAACGCCATCGCTGCCCGGAAATTTCTGAACGGCGGCGAAGATTTGCAGATTCGCTGCAAGGTTTATTTTGGTATGACAGAACGAGAAGAAGCCCTCCTGTTTGCACAGCAGACAGGCATTTCGGAACGGCTGAGTGCAGGGCAGAAGCTCCGTGCCCTGATTTTTGCAGGGGAGCCTGCTGCCGTTGCATTCCAGCAGGCCACCGAATTGGCTGGCGTTCATCTTTCTTTTGAAGAAGGCCGAGGCAAACAGCGGATCAGCTGCATCGCAACCGCCTATCATGAGTTCATCCGGCTGGGTCCGGAACTGTATATCGAAGCCCTCGATGTTTTGCTGAACGCTTGGAACGGAGAACCTGATTCCATGAGTTCTGCAAATCTGCTCGGCATCTGCCGCTTTGTAGAACTGTACCACTCCGAATACAGTAAAAGCCGTCTGATTGCCAAACTGCGGCAGGTCGATGCGTTCACGATTTTTCGCCTTGCTCGAACCGCAGGTGTAAACCTTCCCGGCAAGACGAAGTACCTTCAGCAGGTCTATACTATTTATAATGGTGGCAGCCGCCGGGCTGCATTGCCGCTCAAGTTTTAACTTTAAGTATATTTAACGAGGTATTATCCAATGATTGTCCATGAAGAACCTTCGCCCAACTCGGTTTCCTCCCCTGTTTCCACAGCAAAGGATAGCCGCTGCTATACCGTAGAAGACCTGATGGAAATGTTGCTCCTGAGCCGTCCCACTGTCTACCGTCTACTGAAGCAGAACGAATTCCGCTGGTTCAAGGTAAGCGGCGCTTACCGTATTTCCAAAGCCAGCTTTGAAGCATGGCTCAATGATGGCACTGTTGAACGCAATCCTGCTGTTTGACATCCTCAACATTTCAAGCGAAATCTGCTATTCTTTAGCCGGGATGAGAAATCCCGGCTAAACTTTTACATAGATAGAGAGGTGTCTTTCATGGATGATATGCGGAATACTTCGGCTCCCTTATACGGAAAAGCTGAACCTGCCACTACCAAAACCACCATGTCGGTTCGTGAGATGCGGCAGCTTCTCGGCCTTGGCAAAACAGACAGCTATTGGCTACTTCATAAGAATCTCTTTGAAGTCATTCTGATAAACGACAAAAGGCGTATCGTTATTTCCAGCTTTGAGAAATGGTATGCCAATCAGGTCAAATATCATAAGGTCAATGGCTCGCCACCGGGCGAGGAACTTTGCAAACGGTCCTATTCCGTTCCTGACGTCGCCGAAATATTGAAGGTGAAACCCGAAACGATCTATACACTTATCCGACAGGGCAAGTTGAAAACAGAAACGACAGACTTCTGTATGAGGATTCCCAAAGAGGAATTTGAGCGGTGGTACCGGTCACAAAGCCGCTACCGCACAGCAGCTGACCGGGAGCGTGACCGGGAGATTGAAGCGCAAACCATCTCCATCCCGGAAATGGCAAAAGTACTCGGTATCCCACGCAAGAATGTTTATGGGATTCTTGATTGCAAAAAATACCGAGATTGTTTCGTCATTGAGCGCGTGGCCGACAGGCCGCGCATTACCAAAAAAAGTTTTAAGGCATGGCTTAAAAGTCAATCTACATACCAACTTCAAAAATCGAAAAAAGAAACGCATGAGGAGCCGCCGCTAAAACTGCAATGTCCCAAGAATGGGAAATACTACAGTTTTCAGGAAATTCAGGCTTTCTACGGAATCAGCCGCCCAACACTTGACTCGTGGGTTCTCAAAGAAGGAATTCCAACGATGAAGTTGGGAAGGGTAAAACGCATCCAAAAAGATGCTTTCGATGAAGTTCTGAAGTCCAAACGTAAAGTAGAGGAGGATGTATAATGGCCAGCATTGTCAAACGCAATAACAGCTACTGCGTTGTCTATACCCACAAACACACTAATGGAACGCTAAAGCAGAAATGGGAAACCTTTAGCGACCTTGCAGATGCCAAAAACCGTAAGAAAGAGGTCGAATACAAAGAATCCGTCGGTACCTTTGTGGCACCCCAGTGCCGAACTCTAAAAGACTTGCTTACAGAATATGTTGCCCTGTACGGAAAAACCAAATGGGCACTCTCAACCTATCAATCAAACAATGCTCTGATTTCAAACTACATAATACCGCTTATCGGCTCAATGAAGCTGCAAGATCTCACCACCCGCGTAATTGAGGGATATTATCAGCGGCTGCTTAAATACGAAGCCGTTGACCCTATGTGTGGAAAGCGTCAGCATCAATACGTTTCTCCCGGCACGGTTCGTTCGGTTCACAAAATTTTGAGAAGTGCCTTTGAGCAGGCTGTAAAGTGGGAACTTATGGAAAAGAATCCCTGTATTTATGCCACCTTGCCCAAATACACTGCAAAGAAGCGTGATATCTGGACTGCCGAGACCCTGTTCCATGCCTTAGAAGTCTGTGATGATCCACGGCTCCGGCTCTGCATCAACCTCTCCTTCTCTTGTTCTCTGCGCCTTGGCGAACTGCTCGGTTTGACTTGGGATTGCGTGGATATCTCCCCTGAAAGCATCGAAGCCGGGCGAGCCTCCATTTACATAAATAAGGAATTGCAGCGTGTAGATATTGCTTCACTGAACGCCTTGGAAAATAAAAATGTCATCACTCGTTTTCCCTCGCTGAGTTCCCGCTGCACCACGGTCCAGGTTCTGAAAAGCCCTAAAACAGACAGCAGTATCCGAACCATTTTTCTCCCCAAAACAGTTGCTGAAATGCTTGTCCACTATAAAGCCGAGCAGGACATGACAAAGGACGCACTGGGTGCAGAGTATGCAGACTATAATCTCGTGGTTGCCGGCCCGCTGGGAATGCCGACCGAACAATCCACCATTAACGGTGCATTGAAGCAGCTGATTGAGGAAAACGATCTCCCCAAAGTGGTTTTCCACAGCTTCCGACACTCCAGCATTACATACAAGCTCAAGCTGAACGGCGGCGATATCAAAGCCGTGCAGGGCGATTCCGGTCATGCACAGGCTTCGATGGTCACCGAGCAGTACGCACACATTCTGGATGATGATCGGCGTTTGAACGCACAACGATTCGACGATTTCTTCTATCAGCATCATGGTGCAGAGCCTGAAGCCCTCCCTCGCGCAGAGCAATCCACTCCCAAAGCCAGTCCAGTCGATACAGATGCGGCAGCAGCTCTTGCTAAACTGCTGGCTGACCCCTCTATGGCTACACTCATTAAAAATCTTGCAAAGAACCTATAAGCCTCTATACATAAACAGCGGCAGTTTTCCGTATATGGAAAACTGCCGCTATCTGTTTTAGGATGATCCCGTTTCTTTGTGTTTTTTCGCCTTAGCTTCCTCTATGTCCATCTTCAGCTGATGTGTAAGCTGTTTTACATAGTCGAGTGAAACTTCATAGTCTTCTGCGATTTTTTCTGCCGGCATCCCATCAAGGATACGGGAGATCACAATGTTCTGGGTGGCTTGTTTTCTCGACTCCGCAATCATTTCCTCAATAGAGGGGCAATGCTTATTATGCATCCAATTCAAGTAATCCAAGCGTTCAGCTTCTATCCGCGATAGAAGCCTGACTGCATAGAAATTGTCATCTACCTCGAAGCGAACTTCCTCTCCGGGTTTGACTTCAAGTTTTTCCAGAACCGCATCTGGGAGTTTTACAGTTCCATCTTCACCGACTACAATATTAAATTTCTTTTCCATTGCACACTCCTAAGATCACGCAAAGTTCCTTGCATCCAGTGCCTTTACTCCCGTAAGAATACCATAAGACCCTTCCTTTTACAAGACAATACGCATTTCCATTCGCACTGTTACATAGACCAGAGTTTTCTCGCAGAAAGCTCTGGTCTTTTTCTATTGAAAACATTTGTCCATCACACCAGTTATGGCTGTATGGACTGGTTCACGAATGCTAAACAAGCAAATATCCGTAGGGAAACGTACACTTCCCAGCTAATGAAAGGTGGGCATTTTACAATGAACCTTCCACTTTTCATTAGCTCTGCTAATTTTCTGCTAATGAAAAGCCTTTTACTCGTTTTATTTCGGGGTTTGTGTTCTTTACTCGGATTGACAGCACAGCAAAAAATCCATTGATAAAACGTTACTTGTTTTACCTACTTTTGTCTAGGATTTATTGCTTCAGCCCCTACTCCTAAGCGGAAGGCCGTGTGTTCGAATCACATCGGGGACGCCAGTGCAAAAACAAGCCCGGAAGGTTTACGAACCCTCCGGGCTTGTTTTTTTTTATTGAAAACGCCGCCTCGCTCACACCAGCCTTGCCCCGGCGTGGGGCAGGCTTTCTGCGCCAAGGCTCTGCAGTTTTTGAGGCAGGGCGGCAAGGTCGCCGCCGGTATAATACCAGCCCGCAGCCAGTCCTGCCAGTGCCAGCAGCAAAAGTACCGCCAGCGCCTTGCCCAGCCTGCGGCGCTTCGGGCGCGGCGATGCAGACTGTTCCGCCGCAAGGGAGGCAGGGGTCAAGGCTGCATCCGGCACAGCTTTGCCATAGGGCTGCCAGCTTGTGCCCCCTGCCTGCGGCAGACCGCAGGCGGCGCGGCGCAGCATATCCAGCAGCCATAGCCCGGAGTTCTCGTCCGGCGCTACACACCGCAGCCAGCAGCCCTTTTTGCCGCCCACCAGCAGCAGGCGGCTTTGGGGCAATTCCACACAGCCCACCGCCAGCGCGGCACCGGTCAGCTTCTGCATGACCTGCACCCGCGTCAGTGTGCGGGCAGGCTCTGCCTGCGGGGCTTTGCGCAGCTTCCTGCTGAGCCGGGCGTTGAGCGCGGCATTGGCGTAGCTCATGGCGCCAAAATCGAATACCTTTTCCGCGCCGGGAAGGTTTTCCAGCCGGGTCTCCAGCAGCGCCCCTGCGGCGGTATCACTGCACACCAAAAGCTTGCGGTGCTGTTCCAGCGCCTGCACTGCGGCAGCGGCAAGAGTCTGCTCCCCTTCCCCGTACAGCGCCGGGGCAAGGCTTGTCCGCAGCAGTTGTACTGCCCGGTGCAGTTGCTGCGGGGTGCTGCTTTGCAGCGCCACCAGCGTTTCCGCACCCCGGCTGCGGCAGTGCACCGTGCCCTGCCAAGCGTCCGGCAGGGCTTCCACAACCTTTTGCACGGTCTGCTCCGGCGCACCGAACAGCCGCAGCACGCAGCCCGCCGGGCACTTTTCTTCTTTTGTCATGACGCATCCCCCCTGCGGCCGCAGGGGCCGCCCTTACTCTTCCCGCAGGGTCTCGTCCAAGGCGGTCAGGGCGGCGGGGTCATGCTGTGCGCTTTCGGCCAGCACCTGCGTACCGGCAGGGGTCTTGCCCTGTGCCAGCCGCAGCGCCATTTCCAGCGCAGTCTGTGCGGCGCGGGCGCGGATGAGCGCACGGTCCGGACGGGAGACGAACAGCTTTTTCACATACACCCTGTCTCCCCGGGCAGCGCCCAGATACACCGTGCCCACAGGCCGGACGGCATCGCCGCCGCCGGGGCCTGCCAGACCGGTAACGCTGACCGCGATATCCGCACCGGCGGCCTTTGCCGCGCCCAGCGCCATCTGCGCCGCCACGGGAGCCGACACCACATTATATTGCGCAATGACCGCCGGGTCCACCCCGACAAGCTTCGCCTTGGCCTGCTCCCAGTAGGTCACAAAGCCGTAGCCGAACACCTCGCTTGCGCCGGACACACTGGTCAGGCGCTGCGCGATCATGCCGCCGGTGCAGCTTTCGGCGGTGGCAATGGTCAGGCCGTTGGCCCGCAGCGTATGCACCACCGTCTCTTCCAACCCGGCGACATCCTCATCATACACCGCATCGCCCAGCAGATCATAGAACTTTTTGGCGTAGGCGCGGCACATGGTCTTGCGCCTCGGCGTCATTCTGTGCCCGGGCGGTGATGCGGATCTCGCACTCGCCGGTCTTGCAGTAGATAGCAGCGGTGGGTTCGGGTTTTCCAGCAGCGCACGCACCCGGTACTCCAGATTGCTCTCGCCGCCCAGCACCCGCAGCGTCAGGCTGTGCAGAGCACAACTCTGCCGCGCCAGCAGCAGCGGGCGCACGCTTTCCTCCCACATGGCCTTCATCTCATGGGGCACGCCGGGCATCAGCACGGCACAGTGACCGTCCTGCTCGAACCATGCGCCCGGCGCGGTGCCGTGGTGGTTGACCACCTTATGCCCCGTGCACCGGCACCATGGCCTGCTTGCGGTTGTTGGGGGTGGTCTCACGCCCGGTGCGGGTAAAGAAGTCCACGATCTTCTGCCACTCCTCCGGGTCAAAGGTAAGGGTGTCGCCAAAGCAGGCGGCCACCGTCTCCTTGGTCAGGTCGTCCGCCGTGGGGCCCAGCCCGCCGGTGAACACCAGCAGGTCGCACCGCTGCTTTGCCTCGTTGACAAAATCCGCCAGACGGTCATGGTTATCGCCGATGGTGCTCTGCCGCCGGACTGTGATGCCCAGCGCGGCCAGCTCCCGGCTGAGGTACTGGGCATTGGTGTTAAGAATGTTGCCGAGCAGCAGCTCGGTACCCACACTGATGATCTCTGCTGTCATGGACAAATCAACCCTCGAATTCTACCTGATCGGTGATGCGCACCCGGATGCGCTCGGTCTGCTCTGCGGCCTCGGCCTCCAGCGCGGCAAGGCCGGGCATGGCAGCTTCGGCGGCAAGGATCTCCTCCAGCTCGGGGCGGATCTTCGGGTGTGGCGGGGTGAAGATGGTGCAGCAGTCCTCATAGGGCAGGATGCTGGTCTCAAAGGTATTGATATGGCGGGAGGTCTCAATGATCTCGGTCTTGTCCATACCGATGAGCGGGCGCAGGATGGGCAGGTCCTGTGCAGCATCGGTGCACTGCAGCGCCTTGACGGTCTGGCTTGCCACCTGTGCCAGACTTTCGCCGGTGACCAGCGCTTCACAGCCCTGCTTTTTGGCAATCACGTTTGCAATGCGCATCATGCTGCGGCGCATCAGCACCGTGAACAGCACATCCGGAGCATTATCCCGAAATGTATTCCTGGGGTTTTGTGTAGGGCACTACAAACAGGTTGGCGCTGCCGGTATACACGGTGATGAGCTGTGCCAGAGCCTTTACTTTAGTTTTGCACGCTCAGAAGTATACGGAGGGACGCGAAATGGATGTGATCCAGTGCCAGACCGCGCTTTGCCATGCGATAAGCTGCCACGGGCTGTCGATGCCGCCAGAGAGCATATTCAGGGCACGGCCGCTGGTGCCCACGGGCAGACCGCCCTCACCCGGTATTTTTGGGCCGTGAATATACGCACCGTAATCTCGAATCTCCACAATGACCTTGAACTGCGGGTTATGCACATCCACCTTCAGGTAGTTGTGCTTGCCCAGCAGGTAAGCGCCCAGCTCCCGCATCAGCTCAGGGCTGGTCATGGGGTAGGTCTTGTCGGCGCGGCGGGCTTCCACCTTGAAGGTACGGATGCCGTGCAGCGCGCTGCCCAGATAGTCCTCGGCGGTCTGGCAGATGGTATCGAAATCCTTTTCGCACACCACGGCGCGGCTGAGCGCGGCAAGGCCGAACACCTTGCTGACCCGCTCAAAGGCAAGATCCATATCCACGTCCTCTTCCTCAGGTTCCATATAAAAAGTGGACTGGGTGCAGTACACCTTGAACTTGCCCACCGTCTTAAGACGGTAGCGCAGAATCTTCATCATGGCTGCTTCGAACTGGTTGCGATTGAGGCCTTTCAGGGACATTTCGCCCTGATAGCCCATAATAATTTCCTTCATAAATGTTGCATCTCCTGATGTGGGATTTATAATGGCCTCCGCTTTCGCTCTGGCCATATTCAGCGGAAAAATTGTTTTACTCTATGAATGGAAAATGACTGCGGTCATTTTCCATTCACCCTTTCACGCATTAGGGTCGCGCAGGCAAACTGCATCTTCCCATAGAACGGCTGACAGCTTTCTCTTCGGACACGAATCGGGCCATTCCATCGCCCGCCCTATTGCCCTGCGGGCAACAGGGTCCCACCCCAGCGGACGGTCCTCAGAGAAACTGTCAGCCGTTCTGCGGCTTCTGTTTTTACTTTCTGATCTTCTGCAAGTGCTTCATGCCGTCCTCGAAGCGGTTGAGGAAAGCATCCACATCCTCCGGGGTGTTATCGGCACAGAAGGACACCCGGATGGCAGTGTCGATGGCAAGCGGGTCGCGCCCCATGGCTGCCAGCGTGTGGCTGGGCTGACCGCGCCCGCAGGCACTGGCCGAGGAAACGTAGATCTGCTCCTCGGCCAGAAAAGCCAGCATCGTCTCGCTCTTGATGCACATCTCGCTGAAGTTCAGCACCTCGGGCACAGCGTTCTCCGGGCTGTTGATGACCACCTCCGGGAAGGCTTTCAGCCCCTCCCGCAGCTGCCGGTTCAGCGCACGCATGGCGGTGTCCCGGCTCTTCATAGTCTTTGCCAGACGGGTGGCCGCTGCGGCCAGACCCATAGCATAGGGCAGGTTTTCGGTGCCGGGGCGCATCTGCCGCTCCTGCTCGCCGCCCAGATAGGGCGGCTGGAAGGCCTGCACCAGCCGGTCGGAAAGGTAAAGCGCACCAATGCCCTTGGGGGCATGGATCTTGTGGCCGCTCACCGAGAGCGTATCGATGTTGTCCAACTTGATGGGCACACGCATCCACGCCTGCACCGCGTCCACATGGACGATGGTGCGGCTGTTGCGGCGCTTCACCTCGGCGGCAAGGCGCTCCACATCGTTGCGGGTGCCGATCTCGTTGTTCACCATCATGCAGACTACAAGGATGGTGTTTTTGTCCACCCGCTCCAGCATGGCGGCAATGTCCAGCGTGCCGTCTGCCCGGGGGGCTACCACGGTAACATCATAGCCCTGCTTTGCCAGCCGCTCCAGCGGGCGCTGCACACTGGGGTGCTCGAAGCCGGACACCACGATGCCCTTGCCGAAGGTGCGGGTCTGCACCGCACCCAGCAGCGCCAGATTGTTGCTCTCACTGCCGCAGGAGGTAAAATACAGCTCCCGGCTTTTGCAGCCCAGCGTGCGCGCTACGGCGGCGCGGGCGGCGTTCAGGGCTTCTTCACTGCGCGCGCCCGGGCCATACAGGCTGGAAGGATTTGCCCAATGCTCCCGCATGGCCTTGTTATGACGTCCGCCACCTCCGGCGCTACGATGGTGGTGGCCGCGTTGTCCAGATAATGTAACTGAGGGTTTTGCAGCATATATGGATTTCCTGCTTTCTGTCGTTGTTTTCATAATAACCCAGAATAAGTATAGCACAAACCCTTGGATAACGCAAAAAATTTTATGCATTTATGGGTGATTTTTGTAACTGTACCTCCTTGACAAACACCCCGGTGGTGTGCTATCTTTACAGCATAGACCGCATCCCTGCTGACGGAACCTTGTGGAGCACCACAGTGCAGGGGTGCTGGGGATGTCAATGCCGACCGTCTGGGCAGCCTTGCGCAATTGCTGCGCAAAGCTGTCCTTTTTTGCTATCAAGGAGGATGTCTGTATGAAGACCGATATCGAGATCGCGCAGGAAGCCAAAATGAAGCCTATTACCCAGATCGCAGCTCAGCTGGGTCTGGAGGACGAAAGTGTGATCCCCTATGGCCGCTACAAGGCCAAGATCGACCACCGGCTGATCCACAACGCCAAAAAGCAGGGCAAGCTGATCCTTGTCACTGCCATCAGCCCCACCCCTGCCGGTGAGGGCAAAACCACCACCAGCGTAGGTCTGGCCGATGCCATGAACGCACTGGGCAAAAAGACCATGCTCTGCCTGCGCGAGCCCAGCCTTGGCCCCGTGTTCGGCGTAAAGGGCGGCGCTGCCGGCGGCGGCTACGCACAGGTGGTGCCCATGGAGGACATCAACCTGCACTTTACCGGCGATCTGCACGCCATTGGCACCGCCAACAACCTGCTGGCTGCCATGATCGACAACAGCATCCAGCAGGGCAACCCGCTGAATATCGACCCCCGCCGCATTACATGGAAGCGCTGCATGGACATGAACGACCGGCAGCTGCGGTTTATCGTGGACGGTCTGGGCGGCAAGGTGAATGGCACCCCCCGCGAGGACGGTTTTGATATTACCGTTGCCAGCGAGGTCATGGCCATCTTCTGCCTTGCCACCAGCATCTCCGACCTGAAAGAGCGGCTGTCCCGCATCGTGTGCGCCTACACCTACGACGGCAAGCCGGTGACTGCCGGTGAGATCGGCGCAGCCGGTGCCATGACCGCCCTGCTGAAGGACGCACTGGACCCGAACCTTGTGCAGACGCTGGAAAACAACCCCGCCATCATCCACGGCGGCCCCTTTGCCAACATTGCCCACGGCTGCAACAGCGTGCTGGCCACCAAGCTCAGCCTTTCGCTGGCAGACTACACCATCACCGAAGCAGGCTTTGGTGCGGATCTGGGCGCGGAGAAATTCTTGAATATCAAGTGCCGCTATGCCGGTATTGCTCCCTCTGCCTGTGTGCTGGTGGCTACCGTGCGCGCGCTCAAGAGCCACGGCGGCGTAGCCAAGGCCGATCTGAACCAGCCCAACCTCGAAGCTGTCAAGGCCGGTGCTTCCAACCTGATCCGTCACATCGACAACCTGAAGAACGGCTTCGGTCTGCCGGTAGTGGTTGCCATCAACGCCTTCCCCACCGACACCGCCGAGGAGCAGGCCTATGTGGAGCAGGTCTGCGCCGAGCAGGGCGTGCCCTGCGTGCTGAGCGAGGTATTCGCCAAGGGCGGCGAGGGCGGCAAGGCACTGGCTGAGAAGGTGCTTGAGATTCTGGAGGATCGTCCCATCCAGTACACCTACCCGCTGGAGATGCCCCTGAAGGACAAGATCAACGCCATTGCCACCAAGATCTACCGCGCCGATGGCGTAAACTACAGCGCCGCCGCCAGCAAGACTCTGGCCGAGCTCACCGAACTGGGTTACGGCAATCTGCCCGTCTGCATCGCCAAGACCCAGTACAGCTTCAGCGACAACGCCAAGCTGACCGGTGCACCCACCGGCTTTACCATGGAGGTGCGGGAAGTCCGCCTTGCCGCCGGTGCCGGTTTCGTGGTGGTCATCTGCGGCAACATTATGACCATGCCCGGCCTGCCCAAGAAGCCCGCCGCCGTCAATATCGACGTGGATGCCGAGGGTAAGATCACGGGGCTGTTCTGATGCTGCGTTCCCCGTTCCTGTTTGTATGACAAAATCGCCCTTCCGGTTTGATGCTGGAAGGGCGGTTTTTCTATGTGAGTATTCAGCTTAAGCCGTCTGTTGGCCCACGGTGTGGGTGGCGAGATATTCCACCCAGGCGGGGTAGCCCTCGGGCTTGATGTGGATACCGTCGGGCTGCGCGTACTCGGCTTTCAGGTCGCCATTGTCGTCGGCAAGGGCTTCCCACAGGTTGAGGAAAGCGCAATTTTTTTCCAGCGCAATGGCAGCCAGCTCATTGTTTATCTCGCACAGCCGCTCTTTGTACAGGCCGGGATGGCTGCTGCGCACCTCAGGCCGGACAGGCGTAATGGACTGCACGTAGATCTGCGTGTTGGGCAGGGCCTGGGAGATCATATCCAGCATGAGCCGGTAGTAGGTGAGAAAGCTGGAATAATCCCCGTCCCGGTTGAGCACGTTGGTGCCCAGCAGGATATACAGCACCGGGGGCTGCCGGGCTGTCAGCACCTCCATGGGGACCTCTGTGCCGCCATCGGAGCGCTTGCAGGTGGTGCCATTGACCACGACGCTGGGGCCTGCGCCCCGGTAGGCGCAGAAAGAGGCCTCCGGCAGGCCGCTGGAATAGATCTGCATCCCCTGCGTCAGGCTGTCGCCCAGAAAACAGACGTTGGCAAAATAACTGCGGTCCACGGCGGTGGTGCGGTCCAGCGCGGCCAGCCGGAAATCCATGGCGGTGGACCCGGCAGAGGTGGTCTGCACGTTCAGCCGCCGCGCGGGCGTGTAGCTGATGGTGTTCCACTCGCTGCTCTGCAGCTCCTGCTGGAAGATGGTCGGGCCCTGCACGGCGGCAGGGCTCTGCTCC
>ENA-OQKJ01000250-OQKJ01000250.1-human-gut-metagenome-genome-assembly--contig:-NODE-250-length-13869-cov-2.591908_pt1 | contig 13869 bp, 16 predicted proteins | sample MGYA00242647_ERZ504795 | MGnify/ENA primary metagenome ERZ504795 (study PRJEB26092, sample SAMD00036398) | human gut metagenome | host: Homo sapiens | study: EMG produced TPA metagenomics assembly of...
TGATAATCTGCTGTATGCCAGACTGGCAAAAACAAATTTGAGCAAAAACCGTCAGAATATTCTTCCGTATCTGCTGTCATGCATCGGCACGGTGGTGATGTTTTTTATCATGGATACACTGGCGCAGGGAAGTGGCTTTGATTCCATGATCGGAAAAGATACGATCCTGACAGTGATGGGGATGGGAACCTATATCATTGGCCTGTTCGCGGTGATTTTTCTGATTTACAGCAACAGTTTTCTGGCAAAAGAAGAAAAAAGAGTTCGGTCTGTTCCAGATTCTCGGCATGGAGAAAAAGCATCTGGCGAAGATCCTCTTTTTTTGAGAGTCTGTATCTGTGGGCGGCATCGCTTGGAATCGGTATTCTGCTCGGTGTGTTGCTGTACCGCCTGCTGTTTCTGGTGCTGATGAAGCTGACCGGACTGAACGGAACAATTGGTTTTGCGTTCAGCGCAAAAGCCGTGGGAAGTACGATGCTGCTGTTCGGCCTGACTTTTGTGATCAATTTTCTCTTAAGCCTTCGCCAGATCCACGTCTCACAGCCGGTCGAACTGCTGCACGGCGGCGCGCAGGGTGAGCGGGAACCGAAAACGAAGCTTTTGACGGCGGTTCTTGGATTCATGCTTCTTGGTGTTGGCTATTATCTGGCTCTGACCTGCCAATCCTCGATGGATGCACTTGATAAGTTTTTTAATGCAATCGCTTTGGTTATGGTGGGAACGTACTGCCTGTTTTCTGCTGGAAGTATTGCATTTTTGAAAATTCTGAAGAAAAACAAGAATTACTATTACCAGACACGCCATTTTACAAGCATTTCGGGCATGCTGTACCGCATGAAGCAAAATGCGGTCGGTCTTGCGAATATCTGTATTCTGTCAACGGGTGTGCTTCTGGTTATCTCCATCAGCACATGTCTGTGGACGGGAATTGAGGAGGTTACCTATACGCGGTTTCCACATCAGATTTCGATTGAAGCAAATACTGGCGTGAGCGGCATTATGAAGACGGTGGAACCGGTCAGTCAGAAGATGATAGAGGAAGTGAAAACTGGGATTGATCAGCATCTGGAAGAAAAGCAGCTCAGAAAAAAGTATGAAAGTGATCAGAGATACTATGTTATGCTTGCTGTTGTAGATAGAAACAAAGTAGAAAAAACACAGTCAGATGATGCTGCGGCGAGCACACTGATAAAAATCATGGAAGAGTCGGAGTACAATCAGGTAACCGGCGAACAGGTAGAGCTGGAACCAGGGCAGGCTCTGGTTTTTCAGGCAAAACAGAAAAATTATGAGTATGATACGATTGAACTGGGAAATCAGACGTATGAAGTAAAAAAATGGAATACCGATAAAAAATCGTACATTCTGGATGAGAAGACGCAGGTGTATGAGACAATGACGGTGGTGACGCGGAACCATGAAGCAAAGGAAGCGTATGCGGCTGTGCAGGGAAAGGAGCCAGAAGGATACAGTTGGGAATATGCTCTGGATCTTATCGGGGATGCCGGCGAACAGATCACAGTTGGAGATGAGATTGAGACGATACTGACGGAGTCATCTTTTAACGGATGGGTGGAAGTGCGCGAAAAAGAGCGCAATACGGTTTACAGTCTGTATGGTTCACTTCTGTTTTTAGGTGTTTTCGTCGGTGCGCTGTTTTTGATGGGTGCCGTTATGATTATCTATTACAAGCAGGTTTCAGAAGGCTTCGATGACCGAAAACGGTTCCAGATTATGCAGAAGGTCGGTATGAGCCGCAAAGAAATCCGTCAGACGATTCAGTCACAGGTGGTAACGGTCTTTTTCCTGCCGCTCGCGGTGGCCGTGGTGCATACAATGGTAGCGTTTCCATTGACCAGGCGTATCATGGCAATGCTGAATTTCCCGGACAGCAATCTGTTCCTGGCTGCAACAGCGATTACGATTGCGGCGTTTGCCGTGGTTTACCTGATTGTCTATGTGCTGACGGCGCGGGCGTATTACAAAATTGTGGAATAAGAAGATGTACTTTTTTTAATACATCGAAGCGCCTTTGAAAAAAACTTAACAAAAAAATAATAAGAAAAAGACATCCGGCGCAGACGGAAAATCTGCGGGGGATGTCTTTTTGGTTGTTCTATTTATAAATGCCGTTGATGGTAACTTTGAAAAGAGCTTCCTTTCCATTGAGTTCGTCTTTTCCATAGTCTTCCGGGAAAGTGACGGTTACATCTACGCTGTCGCCCGGGTGATGGCCGATGAGCTGTTCTTCAAAGTCATCGATGTAAGTGTGGGAGCCGATCACAAGATCAGCGCCGTTTCCTTTTGTGTTTCCACCTTCAAATTCCACGCCGTCAATGGAGCCGACATAGTCGATATTGACGGTATCACCGTCCTCAATGGTGAGGGAAGTGTCGGTCTGCAAAGAGGCAGAAGCCGAAGTGGAGGCTGATGAGGCGGATGCGGCCGATGAGGCTGTGGAGGTATCCTCCGAGGCACTTTTGACAGAGAGTCGTTTGGAATCGAGTACGCTGGCAATAATAAGGCCGACGATCACAACGATAATCAGAGCCGGTCCGGCCCAGCTCCAGATCTTTTTGTAATGCGCTACTTTCGCTTCGTGCTCCCGCTCTTTGGCACGCCGTTCCCTGGCAGCTTTTCTGTTTTCTTTGTTCATAAAAAGGATCTCCTTTGCGCTTTTACGACTGCAATCGTATTTTATAATATCAAGTATATCATAAAAATATGGTAAAAGTGTAGAAAAAATAACACGATCCAACATTGTCAATGCTCAAAAATGACGATATAATGAGTGCAAGTGAGTCAAACGAAAATTTATTTTCAGTTGGCGAACGACGAATGTCGCTTACGCGGCAGCGTAAGATTGAGTGCAAGTGAGCCAAATAGAAAATTTATTTTCAGTTGGCGAACGACGAATGTCGCTTACGCGATAGCGTAAGATTGAGTGCAAGTGAGTCAAACGAAAATTTATTTTCAGTTGGCGAACGACGAATGTCGCTTACGCGGCAGCGTAAGATTGAGTGCAAGTGAGAAAACGCGGCGAGTAAGGGAGTGAATAAAATGGATGACTGGAGTAGTTTCAGAACGACGACATCCGAACAGCAGCGCCTCCGGGCTGCACTTTCCGGCTTTTGTGAATCGCAGGATCTTCCGGAAGAACAGCGAGCCGCATATACCGCATACCTGCGGAAACGCATCCGTTCCGCTGTAGAAACGCTGATCCGTGAAGATAACTTTTCACGGCTGGAAACGCTTCTGCAGACTGGATGGCTGTCCGATGCAGACCGAAAACGTTTTCTCAACCTTGCCGCCGACCAGCAGAAATGGCAGGCCTTCCACATTCTCCTGAACCGGAACTCACAGGATCCGATGCAGGAGAATACGGAAAGCAGAAAAACAGAAGCTGCGGTTCAAAAAGAAAAGTCCACAAAAGAAAAAGAAGCGCTGGCGCTCCGGCTTTTCGAAGAAGCCCGCAAAAACCTCTGCTGGCTGTACCCGGAACTTGGTGAAGCGATTCTTTTCTTTCGTCATCAGCCGTCCGACAGGACAAAAGCCATCACATCCGACGGTCATACGATATATTTTAACTCCGATTTTGTACTCCGCATGTGTACCGAAAATTCATCGTTCCTCAAGGAAGGCTATCAGCACCTGCTGCTGGAATGCATCCGCCGGTTTGGGAAAGAAACACCGGAGCCGAAAAAAGAAGAACAGTCCCCGGTTCCATGGCTGATGCTGGAAAAAGAAAAACAGTTTCCGGTTTCATGGCTGGTGCCGGGAAAAGAGCCGGAACTTATCGAGTCTTTTCAACCAGTCTGGAAACGTGCTGCCCGCAAGTTGGCGGAAAACTACGGCACCGGCGGCCTGCGGCGAGGCCAGAACTGCGGTGGAAAAAAAGAAACCCTGTCCGGGATCGAAAAAAGAGCGTACGATTACCGCCGCTTCCTGAAACGCTTTACCGTTACCCGCGAGGAAATGGAGCTGGATCTCGACAGCTTCGATCCAGTCGCTTACCATTATGGGCTTATGTATTACGGAAATTTCCCTTTCATCGAGCCGCCGGAGACGCGCGAGGGAAACCGTCTCGAAGAGCTGGTTATCGCGATCGACACATCCGGTTCGTGCAAAAAAGAAATCGTAGCAAAATTTCTTGGTGAGACGCGCAGCATTCTTGAAGAAAAAGAAACTTCTTTTCCAGCTGGAACGTCTGCCTGATCCAGTGCGACAGCTTCGTGCAGGATGTCACGATGATCCATTCACCGAAAGAATGGGAAGCTTACCGTGAAACAATTACCATCAAGGGCCGAGGCGGAACCGATTTCCGTCCTGTCTTTCAGAAAGTGGAAGAGTTGCGGAAACAGCATGTATTCCGAAACTTAAAAGCGTTGATCTATTTTACCGACGGAGACGGAATTTATCCCGAACAAAAGCCAGATTACGAGACGGCATTTGTCTTTGTCAGACAGACCGAAAAAATGAATCTTGTCCCAAAATGGGCAAAAAAACTGCTGACAGAAGAATGTACTCTTTGAACACAACTGACAAAAAAGCATCTCGCAAAATCAAACACAGAAAGATTTCGAGAGTACATAAAGAGTGCACAAGATAAGAGAGAACATATGAACATACAAGAAGCAAAAGAGACAATTGAAAAAGCCCTGCGCGCATACTTTGCAAGAGATGAAATTGGTTTTCCGCTGGTTCCCCTCGGCAGCAGCGTCCCATTCTCCTGATCGGCCCGCCGGGCCATCGGAAAACGGCAATTATGGAGCAGATCGCAGAAGAGTGCGGTGTGGGGCTTGTCGCCTACACGATGACACACCATACGCGTCAGAGTGCCATGGGCCTTCCGGAGATCTGCACACGTGGAATCGAAGGGAAAATGGTACATACAACGGAATACACGATGAGCGAGATCATCGCCTCGATCTATGACTGCATGGAGCAGACCGGAAAGAAGCGGGGTATCCTCTTTCTCGATGAAATTAACTGCGTCTCCGAGACCCTCGCTCCGGTAATGCTGCAGCTTTTGCAGGAGAAAAAATTCGGCAATCAGCACATCCCGGATGACTGGCTGATCGTGGCCGCCGGAAATCCGCCGGAATACAATAAATCTGTGCGGGAATTTGATGTGGCAACGCTTGACCGTGTGCGGAAGATCGAGGTGCTTCCCGAGCTTTCCGTCTGGCTCTCCTACGCAGAGAAAAATCAGATCCACAGCGCCGTGACAACGTACCTTATGGCACACAGTGACCATTTTTATTCTGTTTCGCAGGAAGTGGATGAGAAGCGTTTTGTGACAGCACGCGGCTGGGAGGATTTGTCGGCCGTGCTGAAAAGTTATGAAATCCTGCATTTTCCGGTCGACGAAGCACTGATCGGACAATATTTGCAGGAAGAAAAGACGGCGGAGGAATTCAGCTCGTACTACAGGATTTACGAAAAATATGGACAGGATTACGGTGTGGAGGAGATTCTGACCGGTGCATTTTCCGGAAAAATCATGGCACAAAAACAGCAGATGGCGGCAAATGGTTCCGCAGAAGAGCGATCTGTACTGCTGTCTCTGTTTCATGCGGCACTTCGGAAAGAGGCATCCGCCTGCCAGAAGCAGGAGCACACGGCAAAGGAGCTCTCCGAGTGCTTTCGCCAGTTTACCGGGCTTTGCAGGCAGAAAAAAGATGAGACATACGCATCCTGGCTACAACAGAAAGAGCAGGGATTTGCAGTGTGCAAACAGCAGGGACTGCTGAAAAAGGGCGAGAAAGAAACGAATGCGCGGGTCTTGAAAAAGTTAAAAAAACTCGAGGAGACCGCTAAAAAATGTCGCAAAACCGATTCAGATCAGATGAAAGAGCTTTTTGAAACGGTATGTGAACTGGAACAGGAAAAAGTGGAGAAGGAAGTAAAGGATGTGAAACTGCAGATCCGCCGTGCCGCTGAATTTTTACAGAACAGCTTTCCGGGCGGAGCAGAAGTGGTGCTGTTTGAAGCAAATCTGGCGCGAAGTCCAGCGTTACGGAGCTTTTTGATTGAGAAAAGCATGGATGCCGAAGGATAAGCTGCCACTTTGTAAAGAAGAAAATGGTTCTGAAAAGCCCATTTCTGGAGAAAAATGATTTGAAAGGAAGAAAAAGATGAATTATAAAATGATCCTGCAGTACGATGGCACGCGCTATAACGGCTGGCAGAAGCAGGGAAATACGGACAACACGATTCAGGGCAAGCTCGAAACGCTGCTGTCCAGGATCGCAGGAGAGCCGGTGGAGATCCACGGCGCGGGCAGAACCGATGCCGGCGTCCATGCGGCGGGACAGGTCGCAAATGCAAAGTTCCATACGGATCTATCCGATGAAGAACTTCTGCAGACAATCAACCATTATCTGCCGGAAGACATCGAAGTTACCAGCCTCGCGCGGATGCCGGAGCGCTTCCACAGCCGTCTGAATGCGGTGGACAAAACATACGAATACCGTATCGTGATCGATGGCAGAAAGCATGTTTTCGAGCGGAAATACGTGTATTTTCCGGAAGCACCGCTCGATGTGGAAAAAATGAAAGAAGCATCGAAAGCGTTTATCGGAACGTATGATTTCAGGAGCTTCTGTGCCAACAAACGTATGAAAAAATCGACAGTACGGACGATTACCGGAATTGATTTCTGCGAGAAAGACGGGATTCTTATCATTTCCTATACCGGAACCGGTTTTCTGTACCACATGGTGCGGATCCTGACCGGAACACTTGTGGAGGCCGGGATGGGAAAACGGGATATCGCATCAATGATGGAGCTTCTCAAAGCAAAAAACCGCGAAAGTGCGGGTTTTCTTGCACCGGCATGCGGACTCCTGTTAAAAGAAGTCCGATATGAATAACCGAAATAATCAGGGCAATGCACCAGCCTTTTTTGCATAAAAAACCGAAAAAAAAGGCTGTGAATTGATAAATGCAGCATAGAAAAGAGAAAGGATGAGGTGAAAAGCATGTTTCAGAAGAAAAGAAATACTTTTCATGGCGGCGTTCACCCGTACGAGGGAAAAGAGCTCTCCAAGGACAAACCGATTGTCAAAGCGCAGCCGGGCAACTTATTGTATTACGCAGTGTCACAGCACATCGGAGCGCCTGCTGTGCCGACCGTACAAAAAGGCGACCATGTAAAAGAGGGACAGAAAATCGCAGAAGCGGGAGGATTTGTTTCGGCTCCTGTTTACGCATCGGTTTCCGGCACGGTAAAAGGAATTGAGAAAAAAGTTTCCGCAGCCGGTTCCCCGGTAGACTGTATCGTTGTGGAGAACGACGGGCTGTATGAAAAAGAAACATTTGAGGAGTGCCCGCACTGGGAAAAACTCGACGCAGATACGATCCGGAACAAGATCAAAGAGGCCGGAATCGTGGGAATGGGAGGTGCAGGCTTTCCGACACACGTCAAGGTATCCCCGAAAGATCCGTCAGCGATTGACCACATTCTCGTCAATGGAGCAGAGTGTGAGCCGTATCTGACGAGCGACTACCGCAGAATGCTCGAAGAGCCGGAAAAGGTGATCGGAGGCTTAAAAATCATGCTGCATATGTTTCCGAGGGCAAAGGGAGTCATCTGCATTGAAGACAACAAACCGGACTGTATCGCGAAGTTCCGTGAGCTGGTGCTTCCGGAGGATAACATTGAGGTTCTGGAGCTTAAAACGAAATACCCGCAGGGTGCCGAGCGTATGCTGATCTATGCAGCAACGGGACGAAAGGTAAATTCCTCCATGCTGCCGGCGGACGCGGGCTGTATCGTGGATAACATTGATACCGTGACTGCTATTTACCAGGCAGTCCGCTTCGGCGAACCGCTGATGAGCCGTATCGTTACCGTGACGGGAGATGCTGTACAGAATCCGTGCAACTTTGAAGTACCGGTCGGCATGCTCTTGTCCGAACTTTTAGAGCAGGCAGGCGGTCTGAAAAACGAGGCGGTCAAGATCATCTGCGGCGGCCCGATGATGGGAAGAGCCCTGTTTACAATGGATGTTCCTGTTACCAAGACAACATCTGCACTGACCTGCCTTACGGAGGATGAAGTATCTGCGCTGGCACCATCTGCCTGCATCAACTGCGGACGCTGCGTTTCCGTCTGTCCGGGTCAGATTCTTCCGGCCCGCCTTTCCGTTTTTGCGGAGCACGGAGAGGAAGAGAAGTTCCTGAAATACGGCGGAATGGAGTGCTGTGAATGTGGCTGTTGTTCCTTTATCTGCCCGGCAAGACGTCCGCTGACGCAGGAGATCAGCTCAATGCGTAAAGTGCTTCTGGCAAAGAGAAAGAAGAAATAGGGGGACCTTACATATGAATGGATTATTACACGTATCATCTTCCCCGCACGCACGGTCCAAGGTAACGACGGATAAAATCATGTTTGCCGTCCTGCTTGCCCTTGCCCCGGCAGTCTGCGTGGGAATCTGGAATTTCGGCCTTCGGGCACTGCTTTTGATTGTGATTTCGATGGCAGTCTGTCCCCTGACGGAATATCTGTATGAAAAAGGAATGAAGAAACCGGTGACGATTGCCGACGGCAGTGCACTGGTAACTGGTCTTCTGCTGGCCATGAACATGCCGGTGCAGGCACCTCTTTGGATGCCGGTGATCGGTGGTGTGTTTGCAATTCTCGTTGTAAAACAGCTTTTCGGCGGTCTTGGCCAGAACATCATGAACCCGGCGTCTTGCAGGAAGATGTTTCCTTTTGATTTCCTTCCCGGGTCACTATGACAAACTTCGCTGCCCCGGGTCAGCCGCACACCTCGTGGATACTGTATCCGGTGCGACACCGCTCGCCGCAGCAAAAGCAGGAGAGCAGGTGAATCTGCTGTCCATGTTCCTTGGGAATACGGCCGGAACGATCGGTGAGACTTCCGCACTGGCCCTTCTGATTGGCGGCATTTTCCTTGTCTGCATTCATGTGATTGACCTCAATATTCCGCTCATCTACATCGGAACAGAGCTTTTATTTGCCCTGATTTTCGGCGGCCACGGTTTTGATATCAACTTCCTTGGCGCGCATCTTTTTGGCGGTGGTCTGATGCTCGGCGCATGGTTCATGGCAACCGATTACGTTACCCGCCCGATCACAAAGAAGGGACAGTATATCTACGCGGTCATTTTAGGACTTCTGACTGGCGTATTCCGTATCTTTGGAAATTCGGCAGAGGGCGTTTCCTATGCCATCATCTTTACCAACCTTCTGGTTCCGCTCATTGAGCGCGTGACCGTGCCGGTTGGATTCGGAAGAGGAGGCAAGAAAAAAGCATGAACAAAATTATAAAAAACGCACTGATTCTTGCGGCGATTACGCTGATTGCCGGCCTGCTTCTCGGTGCGGCCCACCAGGTAACCTTAGAGCCGATCCAGAAACAGCAGGAAAAGAAAAACAGGAATCCTGTCAGAACGTATTCCCGGAGGCAGCTTCCTTTGAAGAAGTAACAATGAGCGATGCACAACAGGCAGAGCTTACGGCAGCACTGATCGGCCACGGTTTTGAAGCACAGACGATTGACGAACTGCTGCTTGCAAAAGACGCATCCGGCGCGACGATCGGCCTGGTTGAGATCATCTCCACAACCGAAGGCTATGGCGGCGGCATGCAGTTCTCGATGGGAATTGCATCGGACGGAACGACAAAAGGAATCTCTTTCCTGTCACTTTCCGAGACGGCCGGCCTTGGTATGCGTGCCGACACAGACGATTTCAAGAATCAGTTCAAGGATAAAAACGTAGAAGCATTCTCCTACACAAAATCCGGCGCATCCGCGGATGATGAAATCGATGCGCTGAGCGGAGCAACTCTGACAACGAACGCTGTAACAAACGGTGTCAATGCAGGAATCTGCTGTTTTAACTACTGCAACGAATCCGGTCTGCTTTCCGGAGAGGGAGGGAACTCATGAGAAAAGATACGCCGCTGGAACGGCTTTATAATGGTATCATAAAAGAAAACCCGACCTTCGTCATGATGCTGGGTATGTGTCCGACGCTTGCGGTTACCACTTCTGCAAAGAACGGTATCGGCATGGGCCTTGCGACGATGGTCATCCTGACCGCCTCCAACCTGATGATTTCCCTGCTTCGGAAAATCATCCCGGACGGCGTGCGTATGCCAGCATACATCGTTGTTGTGGCATCGTTTGTAACCATCGTGGAATTTTTGATGGAAGGTTTTATTCCGGCACTCTATTCCGCCCTTGGCATCTACATCCCGCTGATCGTTGTAAACTGTATCATCCTGGGACGCGCCGAGGCATATGCTGGAAAACATGGTCCGATCCCGTCTTTATTTGATGGTATCGGCATGGGCCTTGGATTTACCGTCGGCCTGACCCTGATCGGTATGTTTCGTGAGCTGATCGGAGCCGGAACCCTGTTCGGTATCCAGGTAATGCCGAGTGCTTACGAGCCGGTCAACATCTTCATCATGGCGCCGGGTGCATTCCTTGTGCTGGCAATGCTCGTTGCGGTGCAGAACCGCATCAAACGCCAGAAGTCAGAGAAACCGGAAAACCGGCAGTCCCGGCAGAAGAGACCGGCTGTATGGCATGCGCCAATAAGGCATACTGCCAGGCTGTGAAAGGAAAGGAGGAAGCGAAATGAAAGAACTGATTTTAATTGCGATCGGTGCGGCGCTGGTCAATAACGTTGTCTTAAGCCAGTTCCTCGGCATCTGTGCTTTCCTCGGTGTTTCCAAAAAGATGGATACGGCGGCCGGCATGGGCGGAGCGGTTATTTTTGTCCTCACGATTTCTTCATTTGTGACAAGTCTGATTTACAAATTTATCCTGGCACCGGCAGAACTTGATTATCTGAAAACGATCGTTTTCATTCTTGTCATCGCGGCGCTGGTACAGCTCGTTGAGATGTTCCTGAAAAAGACGATTCCGTCTCTGTACCGAGCGCTCGGCGTTTACCTTCCGCTGATTACAACAAACTGCGCGGTACTCGGTGTGGCACTCATCAACGTACAGAAGGATTACACGATTCTGCAGGGTACGGTTTACGGTCTGGCAACCGCAATCGGCTTTACAATTGCCATGGTGCTGATGGCCGGCCTGCGGGAAAAGATGGAGTACAACGATATCCCGGAGTCATTCAAAGGAATGCCGATCGTTCTTCTTACGGCTATGCTGATGTCAATGGCATTTATGGGATTTTCCGGAATGATCTAGGAGGGATGAAGAGATGAATGGTATTTTAGCAGCCACCCTGATGGTGGGTGGAACCGGCCTTTTGATTGGTATTCTCCTTGGAATTGCCGGAAAGAAGTTTTATGTGGAAGTGGACGAGCGCGAGACGAAGGTCCGTGAAGCGCTGCCGGGCAACAACTGCGGCGGCTGTGGTTACCCGGGCTGTGACGGAGCGGCGGCTGCAGTGGTAAAGGGTGAAGCCCCGATTTCGGTCTGTCCGGTCGGCGGAGCGCCGGTTGCGGCAGCGATCGGTGCCATTATGGGACAGGAAGCCGGAGCACAGGAGCGCAGAAAAGCAGTGGTACGGTGCGCCGGTACGTGTGACGTGGCAAAGAACAAGTATGAATACACGGGTGCAAGGGACTGCTCCTACGCTGGTTTTGTACCGGGCGGCGGTCCGAAGAGCTGCGGAAACGGATGTCTTGGTTTTGGAAACTGCGTGAAGGCATGTAAGTTTGATGCGATCCATATTGAAAACGGCATTGCCGTTGTGGACGGCGAAGCGTGCAAGGCATGCGGTGCCTGCGTGAAGGCCTGTCCGAGAAATCTGATCGACCTGATTCCGTATGAGCAGAGGATCACGGTGAAATGCCGCTCAACCGAGAAGGGCAAGGCGGTGATGGCAGCGTGTGAGATCGGCTGTATCGGATGTAAGAAGTGCGAGAAGAACTGCCCGTCGGATGCAATTCACGTTGTGGACCAGCGCGCGGAGATCGACCCGGCAAAATGTACAGGCTGCGGCCTCTGCGCGGAGAACTGCCCGCGGAAGTGTATTATGGTAGAAAAATAAAAATGAGAAATTCCATGCTGTGGGAGGGAACTTCTGCGGCGTGGAATTTTTGCTTTTCGGTGATATCGTGTTAGCCAATGCCGGTGGTGGCTGGCTTGACTTGAATTTGGGAAAATGATAAACTGAAAGTCAGAAAACGAGGGGCAAAAAGCTAAAAAAATATAAAATGGCAGAAAGGACGGGGCAAAAGTATGACAATGACAATGGATGAACTGATGAAAGTGCTCGATATGCAGGAGGATATTCTGCAGTTTACGCATTTTACAAATGCAGACGCATGGGAACTGGGAACGATGATCCTGATGGAGGCAAGACGGCGCGGAGCACAGGTTGGCATCATGATCCGCAGAAGCAACGGGGAAGTTGTATTCCAGTATTGTGATAACGGCATTACGCCGCACAATGTGGAGCTGATGAGACGGAAGAGCAATTCGGTGCTTCTGACGGAGCGGAGTTCGCTGCAACTCTACATGGCAGCGACGAATGCGCCGGAGAGCGTAAAACAGATGGTACTGGACCCGAAGGAATACGCAATGCTGGGCGGAGGTTTTCCGATCTGCGTGGAAGAAGTCGGCGTTGTGGCAACCGTAGCAGTGTCCGGCATGGGACAGGTTTCGGATCATGATGTGATTGTGAAATGCATCAGCAAATATTTGCATATCGATGAAGTACCGAGAATCAGAACTGTATGAAAATGATGATTGAAACTAAATTTTGTGTATGATACAATGTCACCGGCAAAAAGACATGACAGTTCCATCAGGGACAACAAAACCCCCGTGAGCGGCAACTCACGGGGGTTGGTTTATGTCAGCAGGTTTTGCATATCTTCCGGCAGTGGTGCGTGGAAGTTTAAGGGTTCTCCGGTGATCGGATGGACGAAGGAGAGCGATGCAGAGTGAAGTGCCTGGCGGGGGAAAGTGCCGGGAGTTTTGTTGTAGAGGGTATCGCCGAGCAGCGGATGGCCGATGTAAGCCATGTGGACGCGGATCTGGTGGGTGCGGCCGGTTTCGAGATTGAGTTCGAGGTGGGAGAAAACGGAGCAGTGCGCGAGGGTGCGGTAATGGGTTACGGAGCGCTCGCCGGAGGCAAAGTCGACGGTGCGCTGGATGAGGGAGCCGTTGAGGCGGGCGATCGGTGCGTCGATGGTGCCGGATGCAGCGGTTTCGCCGAGGGCGAAGGCCTGATACGTGCGGTGGATTTCGCGGGAGCGCATGGCCTGGGAGAGGACGGCGGCGCTTAAGGCGTGCTTGGCGAGCACGATAAGGCCGGTGGTGTCGCGGTCGAGGCGGTTGATGCAGCGGTAGACGAAGGGTTCACCTTTCTGTTCAAAATACCATGCAATGCCGTTTGCCAGCGTATTTTCATAATTTCCAATCGACGGATGAATCGGCGTATCAGCGGGTTTATCCACAACGAGGATGTCGTCATCCTCATACACAACCGAAAACGGAACCGGCCGCGGCAGAATTCCGTCGGAGGGTTCTGTTTCGACAAGGTGCGTTTCGATCACATCCCCGGCGTGCACGGCCTGGCTCGTCCAGGCGCGGACGCCGTTTCGGAAAATGCCGTCCTCTGTGCGTTTTAAGCCCGTAATAATATGGCGCGAATATCCATGCCGGCGGAGAAACCATTCCACAGTCAGATTTTCCCGTTCCTCCTCCGGCGAAACCACATATGTAAACCTGTGTCCCATACACAAAACCTCCGTTTCTATAGCTTTTTTTATCGAATGAACCCCGTCATTTCGGGGACAAAATTTCAAAAAGAGACTTTCCCAGTCTTTCGCAAGTATAGCCGAAAACAGACTGGAAAAGTCAAGAAACTTACCTTTCTATAGCGAAAATATAAAAAAGTATAAAAGTTTCA
>ENA-OQKJ01000251-OQKJ01000251.1-human-gut-metagenome-genome-assembly--contig:-NODE-251-length-13865-cov-3.974014_pt1 | contig 13865 bp, 12 predicted proteins | sample MGYA00242647_ERZ504795 | MGnify/ENA primary metagenome ERZ504795 (study PRJEB26092, sample SAMD00036398) | human gut metagenome | host: Homo sapiens | study: EMG produced TPA metagenomics assembly of...
CTGTGTATTTCCAGACAGCTTTACTCCGCAATCGAGGCTTCCAGGAGAAAGAAACACAGTCCGTTAAATTCTTATGTTTCACTTTATGATATGACGGAGGAGAAAGAACCTCTGATCAATACGATGGAAGCACATAAAAACAGCAATCCGGAAGAATTATTAGTCAGCCAGGAATACGCAGAACTTCTGGAAAGTAAACTGGAAGAGAGCTTAAGTGATCTTGAGAACCGTGTACTTTATCTGCATCTTATGGGCACCGATTACCGCACGATAGCAAGGCTTTTAGACAAAAGTCCAAAGACGGTGGATAATGCCTTGCAAAGAATTAAAGCAAAGACGACAAAAAATTCTGGAAAGAGAGAAGCTATAGAAAAACAGGAATGACCGAAAAATAGAAATACTCGATTAGGCATTGACAACAAGTGCCGGATATTGTATATTATTAACGTTGCATAGAACATATGCGCGCTGCCTTGGCTCAGTCGGTAGAGCGTCGCCTTGGTAAGGCGGAGGTCACGGGTTCGATTCCCGTCAGCAGTCTTTTTTTGTGTCTAAAAACAGACTAATTTTTTGTTTAGATACAGGTTTTGCGGGTTTCAAAAACTCCGGATTTATGATAAGATAAAACATCAGGATGATATTTAGGAGGGAAAGCAATGGAGAACGAAACAGTTTCCAAAAACTTTATTGAAAATATTATAGACAAAGATCTTGAAGAAGGCGTTTATGACACCGTGCATACACGTTTCCCACCGGAACCTAACGGCTATCTTCATATCGGACATGCGAAATCCATTCTTTTAAATTATGGATTGGCTCAGAAATACAACGGAAAATTCAATCTCCGTTTTGATGATACCAACCCTACAAAGGAGAAATCCGAATTTGTAGAGTCCATCAAGGCTGACGTGAAATGGCTTGGTGCAGACTGGGAAGACAGACTGTTTTTTGCATCTGACTATTTCGGACAGATGTATGAAGCTGCTGTAAAGCTGATCCAGAAAGGCAAAGCCTATGTATGTGACCTGACAGCAGATCAGATACGTGAATATCGTGGAACTCTTACAGAGCCGGGTAAAGAAAGTCCATACAGAAACAGAAGCGTAGAAGAGAACCTGCAGCTTTTTGAAGAGATGAAAGAAGGCAAATATGCAGACGGAGAGAAAGTGCTTCGTGCCAAGATCGATATGGCATCTCCGAACATGAATATGCGCGACCCGGTTATCTATCGTGTTGCTCATATGACTCACCACAGAACAGGTGATACATGGTGCATCTATCCAATGTATGATTTCGCCCATCCCATCGAGGATGCCATTGAGGGAATCACACATTCCATCTGTACTCTGGAGTTTGAGGATCACAGACCACTGTATGACTGGGTTGTAAAAGAACTGGAATATCCACAGCCACCGAAGCAGATTGAGTTTGCAAAACTGTATCTGACAAATGTAGTTACAGGTAAACGTTATATCAAGAAACTGGTAGAGGAAGGCATCGTAGACGGATGGGATGATCCGCGTCTGGTTTCCATCGCAGCACTGCGCCGCCGTGGATTTACACCGGAATCCATCAAAATGTTTGTAGAACTCTGCGGTGTATCCAAAGCAAACAGCTCTGTTGACTATGCAATGCTTGAATACTGCATCCGTGAGGACCTGAAACTGAAACGTCCGCGCCTGATGGCCGTTCTTGATCCGATTAAGCTTGTGATCGATAATTACCCGGAAGGCGAAGTAGAATATCTGGAAGCTCCGAACAATATGGAGAACGAAGAACTGGGAACCCGTAAAATACCGTTTGGCAGAGAACTCTATATTGAGAGAGAAGACTTCATGGTAGATCCGCCTAAGAAATATAAGAGAATGTTCCCAGGCACAGAGGTTCGTCTTATGAACGCATATTTTGTAACCTGTACAGGATATGAAGCTGATGAAGATGGAACTGTACGTGTTGTACACTGTACTTATGATCCTGCAACAAAGGGTGGCAATGCACCGGATGGCAGAAAAGTAAAAGGAACCATTCACTGGGTAGAAGCAAGTCAGGCAGGAAAAGCAGAAGTACGTCTCTATGAGAATATCGTAGACGAGGAGAAGGGTGTATACAACAAAGAAGATGGTTCTCTGAATGTAAATCCGAACTCTCTGACAAAAGTTACCGCATATGTAGAGCCGGCACTTATGGAAGCGAAAGGCTATGACAGCTTCCAGTTCGTAAGAACAGGATTTTTCTGTGCAGATATCCATGATTCTAAAGAGGGTGCACCGGTATTCAACCGTATCGTGTCTCTGAAGAGCTCATTTAAACTTCCGAAAGCATAATGAGACTGAAATGGTAATATAATCAGAATAAAAAGGGAATGTTTCTTTTACGATTGTACAATCGTGAAGTAACATTCCCTTTTGTTTACATTACTGTGAACGGTAACGTTTATTCTTCAGATTCAGATGCAGCGTCCATAGTCTCTTCAAAAGTTTCAGGTTCATCGGCATCTTCTTCCTCTTCTGCATCTTTAATCTCAACTTCAGCAGCTTTATCGGAAGACTTCTCAGAATCGTCTGTATCAGCAGCTTCTTCAGATTCTTCGCTTTCGGTGTCATCTGTTGCAGACTGTTCGCCTGTATGTTCCCAGGACTGGAAATCTTCGGCAGGTTCCTGCTCTTCCTTAGCAGTTTCCTTTTCATCAGTCAGATCGAAATCATCAAAGTCATCTTCAAAATCAAAATCCTCTTTACAGGATCCTTTTTTGGCAATAAGGGCAGCTACAGCACCGGCAGCAGCTGCTGTAAGGGCACCTATTGCAACATATCCCCAGTATTTATTAATTTTAGCCATGATAATCATAAACTCCTTTCTGATATTCTCCTATTTTTGACAGCGAGTCAGGATAAAAATATCTTTTACTCCTGACACCATTTTATTCAGCTATAGGTTATTGTTATTTTAATACTTTTCAGATAAAAAGAAAAGCGAAATTTTATGGAAAGAGTTAATGAAAGCAGTTGCATACCAAAAAGATACAAGGTATACTATGACAGGAAAGAAGAGGTTATTATGAGAAAAATTATTTTGGCATCTGCTTCACCCAGACGAAAAGAACTGTTGGAACGGGCTGGCGTGGATTTTGAAGTGCTGCCTGCATCAGGTGATGAGAATCGTATCTCAGACAATCCGGGAGAGGCAGTAAAACAGCTGGCTTCGGATAAAGCAGCTTCTGTTATCCGCACTATGAAAGATAGTGCCGACGGAACAATTGTGATCGGATCTGACACAGTGGTAGTGTTTGAGAATGTGATCCTTGGCAAACCTCATGATACAGAGGATGCAGTGAATACATTAAAGAAACTTCAGGCAAATACTCATCAGGTATATACCGGCGTTTCTGTATGGGAAAAGAAAGAAAAAGTCTGGACAGAACATACTTTCTATGAAAGTACAGATGTGACTTTTTATCCGGTTTCAGATGAGGAGATCAGAGAGTATGTTGCTACAGGAGAGCCTATGGATAAGGCTGGAAGCTATGGCATCCAGGGACTTTTCGGAATTTATGTAAAGGGGATTAGCGGAGATTACAATAATGTGGTAGGACTCCCGGTTGCCAGATTATTTTATGAAATGAAGAAATCAGGAATTGATTTAAGAGGATGACAAAAGATGATTAAAGCATGTATATTTGATTTGGATGGAACACTGGCTGATACGCTGGATTCCATGGCTTATGTGACTAATATTATTATGGAAAAATTCGGGTTGAAAACACTTCCGGTGGATAATTTCAGATATTACAGCGGAGAAGGGGCAAATATGCTGATCCGCCGCGCACTTAAGGATGCGGGGGATCCGGAACTTGCGCATTATGATGAGGGACAGAGGCTTTACCGGGAAATGTTTGAAGCAGATCCGATGTATAAAGTAGTTCCCTATAAGGGCATACCGGAAACCTTAAAGAAATTGAAGGAACATGGAATGAAGCTGGCAGTTTGTTCAAATAAACCTCATCCTGCAGCTGTGAAAGTAATTGCGCAGCTTTTTGACGGGGAATTTGATATGGTAGTCGGTCAGAGTGAAGCAATCCGCAGGAAACCGGCACCTGATGGTCCGCTTATGGTTGCGGAGAAATTTGGTGTAAAACCGGAAGAATGCATGTATGTGGGAGATACAAGTACAGATATGAAGACCGGTAAAGCAGCAGGAATGTATACAGTAGGTGCGCTATGGGGCTTTCGTGACCGAAAAGAACTGAATGAGAATGGAGCAGATCTTGTCGCTGAGAAACCGACAGATCTGGTAAAGATTTGCGAGGAACATGGAAATGATTAAGCTGGTTGCAAGTGATCTGGATGGGACGTTACTTTTACATAAGGCACAGTCTCTGCCTGAAGAAATTTTTTCGCTGATCAGGCAGTTAGAGGAACTGGGGATTATGTTTGTGGCAGCCAGTGGAAGACAATATCCGAATATGACAAAGCTGTTTGCGCCTGTTGCTTCAGAGATTTCCTATATTTCGGAGAATGGTGCACTGGCAGTGGATCATGGAGAGGTACTGTATCAGGATTCTTTTGACAGAAAGCTGGCAGGGGAGATTATTTCTGCAATCCTGGAAAAGAAGGATGCCGAGTTTACCTGTTCTGCAAAGGATTACCACTATCTGATGCCGAAGACAAAGAGATTTCATGACCATATGTTATATGAAGTAAAAAATGAATGCAGATTTGTAAACAGCATGGAAGAGATGACGGATCCTATCATGAAGCTGGCTGTGTTTGAACCGGCCGGCCTTACAGAAGAATCTGTGAAATACTGGATGGACAGATTTGGAAAAGAATGTGTTGTTGTCACTTCGGGAAATGAGTGGATTGATTTTATTCCTTTTGGAACAAACAAGGCAAAAGGAATCAGAGAATATCAGAAAAGATATCATATTTCGCCGGAAGAATGTATTGCGTTCGGAGACGAATATAATGATATAGAGATGCTTAAAGCGGTAAAATATGGCTTTGCCATGGAGCATTCCAAGGAGGGGGTACGGTCAGCTGCGTCCTATATGACAAAACAGGTTGAACCGGTCCTTGAGAAGCTGATCCGGGCAAAGGGAAAGATTGAGGAGGTTATTTAAAATGTTTACAGAAGAATGTATTAATACGTTTCTTGAAAATCAGGAGCAGCTTTTTCCACAGCCGGTAGCAGAATCATATGAAGCAGCGGAAGCATTCCTTGAGGATTGCATGGCGCAGGTTGTGGATTCTATTGAAGAAGTGAGAGAATATCTGGAAGAAGCAGGCGCTGATGTGGAAGGAATGTCAGATGAAGAACTGGAAGATGCAAGTGAAGTATTTACTCTGCCGGATGGAAAATATCTGATAGTAGAAGGATAAAAACTGTTCGGTCAAATTATGGATATCACGTGATATATCGGAGAAATAACTGTAAAACACAGTTCGGTCCCTGAATATTGGAGAAAATTGAACTCTGATACTCAGGGGCTGAAGTTGTTTTAAGGGAGAAAATACAGATTACATTTCCGGAAAATGCGATGCTATAATGCTTTTATAAAGAGAAAAACGGTGCTGTGGTCTGTGATGGGAATGAAAAGGGCAGACAGACACAGAAGCATCACAGAACTGTAATTATTCAGTACCTTCAGAGCGGCTGCTGAATAATTACAAATTTTATTATAAATGAAAAGGAGGACTACAGATGGAGAGAAAGAGATTTCTTGCAGTTGTAATGACTGTGATGATGGTTATTTCAATGATTCCATCCATGGTTTTTGCGGCAGCTCCGTCAGGAGAATTGGGCGGTAAGCTTAAGATTAAGGGACTGGCAGCTGTAGGCGTAGTAGTGAGTGCAGATTATGCAAAGGTTACACCGGAAGAGGTTACAGATGAAGATTTCACTTTTTCCTGGTCAAGACAGACAGGGGAGAAGGAGTTAACACAGGTAGGTACTGAGAAGACCTATACGATCACTCAGGATGATTTGGGATGCAGACTTGTGCTTGATCTGACTCCTGTAGATGGAAGCGGACTGACAGGTACTCTTACTGCAAAGACGTTAGAGGTAGCTGCAACTGAAGAAGAGGCGAAAGCAGAGGATACACAGCAGGCAGAAACGGCAGATGGAACAGAGGATGCACAGCTGGAAGAAACAGCAGATAATGCAGAAGGCAGTCAGGATTCTGAAAATCAGGACACAGATAGAACAGAAGATGTACAGCAGAATGCAGGGAATGAACAGGAAGATGGATCTCAGAACACAGAAGGTCAGCCGGAGGAAACAACAGAAGGTACTGATGATTCCCAGATGAAAATTTATACAGAAGATCAGCTGCAGGTGGATGAGAACGGAAATGTGCAGACAGATGGATCAGAGAAAGATGGACAGGCAGCAGGTGAAGATGATAAAGATAAAAAGACTTACGAAGCGACTGCCACTGTAGAGGACAGCGAAGATCAGATCTGTGATTTTGGAACAGTAAAGGGTGATCTTGAGGATGTGGAAGCACAGTATGTGCAGATTACGAACACCGGAAATGAGAGCTTGAATTTTCAGGAGATCAGTCCGGAACATTTTATGGCTCAGGATATTATAGAACCGCTGAGTGCAGGTGAATCTGTAAGCGTATGGATACAGCCGAGGGAAGGGCTGGAACCGGGTGAATATGATGATATGATCACATACCGGACGGAAGAAGGTATTGAGGTTTCTTTTGAAGCGAAGATTGCAGTTGAAGGTGAGGATGATTCATCAGATGACGAAGATCTGAAGCCTTCGGATGAGCCTTCTGCAGAACCGACAGAGACGCCGGATGACAGCGAGGCTCCATCGGCAGGTGACAATGCAGATGCATCTCTTGAGGCACAGTCTCTTGAGGTAAATACAGGAAGTCTTAATTTCAGCGATATCGAAGAAAATTATACACAGGCCAATGAGACACTGTCTGTAACCGTAATAAATACAGGGGACGGAATTGTCACTTTAAAGATACCGAAATCAGATTATTTTGAGGTGATGAACGAAGATGGAAGTGAAGCTGTATCAGGAATACAGATTGCAAAAGGTGATTCTCTTATGTTCATGGTACAGCCAAAAACCGGTCTGACGAAGGGTGATTACAGTGATACCCTGATATTTGAAAGTGAAGAGGATTCGGAAGTGGCAGCGCAGGTAACTGCGGAAGTATCTGTAAAAGAGGCAGAACAGGAACAGATCACAGCAGTTCAGGCAGATCCGGAATCTTTCAGTTATGATGATCTGAAGGAAGGTTATGATACTCCTGAAGCGACGACCATTACACTTACCAATACAGGAAATACAACTGTTTCGCTGATGCAGCCATATGCAGAGTATTTTGATATTGGGGAACTTTCGGCATCAGTGCTGGAGCCGGGAGATTCTGCTGCATTTACAGCAGTACCGGTGACCGGTCTGAAAGTCGGCAATTATCTGGACAGTATTCAGATAGCCCAGACCAGTTCGGAAGGACAGGAAGATGTATTAACAACGATCAAAGCTTCTGCGACTGTTTCGGAAGTGAAAAAGATTTATAAATTATCCGTAACACCGGAAGAACTGAATTTTGGAAAAGCAAAAGAAGGATATAGTGAGGCACCGGAAGCGCAGAAAGTTACAGTGACGAATGAGGGGAATACAAATGTAACTTTAAATGCACCGTCAGGTAAAAACTTTAAAATCGGGAAACTTTCAGCCACAGAGCTTGCACCGGGGGAGAGCTGTACATTTAAAATCCGCCCGAAGGCGGGTTTAAAGGCCGGCTCCTATACAGAGTCAGTTGTGATTGATAATGAACAGCAGATCAGTGCAGAAGTGAAAGTTCAGTTTACGGTTAAAGCTACCCGCAAGGCGAAAATTGCAGATCCGGCAGATAATAAGATTACAGGAATCAGTTCAGATGGATACACAACACAGTCAAAGATTACATTTACAGCAGTCGGAGCGGGTATGGACAATGAAAGTCCGGGAAAGGGAGATGTCCGCTATGTACCGTATAACTGGAAAGTGATCAATACAAATAGCTGGAGCAGTGCACCTTATACTGCTGCATTTGGAATTACGAAAGCTGGAACCTACACATTGACAGTTACATTTGACCGTCAGAAGTATAATGGAAGTGAATGGGAGAATACAGGGGAGCAGGATACTAAACAGGTGAATTTCAGTATTACACAGGCACAGACTGTAACTGCAACTCCGACTCCGCAGCCGAATGGAGCAAGTGCGAAAACAGCGGTAAAGACAGGAGATACGACTAATATCACACCGTTTGTGATTATTCTGGCGATTGCAGCAGGATGTATTGTGGGAGTTGTGGTATACAAAAGACGAAAGAAATAAGAGTTATCTGAAGAAAAAATACAGGGAATATGTAAAATATAAAATTATTAGCACTCATTTTTAGTGAGTGCTTAATTTTTTCTTGACTTTTGGAATAAATGGTATTACTATATCTTTCAGAGAAGCAACTTACAGGAGTCAAAAGCTATTTCAAAGGATAAACAGGAGAGGATAGTTTTGGCTCCGGAGGCAGAGCAGATAAGAATGCAGTATATTGACAGATAAAGTTGCGGCAAATGATTAAAAACAAAAAGGAGTGTGGACAGCATGGCTGTAAAACATGGAAATTTATCAATTAACAGTGAAAATATTTTCCCAATCATCAAGAAATGGTTATATTCCGATCATGATATTTTTGTAAGAGAGCTGGTCTCCAACGGATGCGATGCGATCACTAAACTGAAAAAACTGGAAGTAATGGGAGAATATACTTTTCCGGAAGGATACAAACCGGAGATTCAGGTAATTGTTAATCCCGATGAGAAAACTCTGAAATTCATCGATAATGGTATTGGCATGACTGCTGATGAAGTAGAGAAATACATTACCCAGATTGCTTTTTCAGGTGCAACTCAGTTTCTTGAGAAATATAAAGACAAAACTACAGATGATCAGATGATCGGTCATTTTGGACTTGGATTTTATTCTGCATTTATGGTGGCGGATGAAGTGCATATTGATACACTTTCCTATACAGAAGGTGCACAGCCTGTACACTGGTCCTGCGATGGCGGAACAGAATATGATATCCAGGAAGGTAACAAGAATACGATTGGTACAGAAATCACCCTGTTCCTGAATGAAGACTGCTTGGAATTTGCAAATGAGTACCGTATGCGTGAGATTCTTGAGAAATACTGTTCCTTCATGCCGGTTCATATTTACCTTTCCAAAGCAAATGCACCTCAGGAATATGAGACAATTGATGAATCTGAGTTAAGAGACGATGATGTAGTTGTTGAACATATTCATGAGGAAGCAAAGACAGAAGAAAAAGAAAATGATAAAGGTGAAAAGGAAGTTGTTGAAATTTCTCCTGCAAAGGATAAAGTAAAGATCAATAAACGTCCGGTTTCTATCAGTGATATTAATCCGCTCTGGATGAAGCATCCAAATGAATGTACAGATGATGAATACAAGGAATTTTACCGCAAGGTATTTATGGATTATAAGGAACCGTTATTCTGGATACATCTGAATATGGATTATCCGTTTAATTTAAAAGGTATTCTGTACTTCCCGAAGATCAATACAGAGTATGATTCCATTGAAGGAACGATCAAACTTTATAACAATCAGGTATTTATCGCAGATAATATCAAGGAAGTAATTCCTGAATTCCTGCTTCTTCTGAAAGGTGTGATCGATTGTCCGGATCTTCCATTGAACGTGTCACGAAGCGCATTGCAGAATGATGGATTTGTACAGAAGATTTCTGAATACATTTCCAAAAAAGTGGCAGATAAGCTTACCGGAATGTGCAAGACTGACAGAGAATCTTATGAGAAATACTGGGATGATATTAGTCCGTTTATTAAATATGGCTGTATTAAAGATGCTAAGTTTGCAGAGAAAATGGGAGATTATGTACTCTTTAAGAATCTTGATGGCAAATATCTCACATTAAAGGACTGCATTGAAGAGAATAAAAAAGAAACAGAAGAAACTGAAGCTCAGACAGAAGAAAAGAAAGAAGATGCAGCAGAGTCTGAAAACAAAGACAATGCGGAAGCGAAAGAACCTGAGAAGACAGTAATTTTTTATGTAACTGATGAAGTTCAGCAGAGTCAGTATATCAATATGTTTAAGGAAGCAGGAAAAGATGCCGTTATCCTGAAGCATAATATTGACAGTGCATTTATTTCCAGTCTTGAGCAGAAACATCAGGAAGTACAGTTTAAGCGTATTGATGCGGATCTGACCGAAGAAATGAAGGGTGAGGGTACTGCCGATGAAGAAACTGTCAAAGCACTGACAGAACTTTTCCGTAAGAGCCTTAATAAAGATAAACTGGAAGTACATGTTGAGAATCTGAAAAATGAAAATGTATCAGCAATGATGACTCTTTCCGAAGAGAGCCGCCGTATGCAGGATATGATGAAGATGTATAATATGTATGGAATGGATCCGAATATGTTTGGCGGACAGGAAACACTGGTTCTGAATGCGAATCATCCATTGGTTAAATATCTGGCAGAGAATCAGGAATCTGACAAGGCTCCGCTTATCTGTGAACAGTTGTATGACCTTGCGATGATGAGCCATAAACAGCTTTCACCGGACGAAATGACCAGATTTGTTCAGAGAAGCAATGAAATTTTGTTGATGATTGCAAAATAAAATAGAAAGCAGGCAATTTGCCGGCAGATCAATGAGAGGACAGATACGCCTGTCAGAATAGCAGAATATCAAATAAGGAGCAGAGAATAACTTTTGCTCCTTATTTTTGTGGAAAACAATTACATTGGTATTGACAAATGTCTTATGAATTCCTATTATTAAGTTGCCGATATTTTAATGAATATGCCGAATCCGCAGAAAATATAACGGGTTACAGAGAATAGTGACTGCAATGGTGCTTCCGGGCAGCCAATATCGTGACTTTCATTTACTTATAGAGAAATGTGTGTAAATAAATGAGATATCCAAATCTGTAAAAACACAGATTATGGAAGTTACAGGAGGAACGATGTATGAGTGCAGTTTATGGAGTTATTAGAAAATTGGGTGCAACATCAAAGTATAAAGGATATTATTATGTTGTGGATGCAGTAGAAATGGCACAGAAAATTTATGAGCGACCGGTAAAAGTCACCAAGATATTTATCCGGTCATTGCAAGAAAATATAAATCAACGCCGTCTAATGTAGAACACAACATAAGAACACTGGTAAACTTATGTTGGATGAATCATAAGGATACACTGGAAGAAATGGCAGGGTGTACAATGGCAGATAAACCGACGAACAGTGAGTTTATAGATATTCTGGTCTATTATCTGCGTTATTCGGATAAAGACTGATAACAGAATCTACTCATAATTTCTCACAGGGAATGTGATGACTGGAGAGAAAAACAGTCATGGAATCATCCCAGAGATGTTCCAGACGTTTATCCGGACTGAATGAAGTATAAGAAACACCTGTTGTACATAAAAGGGACTGGTTCTTGTACCGGATATTCAGATAAAAGCTTTGCACAGGAATATCTGCAATATGCTGTTCATTTTTTAACAACGACTGTGTCTGATCATGAGAAAGTTCAAATACAATCCTGAAATTCAAAGGTGTGCGTCTGCCGCGTATGATAGAAAAACAATAAGGTTTTACATCATGCCAGAGGGAATATTCTGTGGAATTCTCCTCAAAAGCAGCCTTTGTGTCAGTATCAAAGAAATCGTAATGAAGTTTTCCGTTTATGGTAAAAGTGTTGAAGGTTGTCACAGATGCCTCGACAAGAGAAAAACGGTCAAATACCTCACCGATCAGGAGTTTATTCATAAAATCTTTTACATCAGTAATTTTTAAAGCAAGCATACAACACCTCTCTGATAACATGATTTATAGCTGTTCAGAATTAAAAAAAGACTTCTGGATTGCTGCATATTTCTGAACATATTTTGTGGATCAGGCAGCGCTTCCTGCACTTTGCGGGAAGCGTCTTTTTATTATAAAGCACTTTTGAAAAAAAGAACAGTGTTTTTATTAAAAAGTCTTTTCAAACGTAAAGCGGTGTGATAAGATATATCTGGTATTGAATACTACATATAATGGAAAAGAGGACGATATAATTGAGATATAAGATTATCATAGATAGTTGTGGAGAACTTTTGGACGAATGGAAGAAAGATGAATGTTTTGAATCCATTCCACTGACTCTGATGGTAGGAGCTGAACAGATCATAGATGATGAAACATTTGATCAGGCAGAGTTTATTGATAAAGTGGCAGCCTGCCCGGAATGTCCGAAATCAGCCTGCCCGTCACCTGAGAGATATATGAGAGCATATGACTGCGAGGCTGAGCATATTTATGCAGTGACTTTGTCTTCTGAGCTGAGTGGTTCCTATAACAGTGCGTTACTTGGCAGAGATCTTATTATGGAAGACCATCCGGATAAAAAAATACATGTGTTTAATTCACGTTCCGCATCCATCGGGGAAAGCCTGATCGGAATGAAGATACAGGAATGCGAAGAAGCAGGGATGAGTTTTGAAGAAGTTGTTTCAACTGTGGAACATTATATTGAAGGACAGCATACATTTTTTATACTTGAGAATCTTGATACTTTGAGAAAGAACGGCCGTCTGAGCAAAGTGAAAGCGTTAGTGGCCAGTGCATTGAAAATCAAACCGGTCATGGGTTCTACGGATGATGGAAATATCTGCCAGCTGGATCAGGCAAGAGGCATGAATCGTGCTCTGATCAAGCTTGTAGAGCAGGTGATCGAGAAAACCCCGGACAGTGCAGAGAAGGTTCTTGCCATCAGTCACTGCAATTGTCCGGCAAGAGCACAGGTGCTCAAAGAGGCTTTTGAAGAGAGAATGAAACTTGCAAAGATCGTAGTCCTTGATACAGCGGGTGTAAGTTCTATGTATGCAAATGACGGCGGAGTGATCGTTGCAGTATAAACTAATTGTTTCCTTTTGCAGTAAAGTGTGCTATAATCAAAAAATACGAAATATTGATGCAAAGGAGATCTATCATGAGCCAGAAGAAAGTCGATGCTTATAAGGCCAGAAAAGGACTGCATAACAAAACAGACAGAAAAGAAAAAGTACTTTTTGGACTGGAAATGTTTGCCTGGGCATTCATTTGTGTTGTGATTGTTGCATGGATTGGTTATTCTGCATATGTAAAAGTGACAGGAGCCAAAGAGAATGTGGTTCAGAATACAGTAATGGATACTACTGCACTTGACAATTACATTTCGAATCTGTCAACAGATGCATCCGATGGTACAGACAGCACTGATGCAGATACAGCGGAGGAAGAAGATACAACAGCTTCCACTGATACAGACAGTGAAGATGCTGATGCAGCAGACACAACCGCAGATGATTCTGAAACGGAAACCGCAGATAAATCTGAAGAAGCAGATGATACAAATGTAGCAGACGATAAAGCTGCAGAAACAGCAGATTCAACAACGGATGCAGACAGCGCAGATGCTAAATAGAAATTGAATCTCTGATGGATTCACAGAAAGAAAAGACAAATAAAAAACTACCCCGGATGAGTCCGGGGATTTTTTTTGAGGTTTAATCCGTATAGAAAAGTGCGGAATTCAATCCTCTCGCGTTAACAAAAATTATAAATTATAATTTTGTAACGTTTGCAGCCTGCATACCACGAGCACCTTCTGTTAAGTCGTATGTTACAGCCTGTCCTTCTTCAAGGGATTTGAATCCTTCACCATTGATAGCGGAGAAATGTACAAATACGTCTGCACCGTCTTCACCAGTGATAAATCCGTAACCTTTTTCTGCGTTGAACCATTTTACAGTT
>ENA-OQKJ01000252-OQKJ01000252.1-human-gut-metagenome-genome-assembly--contig:-NODE-252-length-13848-cov-2.735661_pt1 | contig 13848 bp, 14 predicted proteins | sample MGYA00242647_ERZ504795 | MGnify/ENA primary metagenome ERZ504795 (study PRJEB26092, sample SAMD00036398) | human gut metagenome | host: Homo sapiens | study: EMG produced TPA metagenomics assembly of...
AGCGTGTATTTCGCTGCACAAAAAAGAGAATCTTACGCGAAAAGTACCCGCGTCAGCTCGCGGCGTTCTTCTGCGTCCATCTGCCGGATGGCTTCAAGGATCATTTTACCCGTGATTTTTGTTGCCACCGGCATTTTGTTTTCCATGGGCTGAGGTCTTGCTCCGGCTGCATCCTGCCGGTAGAAGTCGGCTTCGATCTTCTCTGCCAGCTCCAACCGAGGCCTGTCCTGCGTGTGAGCGTAGGTGTCCATCAGGACGGTAGCAGTTGCATGACCTGTGTTGCCCTGCACCGATTTGAAGTCGCCGCCAGACTGCAACAGCTGATAGGTGGCACTGGAGTGTCGCAGACCATGAAACACGATCTTCTCAAACTCCGGGTGCTCCGCTCTCCACTGGCGATACCACTTGGTCAGAACGTCCGGGGCAATGGGTAAGCCGTCTGGTAAGCGGAACAGCTGACCGCAGTTGCTGTACTTTTCCGGGCGCTCTGCTCGTCCTGCTTCATCTTGTCGAGCCATGCCAGAAGTTCCTCTTTCAGCGGTTTCGTCATATACAGGACACGGTTGGACTTCTTGGTTTTGGTCTTTTTCAGAATCAGCGAGGACTTGCTCCCCTCCCGTCTGTCCGGGAAGGTGTGGTAGATCTGGCTGGGGTCGATCTTGGACAAGGCGACCTTGTCGGCACGCTGCAGGGCTTTGTTCCACCGAGATCGGTTCCCCGTCCGTCTGCTGCGTCAAAGTCCAGATCACTCGGCTGCAAGCCGAGGATCTCACCCTCTCGCAAGGAGAGGATCATGCTCATGTGCACAGCCAGATGCAGGGCAGGGTTCTCGATGGTCTGCAGCGCCGCCAACATGGTGCGCTCATCCCAGATGGTGCGTTCTTCGGTATTGATCTTGGGGGCTTCACGGGGAGTAGGCGATTTGTGGATCAGATCCCAGTCAACGGCATACGAAAAGGCGGTCTTCAGGAGCGTGTGGACTTCGTGAATGGACGTGCTGGATAACAGCCGTTTCTTCTGATTTTCCGTCAGCTCCTGCTTCTCGCCGTGAACGTACTGGCCGCAGGGGGTCTGGCTCAGGGTGGCGTAGAACTGCTCAATGTCATAGGTGCGGAGGTCTTGCACCTTCCGCTTTCCGATATACGGCACGATGAGGTTCTGCACCATCGCCACAGATTGGGTGTAGGTCTTGGGAGACCACTTGTGTTTGCTGGACTGAATGGGAATCCACTTGTACAGCATTTCCTCCACCGTCATGGTGTCGGGGACGAGGAAGGTGCCATCCAGCAGTTCTTTCTCGACCGTGATCTTTCGCTCCTGCGCCTCCTTCTTGGTCTTGAAACTTTCCCATCCCTCGCAGGATTTACACAAGCCCCTAGTCTTTCTGAACGCAGTACTGCCGCTTGACAGGAGTGTGTAGGTGCGATAAACTTAACAAAGTAAAACAATGGAAACAATTGCAGTTAAAAATCATCTGCTGGATTTCGGATAAGTAGATATTGGCCGATGATTGTGACGAAATCAAACGCCTTTGATTTTCATAAGGAGACACTTTTTGTGAAAAAAGTTTTTGTTTGTGCGCTTCTTTTTTTAACCATTCTTTTGACTTTTGGGGAATTATACCCGAGAAAATCCCAAAAGATTGATCTCTCTACCGGTGCGGGCATTTCCAAAATGCTCCGCTATGATGATGCGCAGGTCTATCTCTTTGGAGAAACACATCGCTGCACAGAATATCAGCAATTCCGCAATGTTCTGTTCAAGTACCTGGTAAAAGAAAAAGGCGTGCGTGTTTTTGTAGAGGAAGCCGGATACGCCACGACATTTCTTGAGAATGAAACGGTGCAGGGGAGGCTTTCCTTTTCCGACTGGCTTGACCGTTGCACAAGCTCCAAAGAGGACTATGAACTGTATCAATGGATCGCGGATTGGAACAGTGGCAGGGAAGATGCAGATAAAATTTCAATCATTGGGATCGACATTACGGATAATATCGGCAATATGCAAATGCTTTGTCAGTATTTGTTGAAAACCTGCAACTTTACTGGAGCAGATGTACAAACGCAACGACTTCTGACGGCGATCCGAAAACAGAATCCGTTCAGTTCCTTACAACTCCAGACCTTTCAGGACGAGTTTTTGCCGCAGTTGATTGAGCTGTATCAAACAAAACCGGAACAGCTTGAAAAATGTGTTGGGAACACAGGCAATGCATCTGGAACGTGCCCTTTTGGGTTGGCAGGAAGCATTGGAACAGCAGAGACTCCGCGGAAAAGCGGAACAACTGGGTGATTCGGATGATGTGTACCGGGAGAATTGCCTGTATGAGAATTTTATGCGGGAGTATCAGGAGAGACCGGACACAAAATATTATGGAGAGTTTGGTGCAGCACACGTTTTGATGTCTGACTATTCCGGAAAGATATACCGCGTACAGAACTCTTTTGTGACCCGTCTTGCAGAGGAGGGCTCACCACTGAATGGAAAACTGACCGTCATAGATGGCGGGTTGACGTTTGAAATCGGTGATTTGGGTGAATCGGATACGAACAAAGTAACGCTTTACAATACCGCCAGCGCCAAGCCTCCGGTTCAGGATATGAACAAATTTTACATGGACGGTTTTGCACAGGATGCAAGCTATGCGCAGTATGTGCTTTTGTATGAGCATCCGAATAATCTGACTGCGGCAAAAGAGTATTCTGGTTCCTACTGGAAACATCATTAGGCATCTATCATAAAACGAGAAGAATGGCCATTAACTGTGATGGCTTTTTCCATTTTGCGCCAGATAATACCCAGTAGTATATGACGCACAGCATCATATCACTGGGCAAGGGTTTCACCTTTGACCCTTGCAAAGAGCTGGTCTCGCCTGTCGGCTCGGTCGGTGCTTTAAAAGGCCGGTGGCCTTTTGAGGTCGCCGCAGGCGACCCGCACCCCTCTGCGCTCCTGCTCCGGGCAAGCTGACAGGCAAAGATTTGCGAATCCCTGCCCGTTAGCTCGTCCGTTTTTTCAGTTGGCCATTTTGACCAGTTGATATTGGGTGCGCCGTTCTCCCTGCATGGCTTTCCTGCCCCCTTCCGGCGGCGTTTTCCGGCTCTCCCTTGCGGGGTCATCGCCGTGTATCCCATGCAGACGGTCATGCGGTTTTCAAGGTGCGGTGCTGGATTTGGCAATAAAAAAATCGCCACACAACAACCTGAACCTGACCATCCTTTCCGGGATGGCCTTGGTTCGGGTTTGCTATGTAGCGATAAGAAAGTCAAAAACTTGCTCCGGCTCCTTCGGGAGCCGAGCTGGAACTCTAAGTAAATATGTTATATTAAATTGTTGGAGTAGGTTACCACAAAAATCGAGCCGTGTCAACAAAAAGTTTTGAAAACGCGCTACTTTCGGCAGCTTGCAAGAAAAAATGATGGAAACCTTGGTAAAAAGAGAGGGCTGGATAGCTCGTTCTGTTTGCAACGGAATGCAAACTCGGAACTTTTCCGAGCAGAAAAACAACCGTCTGCTTCAAGTTGAGCTTGAAAACGGACGATCATTCTTGCAAAATGATTGTCAAATTTGGGAGGCGTTTTGAGCAGCCTCATAGTGCTAACAAGAGGTGTCTTCACACGTATATATATACCATTTTTGCGTTGCAAAATACTTGTTGGGGAACACCCAAGCCCTTGAACTGCATCCGATGGATGCAGGCTGCACGTTTTTGAAAAACGCTCTTTCGGTGCTCCGTATGAAGCACCGAAAACGAACCCGTTGAGGGTCAAAAGCATCAGGTAGGGTCGGCAGGCTCCCCGGCTTCGATTTTTCCAAGGTACCGCCACAGGGTCGTGCGGCTGATGCCCAGCTGCCGGGCGGCGGCGGCGCGGTTACCGCCGTGGGCGGCTACCGTCTGCTGCACCACCTCGCCGATGATGCTTTCTAGCGTGCGGGAGGTGTCGGTGCTGACCACCGCCGCCGGGTGTGCTGCCGGGGCGCTGCGCAGGCTGCGCTCCTTGGAGAGCAGGTCGGCCACGCTGCTGCTGCGGATGTAGGGGCCGTTCGTCAGGGTGGCAAGGGAGCGCAGAAGGTTTTTGAACTGGGTGTAGTTGTTCGGCCACGGGTACTGCCGCAGCATCTCGATGGCGCGGGGCTCAAAGCCGGAGATCTGCTTGCCCAGCTCCAGATTCAGGCTGTTCAGGTACAAACTGGAAAGGGACGGGATCTCATCCGACCGGCTGCGCAGCGGGGGCAGTTCCAGCGTCAGCGCGCCCAACCGCTCGATGAACCGGCGGGCGACTGGGGAAACCGGCTCCTCCGGGCGCACCGACCGGGAGAACAGCAGCCGCACCCGGCGGGCAAGGCCGGTCTCCTCGATGGCGGCCAGCAGCTCGGCGCTCCACTGCTCCGGGATGGACTCAAAGTTCTGGAAGTAGACCGTGTTGCCGTTGGCGTTCAGGGGCGAGTTATAGTGGTTGAGCAGAAAATCCCATGATTTATCGTTCATCATGGCGCAGTTCGCCACCACGAGGGGACGGTTCACCAGTGCGCTGTGCAGGTAGAGGTAGCGGGCGATCTGCTCTTTGCCGGTGCCCGGCTCGCCGCAGATGAATAGGGGCTGACGCACGGCAGCAAGGGCGTTGATCTCGGCGTCCTGCGTGCCCATGGCACCGCTCAGGCTGTAAAAGCTGTTGGAGAAAAGATACTCGCACTCGCCTTGGTTCAGCGACCGCAGCCCCGGGCGGCTGGAATGCAGCGGGATGCGGGAGGGCACGCAGTAGAACAGGTACCGCTGCACGTTGTTCATCAGCAGCACCTGTGCTGTGATGCTGTACAGCTGGCTGCGCTCGGTGTAATAGAACTTTAAGCTGCCCGTGGCGGGGATCTCCCGCAGATGGGTCTGCAAACAGCGGTGCAGCTCCGGGGAGATGTCTTTCATATTATTATAGAACAGGCTGCCGTCCGGCTCCATCACCACGACCCTGCCGCCCTGCTCCTGCGTGATGCTGCGCAAAAACAGGTTCTCCTGCCGCAGCTGGCCGAACCATGTGCTGATGTTCACCGCCTGATCGATGGCGCTGTGCAGGCTCTCGATGCCGGAGGTGATCAGGAAGGCGTCAAAGCCCATCTCCCGGGCAATGGTGTGGGTGACCATATCACAGACCACCATCCGGTAGCCGCCCTGCTTGAGCCGCTCCAAGGTGTGGCGCACCTCCTCGGCGCTGCGGACGGTGAGGATGTCCAGATCAAAGTTCAGCAGGCTGCAAAGGGTGTGGGCAGGCTCGGTGATGCTGGGAAAGCCCACGATGGCGTACAGGCTGGTGTAGTTCTCTGCCAGCTTCATGGTGCGCAGCACATCATACACCGAGATATGGATATCCACCACCGGCAGATCGGTCACCTGCCGGATCAGGGTGGCGGTGCCGCCGCGGGAGATGATGCAGTCGTAGCTGTTGGGCGTCATGCTCTGCACGATGGCCTGTCCCTCTTCCAGATCGCCGGTGTACACCTCCAGCTCAACGTTGGGGTAGGCCTGCGCCGCCTGCTCCATGGCGGTGCGCATTCCGTCGTAGGGGGCAATGCCCAGAATGCGGGTGTGAGTTTCGACCATAAAACGTCCCTCCGTGTTTCTCTTTGAAACTATTATACTCGGTATAGTTCAAAAAGAAAACAGAAAGTGGTTTCAAAATAGAACGTTTTTACACTTGAAACGGAAAGAAAATTGAAAACGTGCTAAAATGAAACGCTTTTGCCCCTTGCGCGGGGTGCAATCCCCTGCCGGATACGGCATAATGAAAGCACAAAAACAAGTGAGGAGGCACGAACGAATGCTTCGCCTGCTGATGATTGCAGATGATTTTACGGGTGCGCTGGACACCGGCGTACAGCTTGCGGCACACGGCATCCCCACGCAGGTCGTGGTGGGGCAGGCAGACCTTTCCGCGTGCAGCAGCACCGTGCTGGTGGTGGATACCGAAACGCGGCATCTGTCCGCCGCAAAGGCTGCCGAGGCAGTTGCAAGGCTGACCCGCAGCGCGGTGGAAAACGGCGTGGGCTGCATCTATAAAAAGACGGATTCCGCCCTGCGCGGCAACATCGGCGCAGAGCTTGCCGCCCTGCTCAAAGCAAGCGGCGCACGCAATTTGCCCTTTCTGCCGGCCTTCCCGCAGATCGGACGCACCACAAAAAAGGGCGTCCACTACATCAACGGTGTGCCGGTGAACGAAAGCCCCTTCGGCATCGACCCCTTCGAACCGGTGCGCTGCGCCGAGGTGACAAAGCTGATCCATTTGCAGACCGACATGCCCGCACAGAACCTGCGCCCCGGTGAGACGGCATCGGACAAGACCGGCATTCTGGTGTATGACGCTGCAACCGCCGCAGATCTGGAAACCGCCGGGCGGCAGCTGTTTCAGAATGGAACGCCCCCGGTGCTGGCAGGCTGCGCAGGCTTTGCTGCCTTTCTGCCGGAGCTGCTGGGGCTTTCGGACGGCAGTGTGGTCGAGACCCCGCAGCTGGACCCCCGGCTGCTGGTGCTCTGCGGCAGCGTGAACCCCATCACCCTGCGGCAGATGGACACCGCCGAAAAGGCAGGCTTTACCCGCCTGCGGCTGACCCCCCCGGCAGAAGCTGGAGCCCGGCTACTGGGCAAGCGCCGACGGCAAGGCTGCGCTGGCTGAAATTGAAGCCATGCTGGCTGCAAACCCCCGCTGCATCATCGAGACGAACGACGCCGGGGGCAACCAGCTTACCGCCGATTACGCCGCCGCCCGGGGCATTGACTTGGACGGTCTGCGGGTGGGCATTTCCGGCAGCGTCGGGCAGATGTTCGGGGCGCTGTTCGGCAGCGAACATCTGGGTACGCTGCTGCTCACCGGCGGCGACACCCTGCTGCAATGCATGAACAGCGTGGGCGCACGGGAGTTGGAACCGGTGTGCGAACTGGAAAGCGGCATCGTGCTGGCGCGGTTCACCTATCAGGGGCGCACCCGCTACGTTATTACCAAGTCCGGTGGCTTTGGGCAGGAGGATCTGCTGGTGGAGCTGGCAGACCGCATTGCAAAGCATTGAAAATGGAAGCAGACAGCCCTTTGCGGCTGGAACAGAAGATAAATGTAACAGAAGGAGAACGACCATGACCTATGCAAAACTGCCCGGCCTGACTTGGGACGGCACCGTGTACGAGAACGAGGAGATGGGCACGCTGGAGGCCCTGCTACCCACCGGCGGCTGGCCCACCGCCCACGCACCTGCCATGGTGGAGCTGCCCAACGGTGACCTGCTCTGCTGCTGGTTCGCCGGTACTTATGAGGGCAGCGCAGATGTGCACATCATCTGCTCAGTGCTGCCGCATGACGGTACCAAGTGGCTGGAGCCGGTGGATATCTCCGGCGACCCCACCCGCAGCGAGCAGAACCCCTCGCTGTTCTACGGCCCGGATAACGCCGTGTGGGCGATGTACACCGCCCAGCTGGACCGTGTAGAGGGCAAGGACAATATGCAGTTCACCGCCGTGGTGCGCTGCCAGAAGAGCACCGACGGCGGCAAGACATGGGGCGCTTACACCACCGTGTTCCCGGAGGAAGGCACCTTCTGCCGCCAGCCCATTCAGGTGCTGTCCAACGGCCGCTGGATCTTTGCCAACTGGCTGTGCACCGACTCTGCCGAGGGTCTGTCCGGCGACCCCACCGCCTTCCGCATTTCGGACGATGAGGGCAAGACTTGGCGCATGGTCATGATGCCCGGCAGCAACGGCCATGTCCATGCCAATGTCATTGAGCTGGAACCGGGGCATCTGGTGGCGTTTATGCGCAACCGCGAGGCCTACCGCATCCACCGCAGCGAGTCCTTTGACTGGGGCGAGACTTGGACGGTGCCCGCACCCACCCCGCTGCCCAACAACAACTCCAGCATCAGCGCGGTCAAGCTGCAGAGCGGCCGCATCGCCATTGCCTATAACCCCACCTGCACCCCGAACCCCGTGCCCGGCAAGGCTGCATGGCCCGGCCTGCGCTGCCCGGTGGCGGTGGCGCTCTCGGAGGACGGCGGCCTGACCTTCCCCATCATCCGCTGGATGGAGCGCGGCGAGGGCTACATGGGCGATGAGAACAAGACCAACAACAAGCAGTACGAGTACCCCTACCTGATGCAGGGACGGGACGGCATGCTGCATCTGGCCTACGCTGCCCGCACCCGGCAGGGCATCAAGTACGTCCGCTTCTCGGAGCAGGACGTTCTGGGCACAAAGCGGGAGACTGTGGGTCTGTATAACCCCACCGCAGCCCAGAGCCGCTGAAAAAGCTTTTCGGAATTTCTATCCTTTTTATAGATCAGAACATCATTCAGGAGGTTGATCAGTATGTTGACCCAGTACAATCTTAAAATGCCGCACGCAGTTTACGGCGGCGAGAACGCTATGGACAATATCACCGCCATCATCAAGGCGCGCGGCGCAAAAAAGGTAGCCATGTTCACCGATAAGGGCATTGAGGGCGCTGGCCTGTTCGCCCTGCCGGAAGAGGCTGTCAAGGCCTCCGGCGCAGAGTATTATGTGCTGGACGAGCTGCCCCCGGAGCCCAGCTACATGGCTGTGCAGAAGCTGGTGGACGAGTTCAAGGTCTCCGGTGCAGACCTCATCGTGGCCTGCGGCGGCGGCTCTGTGATGGACGCTGCCAAGCTGGCAAGCGTGCTGGTGACCGACGCCTACGGCGTGAAGGAGCTGCTGGATAACCCCGGCATGGCACAGAAGTGCGTGCCCATTGTGCTGATCCCCACCACCGCCGGTACCGGCGCCGAGGTCACCCCCAACGCCATCGTGGCTGTGCCCGAAAAGGAGCTGAAGGTGGGCATCGTCAACGAGAACATGATCGCGGACTACGTCATTCTGGACGCCCGCATGATCAAGAACCTGCCCCGCAAGATCGCAGCCGCTACCGGCGTGGATGCGCTGGCACACTGCATCGAGTGCTTTACCAGCAACAAGGCCAACCCCTTCAGCGATCTGTACGCACTGGAAGGCTTGGATCTGATCCTGAACAACATCGAAAAAGCCTGCGATGACCCCGAAGCCATGGCAGAGAAGAACCGGATGCAGATCGCAGCTTACTACGGCGGTCTGGCCATCACCGCTTCCGGCACCACCGCTGTGCACGCACTGAGCTACCCGCTGGGCGGCAAGTACCACATCGCACACGGCGTATCCAACGCCATCCTGCTGGCACCGGTCATGCGCTTCAACAGCGAGCACCCCGCCGTGCGCGAGCGTCTGGCTGCCGCCTATGACCGCTGCTGCCACGAGGAAAAGACCTGCACCACCGTGGAGGAAAAGACTGCATGGATGATCGCCCGTCTGGAGCACATCGTCAAGCATCTGGATATCCCCACCAGCCTCAAGGAGTTCGGCGTGCCTGCCGAGGATCTGGAAGGTCTGGTCAACGCCGGTATGCAGGTACAGCGCCTGTTGGTGAACAATATGCGCCCCGTTACCGCCGACGACGCACGCAAGCTGTATCAGGAGATCATGTAACAGAAAAGGAGTAAAGACTTATGAAGACCAGCGATATCAAGGGCATCATCCCTCCCGTAATCACCCCCATGAACAACGACCCTGAGCAGACGGTCAACCATCAGGCTCTGCGCGAGCAGGTGGAGCGCCTGCTGGCAGGCGGCGTGCACGGCATCTTCCCCATGGGCACCAACGGCGAAGCCTACGCCCTGTCCTTCCAGGAGAAGGAAGAGATCCTTGCCACTGTCATCGATCAGGTAAAGGGCCGTGTGCCGGTCTACGCAGGCACCGGCTGCATCACCACCGCCGAGACCATCCGCCTGAGCAAGCGTGCCGAGGAGCTGGGCGCAGACGCACTGTCCATCATCACCCCCAGCTTTGCACTGGCCTCCCAGAAGGAGCTGTATGACCACTACACCGCCGTGGCAAAGGCCGTGAACCTGCCCATCATCCTGTACAACATCCCCGCCCGCACCGGCAACAAGCTGCTGCCCGAGACCGTGCAAGCACTGTGCCGTGACGTGGAGAACATCGTAGGCGCAAAGGATTCCAGCGGCGATATCGAGAACCTGAAGGCCTACATCCGCCTGACCCGCGAGCTGGACAAGGAAGTTGCCATTCTGGCCGGCAACGACGGCGCTATCCTGACCTGCCTGAAAGAGGGCGGCGCAGGCGGCATTGCAGGCCGCGCCAACATCTGGCCGGAGACCGTTGCCAAGATCTACGATTGCTTCAAGGCTGGGGATCTGGAGGGCGCACAGGCTGCACAGGACGCCATTGCCATCCTGCAGCAGACCTTCAAGTACGGCAACCCCAACACCATCATCAAGACCGCCGTTGCCCTGCAGGGTCACCCCGTTGGCAAGTGCCGCGCACCCTTCAACTATGTGCCGGAAGAGGGCATGGAGGCCATCAAGAAGGTTCTGGCCGAGAATGAGGCCAAGGGTCTGCACTGAAACGCGCTGAAGCAAGGAGAAGGCTGCTATGAATAAACCCATTGTCGGTATTACCATGGGCGATCCCGCCGGTTCCGGCCCGGAGATCACCATCAAGGCTCTGGCTGACCCGGAGCAGTACAGCTACTGCCGCCCCATCGTGGTGGGCGATGTGAAGGTGATGGAGCAGGCCAAGAAGTTCGTTGGCCGCGAGGACATCGTCATCCACCGCTGCGAGAAGGTGTCGGATGCCCTGTTCACCCCCGGCACCATCGACGTGCTGCATCTGGATCTGATCGAGGACATCAGCAAGTTCGAGATAGCAAAGGTCAGCGTGGAGGGCGGCAACGCAGCCTTCCAGTGCGTGAAAAAGGTCATTGAGCTTGCTATGGCCGGTGAGGTGGATGCCACCTGCACCAACGCCCTGAACAAGGAAGCCATGAACAAGGCACTGGAGTACTACCACGGCGAAAAGTCGGACGGCTACACCCACTTTGACGGCCATACCGAGATCTACGCCACCTACACCCACACCAAAAAGTACACCATGATGCTGGCTCATCACGACCTGCGCGTGGTGCACGTTTCCACCCACGTTTCCCTGCGGGAAGCCTGCGACCGGGTCAAGAAGGATCGCGTGCTGGAGGTCATCGAGATCGCCAACAAGGCCTGCAAGGATATGGGCATCGAGAACCCCCGCATCGCTGTGGCAGGCCTGAACCCCCACTGCGGTGAGAACGGCCTGTTCGGCCGGGAGGAGATCGAGGAGATCACCCCCGCCATTGAGGCTGCCAAGGCCGAGGGCATCACCGGTGTCGTGGGTCCCTGCCCGCCGGACAGCGTGTTCTCGCAGGCCATCGGCGGCTGGTACGATATCGTGGTGTGTATGTACCACGATCAGGGTCACATCCCGCTCAAGACCGTGGGCTTTGTCTACGACCGCGAAAAGCAGGAGTGGAAGGCCGTGGAGGGTGTCAACGTCACGCTGGGTCTGCCCATCATCCGCGCCAGCGTGGATCACGGCACCGACTTCTACCACGCCGGTAAGGGCAACGGCAACGAGCTGAGCCTTGTCAACGCCATCAAGTATGCCGTCAAGATGACCGGCCGCGAGGCGTAAATCTTCCAATCGCTCCCTGCACGCCCGCTTTTGCAGTTCCTGCTGCAAAGGCGGGCGTTTTTTAACTTAACGGACGGAAAGAAAAGTTCTATCCTGAAACGTGTGAATTGGAGCAAGACGGTTGAAGCGTTCTAAAATGTTACGATTTTAACAGAGCATTCATGAAATATCCTGGAAATGTTTCAGAATGAAACGGAAACAAGGCGGTTTAGCCGTTGTAAGGGTCTGCCATTTTGAATATAATTTAGACAACAAAAACGAACAAAGACTGTGAAAAGCGGACGACGCCGCAGAAGAAGGCATGAAGTACACAGTCCGGTTCGCTACACGAGAACCCCAAGAGAAAGGAGAACAAGATTATGAAAAAGATTTCTCGTCGCAGCTTTCTGAAGGTTTCTGGTACTATGGCAGCGGCTGGTGCTCTGGCAGCCTGCGGCGGCTCTCCTCCACCAGCACCGCAGCTTCCAGTGAGGCAGCTCCTCCGTTGAGGCAAAGGCTGTGGACGGTCTGCCCGATATGAGCAAAGAGACTCTGAACTTCAGCTCCGATAAGGTCGGTTCCGGCTCTTACAATATGATCGTTGCAATGTCCAAGGTGCTGGAGAAGGCTGGCGGTTTCCAGACTGTCAACGTCAACCCTGACTCTCCTGGCGGTATGGGTGCTCCTTATCTGTTTGCTTCCGGCAACACCGATCTGGCCTTCATCAACGGTGCTCCTGCAAAGTGGGCAATGGAGGAAGGCACTCTGGGCAAGCCTGCTACCAGCGGCTAATGCAGCCGATCATCGGCGGCCTGACTGCTGTCTGCTACATCAACTTGCGTGTCCAACGCAATTCCTGCAGAAGTACAATGTCTCCACCATCGAGGAGATTCTTCGAGTCAGAAGCTGCCCCTGCGCATCGGCTGCTCCGCAAAGGGCTCCATTGGAATGCTGAGGGTGCTTACCTGCTGCTCGAGTACTTCGGCGTGACCCGAGGTACGTACCTGAAGAGCTGGGGCGGCTCCATCACCAACCAGGCGGCGAATGCCAACGCCAGACGCCATCTCGGACGGCCAGATCGACTTCTACATCGACCACACCTCTTCTGCTTCTTCCACCATGGCTCAGATCGCTACCAGCGTGGATGTCACCTTCCTGCAGTGGGGCGATGACCTGTGCAGCTGGTTCGTCAGCGAAAAGGGCTTCGACCTCATCACCATCCCGGCCAACTCCTTCAAGGGTCAGGATAAGGAGCTGACGCTGCCCGGCACTCCCGACTGCGTCTTCTGCAAAGAGAGCCTGAGCGAGGACGTCGTCTACGCCATCACCAAGAGCCTGAGCGAGAACCGCGACGCTCTGGTGGCCGAGTACAATTCCCTGTCTCCGTGGGAGCCTGAGACCGCTTGGGAAGAGATGAAGCGCGGCGGCTGCCCGCTGCATCCCGGTGCTGAGAAGTACTACAAGGAAGCAGGCTACATGAAGTAAGTTCCGGCTGTGAAAGCTTTCGGCGGAGGCGCTCCGCACGACATCAGATCTATCCTTTGACCGTAGGCAGAGGCCGGACGCTTTGCGGTGTCCGGCCTCTGCTTTCACAAGGGATAATACGGAGGGAAATATGAGCAACGAAAAAGAAACCAAGGTATCGGCTCTCGACGCCAAGGCCAAAGCTCTGGCAAACGAAGAGGACGAAGATACCAAAATCGCCAAGCTGCTGAAGAATATGCCGAAATGGCGCTTCTATTCGCTGGCAGTTCTTACCGTTATCTGGACGGTGTTCCAGCTCTACATCAAGCTGGTCAAGCCCCTCGACCCGTGGTTCCAGCTGCCGCTCCATATGTGCCTTGCACTGGTCGTGGTGTGGCTGTACAATCCGATGGCCGAGAAATCCAAGAGCCACAATAAGCTGTGGTGGATCTACGACATCTTCCTCATCGCGTCCAGCTGCTTCATCTGCTGGTTCTTCCTGAGCCACGCAGAACAGCTCAACTACCGCATCTTCAATGTTGATGTTATGACCACCACCGAGGTCATCGTGGCGGTGCTTCTGGTCATCAATGTCATGGAGGCTGTCCGCCGCGTGGTCAGTATGTCCCTGTTCTGGGTCATCTGCTTCTTCCTTGCTTATGCATGGTTCGGCCAGTATATCCCCGGCCTGTTCCGCTTCTCCGGCATCAGCTTCCCCAAACTGATGGAAGTCCTGATGTACGGCGAGAATGGCATCTTCGGCTCTCCGTTGGTCACTTCTCTGGGCACCCTGTTCTACTTCCTCGTTTTCGGCACCTTCTTCTCCAACTGCGGCGGCGGCGGTGTCCTGATCGACGGCGGCA
>ENA-OQKJ01000254-OQKJ01000254.1-human-gut-metagenome-genome-assembly--contig:-NODE-254-length-13823-cov-4.843531_pt1 | contig 13823 bp, 13 predicted proteins | sample MGYA00242647_ERZ504795 | MGnify/ENA primary metagenome ERZ504795 (study PRJEB26092, sample SAMD00036398) | human gut metagenome | host: Homo sapiens | study: EMG produced TPA metagenomics assembly of...
ATCAAGAAGCGCCGCAACCGTCATATCACCACTTATCCTGAATAACATTCCAGATATAATGTTTTTTCCCATAATCAATTTCCTTTCTCATCTGTACCTGCTGCCAGACGGTTGATCTGCGTTGCCAGATAGCCGGCACCGTAGCCGTTATCAATATTCACCACAGCAATCCCATTCGCACAGGAATTGATCATAGTAAGAAGTGCCGAAAGACCATGCATACTTGCACCATAACCCACAGATGTCGGTACTGCGATCACCGGTCTGCTCACCAGACCGCCCATCACACTGGCAAGAGCTCCCTCCATTCCCGCAACTGCAATTACACAGTTCGCACTCTGGATCGTCTCCAGTCTGGAGAATAAACGATGCATTCCGCTGACTCCCACATCATAAATCCGTTCAACATTTGTGCCAAAATATTCCGCTGTCTGTGCAGCTTCCTCAGCAACCGGAATATCTGCAGTTCCTGCTGAACACACCGCAATCTTACCAATACGCTTCTTATCTTTCTTTTCAACCTTTAAGATACGCGAGATCGGATCATATTCTGTCTCCGGAAACTTCTCCTTCACCAGTTCATACTGATGTTGGGAAGCTCTGGTTCCGAATACCTCACCGTCTTCTCTGTATAATCTTTCAAAAATATTCAGAAGATGTTCATCTGCCTTATTACTGCAGTAGATTACTTCTGCGAAACCGGTTCTTGCCTTGCGGCTTGTATCCAGCTTCGCATATCCCATTTCTTCATAACTTTCTTTCTTAAGGATTCGCTCTGCCTCCTCCACAGATACAGAACCACTTTTTACACTTTCAAGAATCTCCTGTAAGGTCATGGATTCCTCCTTTTAGAACACCACCTGCACCAGAAACATATAGACAACCGTTCCCACTATAATACTGAGCAGTGTATTTCTCTTCCACAAATGAAGATTTTGCTGTTATCATTCTTTTTCCTTATCAGCGCCCTTATTTCCACGCTGATCGTAGTCATCCAGGAAATTGTAGTATTCTCCATCTTTATGATATCCCATAACAGTACGAAGATTAATATCCCGCACACTGTTAAAGATATTCGTCTCGATCACACTGCTTGTATTTCTAAACTGTGCAACCAACTCTTTCATCTCATCACGCTTGGAACCACGTCCGCCCCCACAGCTTACACAGTTCTCAGTAAAACGGCATGCACACTGAATGAAGTGCAGCCCATTAGTATCTCTCCATGCCTTGATCGCAGATTCCTTGATCAGATACATAGGACGGATCAGTTCCATTCCCTCAAAATTCTGACTGTGCAGCTTCGGCATCATAGTCTCCACCTTACCACTGTACAGCATACCCATGAGGATTGTCTCGATCACATCATCAAAATGATGTCCCAGCGCAATCTTATTACATCCCAGCTCCTTGGCATGAGAATACAGATAACCACGTCTCATTCTCGCACACAGGTAACAGGGATTATTCTCAATTTCTGCCACTGTATCAAAAATATCACTTTCAAAAACCGTAAGAGGAATTCCCAGAAGCTCTGCATTATCCTGAATAATCTTCCAGTTATCCGCATTATAGCCCGGATTCATTACCAGAAACACCAGTTCAAAATGAATCTTCCCATGACGCTTCAGCTCCTGAAGCAGCTTCGCCATCAGCATAGAGTCCTTACCACCTGAAATACAGACAGCAATCTTATCTCCCTCCTGAATCAGCTGATACTGATTCAAAGCCTTGGTAAACGGTCTCCAGACTGTCTTTCTGAACGTCTTGATAATACTGTGCTCAATCTCTTTCGTCTTCAGTTCCTTCTGCTCCTTAACATCATTCTCCATAAAACGGCTCAGAGAAAGTCTCAGATAGGCACGATATCCACCTTCAATATTCACAGCCTCATACCCTGCATCACTCAGCTTCTCCACACAGTCCCGGCTTCTGTCCCCCGTATGACAGAGAACATACACCATCTTCTCCCTGTCCACAGACTCCATTCTTTCCTCAAACTCATCCAGCGGAATATTCACTGCCCCCGGAAAAGATCCCCTGCTGTACTGATCCGCCGGCCGCACATCCACGATCGTAATCTTAGAAGAATCAATCTTCTCCAGCTCTTCCACACTAATTGTATTCATATATAACCTGCCTTTATCTATTAAAATCAATCACTTACCTCTGATGAATCACCCTGTATTTCCGCCCAATTCACCAGCCATCATTATACTTTGAAACCCCATAATAGTCAACATATTCCCTTGCCGTTGACTCGTAACAGTCCCTGTTTCGTTACTGTGTGAACGGAGTGAACAGTAACACAAAAGGAACAGAGCCAATGCCCTGTTCCCCTTTTATTATTTATAAACTTTTACACCAAAGGATTCATGAATGATAGTACGAGCCTCTTCAATGGTTTTAAACTCTTCTGCTTTCAGCATCTGTGCTGTGATATTTCCGATTGCAGTTGCCTCTCCTGGACCTGCATGGATTTCTTTCTTTGTTGCCTTTGCAGTCAGCTCATTGAGATATCCTGCGTTGGAACCGCCGCCCACGATATGAATACGGCTGTAAGTCCTGCCTGTCATCTCTTCCAGCTCTTTTGCTGTCTTTGCATAGCATTCCGCAAGACTTGTGTAGATAACTGTTGCAATCTCTCCCAGAGTTTCCGGAACCTTCTGTCCTGTTCTGCGGCAGTAATCCTTAACTTCCTCTGTCATATTGTCAGGAGAAAGGAAACACTCATCATTTGCGTCTACTCTTGACGGGAAATCCTTTGCTTCCTCTGCCATTGCGCAGATTTCTGCAAAGCTGTATGCATCATTTACTTCATGACGCACAGACTGGATCATCCAGAGTCCCATGATATTCTTCAGGTAACGGAAACGGCCTGCATAACCGCCTTCATTTGTGAAGTTCATCTCACAGCTCTTCTCAGAGCAGTCAGCTTCTTTTCTCTCAATTCCCATCAGTGACCATGTTCCGGAGCTGATGTAGATAAAATCATCGTCATTTGCAGGAACTGCCAGTACAGCGGATCCTGTATCATGTGTTGCAGGTGCAACCACTTCCAGATCAAAGCCCACTTCTTCTCTGATCTTATCTGACAAATGTCCGATGCCTGTTCCGGGCATGATCAGCTTCTGAAACATTTTTCTCGGATAACCGAGCATATCGATCAGTTCATAATCCCAGTCCTTAGTAATCGGGCTTACAAGCTGTCCTGTCGTAGCTTCTGTGTACTCACAGGTTTTCTGTCCTGTAAGAAGGAAATGGAAATAATCCGGCACATGAAGAAGTGTCTCCGCCTGTTCCAGATATTCCGGATGTTTCTTTTTCACTGCCATCAGCTGATAGATCGTATTATAATCAGCTTTCTGGATACCTGTTCTTGCATAGAGATCTTTCAGGGAAATTGCCTTATAAACTTCTTTATCCATTCCCTCTGTACGGTGGTCACGATATCCTACTGTATTTCCAAGAACATTGTCATTTTTGTCCAGAAGTACGAAGTCAACGCCCCATGTGTCCACGCCCATACTTACCGGAATCTTGCCGATTTCTTTACATTTCTTCAGACCATTTACTACCTCTTTGAAAAGACGGTCAAATTCCCAGCAGAGTTCTCCGTCTTTCTTTACCATTCCATTCTCAAAACGATAAATTTCTTCCAGAACCATTTTTCCGTTTCCATATGTCCAAGGATATGACGTCCGCTGGATGCTCCGATATCTACTGCTAAATAATATGCTGCCATTGCAAAACCTCCTCAATATATGAATTTATACGCTTTTCATATCTGATGATTTCATTTTATCTCAACTTACTCCCCAAAATAAGAACCTTGTTTGTCTGAAAAAGTGTCCTTATTTGCTCTTTTGAAATCTATCGTCGAAATAAGTATCTTTACAACTTAATAAAATCATCATTTCCAATCATTGTTTTATTGTTTGAACAACAACGCCGCACTTGCCATACGGCAGTGCGGCGTCTGTATTTGTATTAATAATTAATACTTAATTCTAAGGATTCATTTCCTCTCGATATTTACTTATCGATTAGTCATAAAGGTTAGGAGCGATTTCTTCGCTGTCCATGTTTGTGGAATCATACCAGTATCCATCTGTAGGAACATCTTCAAGTTCCTGTCCGTTAGCTGCTGCTGTCAGAGCGTAGATTGCATAGTAACCCATCATCAGAGGAGACTGTGTAACAGCACCGATGAATGTTCCATCCTGTACAGCGGCTTTAATGATAGAACCAGCATCGAAACCAACACCGATAACATCGCCTGCTCCTGCGTCAGAACCAAGAACGTTCAGGTTAGCATTAGCTGCAAGAACACCTTCTGCTGCTGTCTGGTTGGAACCGAAGATAGCGATGCAGTTTTCCTGAGAAAGGATTGCCTGAGCCTCTGTTGAGCAAAGCTCTACAGTTGTCTGTGCAGGAACAGCGACCTGGATAACAACGTCTGCGTCTGCTTCTTTTGCATCTGCACCTTTAGCTGCGTTTACATAGAACTCGTTACCTTTAACTGCAACTGTTTTTCCGTCAGCCTGAAGCAGTTCGATCATTTTGTCAATAAATCCGCCGCCACGCTGCTGAATATTCTGACCTGTAGCATCCTGGTTAACTTCACCGATGATAACCTGTCCATCTGCATTAGCTACAACATCTTTGATCGCATTGTACATGTTTTCAGCTGCAACAGAACCAGCCTGTGCGTTGTCTGTACAAACTTCACATACTACAGAGCCTTCCGGAGCGTCAGCGATACCTGTATCAAATGTTACTACCGGGATTCCTTTGTCAACGCATTCCTGAAGTGCATCAAGAACGGAAGAAGTATCGCATGCAGCAAGACCTAAACCTGCCGGCTTTGCAGCGATTGCTGTGTTGATCATGTTAACCTGGTCAGCGATATCAGATTCACTGTTTGGTCCCTGTGCCTTGTATGTAACACCAAGTTCATCAGCAGCTTTCTTCATACCTTCCTGAGCTGCATCCCAGTATGTAGACTGGAAAGATTTAACCATCATCGGGAAATCATAAGCTTCATTAGCTTTCAGATCTTTGAACTGTTCCGGCATATCGGCTGCCATAACGCTTGATGCGGACATTCCTGCTACCATTGCTGCACACATAACTAATGCGATCACTTTTTTTGCTTTCTATTTAAAATTTCCTCCTTTTAAATATACATTTTTTAATATAGTTTTTTTTTATAAATGATACCCCGGAGGCTTCCTCTCTCGTTCCGCCTTCCCCAAAATACACATATGACAATACTGTCGCCGAACATCCCCTGGAAGCCCTCCGTTGTTTCATATCCTGCTGTTTTGCATCTGTCGTAAGATGCATTTTTCTTTATTCAGTTTTGAAAATTATTTTGCTGCTGCTTTCTTTTCTTTCATGATATCGATCAGTACTGCAATGATAAGAACTGCACCTGTAATGATCTGCTGCCAGTTTGCCTGAAGTCCGATATATGGAAGACCGGTTTTCAGAAGCATGATAACGAAGATACCGGCTAAAGTACCGATTACTGATCCATAACCACCTGTTGCTGCAACACCACCTACGAATACTCCACCGATGGCATCCATTTCAAGTCCAGCACCGGTACCAGGCTGTACAGTTGGTGTAACTGCCGCATATGCGATAGCTGCAAGACCTGTGAAGAGTCCGCATACTACATATACCATAACATGATAGAATTTAACGTTGATTCCCGAAAGAGCTGCTGCTTCTTTATTGGAACCGATCGCGATCGTATAACGACCGAATTTTGTATGATTCAGAACATATTCCATTACAAGGACCAGAATGATCATCCATAAGAAACCGATAGGATAACGGGAAGCACTTCTTCCTGTTCCAACTGTAATCTTAAAGATTGAATGGAACCATCCGCCCTCCTGTGTAAGTCCCGGCCAGGGAGTGGCACTGCACAGGGATCCTGCACCTCGGGTAATCATACAGGTACAAAGTGTTGCAAGGAATGGCGGCAGGTTCATAATACCGATCAGCACACCATTTGCTGCTCCTACAATAATTCCAAGTACAATGCAAAGTAACATTGCAAGTACAACCGGAAGATTATTATTTCTTACCAGAGATCCTGCGATCAATGCGTAACATACCATACCTGTTCCGATTGACAGGTCTACACCTCCTGTAATAAGAGGGAATGTAACACCGATTGCCATCAGAAGATCATAATATGAGAAATCCAGCATACTCAGGATTGTGGTATACTGTCTGAACTCCCTGCTCTTAAAGGAGAAAATTGCAAACAGTACAATAATAACCAGTAATACAATAAATCTCTGATCACTTAAAATACTTTTTTTCTTCTTAGTCATGACTTTCCTCCTTAATTGATGTTCCGTGTTGCATGATTCATAATGTGTTCCTGTGTAGCTTCGGAAATATCAATATTTCCTGTAATCTTACCTTCACACATAACGATAATACGGTCACTCATACGGAGAACTTCTGTCATTTCAGAAGAAATCATGATAATAGATTTACCTTCTGCAGCCAGTCTGTTCATTAACTTGTAAATTTCATTCTTGGCACCAACATCAATACCTCTGGTCGGCTCATCAAAAATAAGAATCTCACTGTCTCGTGTCAGCCATTTTGCGATAACGACCTTCTGCTGGTTACCACCGGAAAGATTGACTACCAGCTGCTCGCAGTTTGGAGTTTTGGTTGCCAGCTCTTTAACGTATTTCTCTGAAACTTCTTTTTCTTTTGATTTATTAATGAAGATACCACTGGTAAATTCTTCCATGGTTGCCAGCGTAGTATTCTCTGTTACAGATTTCTGTACGACACAACCATATCTTCTTCTGTCCTCTGACAGATAACCAATACCATATTTAACTGCATCCTGAGGACTGTTGATAGTTACCTCGCGAAGCTGTCCGTCTTTTCCCCTTATAGAGATCTTTCCACTCTGTTTCGGGTCAGCACCAAACAGTGCTCTTGCTGTCTCAGTACGTCCGGCTCCCATCAGTCCTGAGAAACCAAGAATCTCACCTTTGCGAAGTTCAAAGCTTACATTCTGAACCATCTTACCTGCATTCAGGTTCTCTACCTTAAGAACAACAGGTGCATCCGGTGCAACCATGCTGTGTTCCTTAGGATCTTCATAAATGACACGTCCAACCATCATGTTGATGATGTCTTCTTTTGTACTGTCTGCTGTGATCAGCGTTCCTACATAACCACCATCTCGCATGACTGTTACTCTGTCAGTGATCGTTTTGATCTCATCCATACGGTGGGAAATATAAACGATTCCAAGACCTTTCTTACGAAGATCACGGATAATCTCGAATAAGTCTGCAATCTCTTTCTCTGTCAGTGCTGCTGACGGCTCATCAAAGATAATAACCTCTGCTTTGTGGGAAATAGCCTTTGCGATCTCACACATCTGCTGTTTTCCGACGGTAAGATTGTTCATCTTTTCTTTTGGATTGATTTCAATGTTCAGTTCCTGAAAGAGTTTTTTGGAATCTTCGATCATTTTCTTATCATCAATGCTGAACCCTTTCTTTGGTTCACGTCCGATAAAAATATTCTGAGCTACGGTAAGATCACCTACCATGTTCAGCTCCTGATGCACGATTACAACACCTGCATCCTGCGCTTCTCTTGTGTTATGGAATTCAGTTTCCTTTCCTTTATAGGTAATGGATCCTGAATCTTTCTGATAAATACCGGTAAGAACTTTCATCAATGTAGACTTTCCGGCACCGTTTTCTCCCATAAGAGCATGTACTTCGCCGCGTTTCACTTCAAAATTAACGTGATCCAGAGCATGAACTCCAGGAAAGGACTTATCAATGTCCTTCATAGTCAAAATAACTTCACCCATTGTTACATCCTCCCTTCCGATCAGTTCTTTCTGCGTCTTGCAGAAACGTCGACATAAACTGCTACAATTACGATAAGTCCTGTGATGATCATCTGCTGACCTTTACCAAGACCAAATGCCATGATACCCTGCTGAAGAAGAGAAATGATAAATACACCGATGACTGTACCGCCGATAGAAGCAAGTCCGCCAACCATGGATGTACCACCCATTACACAGCCTGCAATCGCTTCATTGTTGTACTGATCGCCGTATCCAGGCTGAACAGTTGTATAAGCACCAACAAAGAAAATTGCTCCGATTCCTACAAGAACACCGCAGATCACATAAGCAAGCATTCTCCATTTTTTTGTATTAACACCGCTGAGTCTTACTGCTTCGCTGTTAGAACCAAGACAAAGGATATAACGTCCCGGTTTTGTGTTATAAAGAATAATTCCACAGATCACTGCTGCTGCCAGGAAAATCACAAGTCCTACAGGGAATCCCTTATAGGAGATAAGATTTCTGAACCATCCGTTTACAGGATCACTTCCCAGTGGCCAGCTGACGGACTGTGTCTTTGTAAATACAGATGCAATACCTTTTGCAATGTTCATAGATGCCATGGAAATGATAAATGGCGGAACTGACATATAAGATACCATCCAGCCATTAAACACGCCAAATGCAAATCCGATCAGAATGCAGATCACCATTGCTGCTGCACAAGGTACATGATAAGATGTCATGCAGTAACCTGAGATCAGGGCACAGCAGAACATTACAGGTCCAATGGAGAAATCGATTCCTCCAGTGGCAATTACAAATGTTACTCCAAGTGACAGAAAGCCCAGGAAGTATACATAGTTCAAAGTAGATTTGATACTGTCACCTACAGGGAACTTACTTCCCAGAACTACTTTGAAGACTACGAACATAAGAACCAGAATACATGCTAACAGGATTCTGTTCAGACCGAGTTTCTTCACAATTGGATTTTGTTTCAACTTTTCCAAGTTTTTCACCCTCCTTACGTTATTTCGTATCTCTTTGTTTTCTATATCTTACCTTACCTGTCGGATAATTGTAATGAAATATCTTCCAAAAAAAGGTTAAATATTTCCTTTTTTTCATCCGGAAATATTTAACCTTTTTGCTTCTTTTATCCTTATATTATGCAGTCGTTTCAACGCGTCAGTCAGCTAAACGGGAAGATCAGCCGTTCAATATCACTGTTATACATATTCTCCGGCGTAACCAGCTCGCATCCTGAATCAATATTCTTCTCTACTGCATCCCCGTTAAGCATATGAATGGTTTCTTCCACTCCGATATACCCCATCCGGAATGCTTTCTGCACAATAATTCCCTTATAAACGCCCATTTCCATAAGATTGATGGCCTCCTGAGAACAGTCCACACCAACTACTGCGATCTTATCTTTCGCTCCTGCATCACTGACTGCTCTTCCCACACCAACTGCAGAATATTCGTTCATTCCTGCAATCAGTTCCAGATCCGGATATTTCCTCATCAGTTCCTGCGCCAGTTCATAGGATTTCTCATAGAGTGAGTTACAGTAGACAATATCTACTATGTTATCAGCATAGTCACCAAGACCTTCCCTGAATCCCTGTTCTCTCTCCACAGCCGTGGAAACACCTTTTACATGGCTGACAATGGCTATCTTTGAATCTTTATCGATTAATTTTCTGGCATACTCTCCTAACATCCTGCCTGCATTCACATTATCTGTGGCAACTGTAAGATCCTGCAATTCTTCTTTTGTATAGGAATCAATATAGGTAATACGGATTCCTTTTTCTTTTGCTTCCTTCAGAAGTTCATCTGATGCATCCATGCTGGAAGGGGAAAACAGAATCGCATCCGGTTTCTGCTCAATGGCTTTTTTCAGAAGTTTATTCTGTTCTTCTATATTCTCTTCTTTATCCGGAGCCAGGATTTCAAGGTCAGATTCATATTCCTCTGCCGCCATCTTACAGCCGGATATTACCGAAGTCCAGAAATCATTGGTATTATCCCTGATCTTTGGAATATAAATGAGGGAGCATTTTTTCGTCTGTGTTGCCTCCGGTTTCAGGATTCCGGCAAAAATCACCACTGCTGCCGCCATAAGGATTGCAACTGTTATAATCTCTTTTTTATGACTTTTCATGGGATTCCTCCTGTATTCCGGGAATTACAACAGATGCTGTGGTTCCCTTTCCTTTTTCACTGTGATAGATAATGCCATAATCTTTTCCATAATATAAAACCAGACGCTGCTGCACATTGTACACCCCAACTCCATTGGAACGGTAATTCACCTTATGCTTATCATAAATATGTTTCAGGGTTTCCTCATCCATTCCCACACCATCGTCCGTAATATCGATTACTGCATTCTCACCTTTCATATATCCATGTACTGTCAACAGTCCTTTACTGTCTTTATATTTTAAGCCATGATAAATTGCATTCTCCACGAGCGGCTGCAATACCAGACGAATGATAGGTACCTGTGTAATGGATGGATCTGCCTTTATCTCAAATTCCAGCTTATCCTTGTAGCGCATCTTCTGGATCGTGAGGTAACTTCTGACATATTCAATCTCCTGTCCGACTGTTACAAGCTCATCCTCATTGCTGATACTCTGTCTGAGCAGTCGCGCCAGAGAAGCCGTCATTATCACCACTTCCTCATTCTTCTTTCCTTCAGCCATCCAGATAATAGAATCCAGCGTATTATACAGAAAATGTGGATTGATCTGCGACTGCAGGGCTTTCAGTTCTATTTTTCTCTTCTGCTCCTGCTCCTTTACATTCTGCTCCATTAATTCCCATATCCTGTGCGTCATCACATTAAAAGATCTGGTAAGACTTCCTATTTCATTGTCGGAAATCACCTCTATATCTTCAATATCAAAATTTCCTTTCTGCACACTTTTCATGGAATCACGAAGCTTCTGGATCGGCAGCGTAATATTCCTGGCAATCAGGCTGGAAATCAGAAGAGCAACTATGATCAACCCCACTGCTACCAGCACATAAATACTTCTTGTCTGTCTGCTGTTTCGTAAAAGTTCAGACATATTCATGCATCCCACAATAGTCCATCCTGTGATATCAGAATGGGACAGTGCATAAATTTTCTCGTCATCTCCCTTTCCGACAGTAACAATATCTGATTTTGCATTCATAACAAGTGAAATGTTCTCTGTCTGCAGTTCATTATATAACTGCTGCTGTTGTGGATGATAAACGATATTTCCATTCTGATCAAGATAAAAACATATCCTTTATCTCCCATGCTGCTCTGCGCACAGAGTTCACTGATCGCACTGTAATTCAGATCCAGAAAAACTACTCCATCCTCTGCTTCTGTTCCTGTATAATTGCGGATTCCTCTGCTGAGTGTGATGACCCATGGTCTTTCTCCCTTTATCACATTCTGCACATGAGATGATGTCAGATTATACCGGTCATATTTTCCGACTGCATCTGCATACCATGGCTGTGTATTAAGATCTACATATGTATTTCTCACAGATAATCCATTGTCAAACAGAGATGGAGTATTCTTATCCTCTCTGACAATCCCGATATTTCTGATATCCGCCCTGCCCTTCAGGATCGTTTTAAACTGTTCCACAAGACGCTGTCTGTATTCACTGTAATTTTCATCCTTTGTGGCTCCATGTCCTTTTTCACTGTACAGATATTTATAAGCATCACCGCTTTGCGCGATCACTGACGCAATATTATCCATATAACTGATATACGAATCTATATTCTGATTCAGCTGTTTGATGATCGTCTGTGTATACATGACAGAATTTTCATAAATAGATGAATTCGTATATCTCAGAGATACCACTGTCACAACCAGCACAGCACTTAATACCAGGATCGACACCGCACAGAAAATAGAACTCTGAATACTCTTAAATTTTGAAGAAATCTTCATCGGCGTTTCTCCCTTGCATATTCGGTAGGTGTTTTTCCTGTCATCTTCTTAAATGAAATTCCGAAATAGTGTGGATCTGAAAATCCTACTTTTTCCGCAATCTCATAATTCTTCAGAGTTGTATTCTCCAGGAGTTCCTTCGCCTTCTCCATTCTGATCCTGGTAAGTGATTCGATAAATGTTTCCCCTGTCATCTCCTTAAAAATAGTACTGAAATAGCTGGTACTGATATTCAGATAAGAACAGATACTGTTCAGACTCAGATCCGGATCCATATAATTTTTCCGGATATAATCCATAGCCATCATTCCCTGCCTCTGGCCGCTGGAACTATTCAGATCCTGAAGTGATTCAAAAACTCCTTCAGCATACTTCTTCACCAATGTCACTGCTTTATCAAAGGTTTTTGCCTGAGAAACTTCTTTCAGAAGCTTCTCTCTCTGAGCAATGATCTTTTCCGGATCATCACTCAGGGACTGGCAGGTATTTCCGATGGCACGTATCACCTGCTGAAGATAAATGCAGGCATAGCTTTTCTCCACCAGTGCCCCTTTGATCTCATGCTCGATCTGCTCCAGGATTTCTGTCACTTTCTGCCTGTTTCCGACCTTTATCTCTTCTGTCAGTGTTTCCAGAGATTTTATAAGATTAATACTGTTGTCCGTTTTCTTTTCTTCCATATCCAAAAGGAGGCTGCCTCCCAGCAGATACCGATAGCCAATGGCTTTCTCAGCAAGCTTATAGGAATAGACCAGTTCCTGAGGTGATCTCACCCAGCTTCCGATTCCTATAGAAGTTTCAATCCCGATCACTTCTTTTACTTTCTGCTGGATTTCCTGACAGATACTATGTATTTTGTCTCCGAATTCTCTGGATCTGCATCCTGTAAATATAATGCATACCCGATTGCTGCCTTCCTGATAAGCAACACCTGCGTTCTCTCTGGTCACAATTTCATTGCTTATATTAAAAAGTACAAAGGACATCAGTGCGCTTTCCTGCTGTTTATGCATATCTACCTGATACATTTCTGAGTAAGTGTCCATATCAAAAACAGCTACTCTGTAGCTCGAACAGTCAAAGCTGATCCCCAGCTTTTTCAGTTCCAGAAGACTTACCTGTACATCTCTGGTACAATTTACAAGAGTCTCCAGTGCTTTCGACCGGATGACATCCACATTCTTGTGGTAATCCTTTGAAGTCTGCGACAGGGATTCCATTTTTTTCTGTTCTTTTTTTCTGGAATCCAGTTTCTCTTTCATATTCCGGAGCACTTTTGTCAGTTCCATTGCTGTGACAGGTTTGAGCATATATTCACTTACATTATAACGGATTGCTTTCTTCGCATATTCAAATTCCCCAAAACCGCTGAATATAACAATAAGAATATCCGGATAATTATCATGAAGAAACTCGCTCAGTTCCATACCATCCATATAAGGCATACAGATATCTGTCAATACAACATCCACCTTGTGGCTCTGCACAAATTCCACTGCCTGTCTGCCATTCTCACAATCCCCCACAAGCTCACAGTCCAGGCTTTTCCAGTCAATGTTCTCCCTGATTGCATCCCTGACCAGGATTTCGTCGTCTACCAATAATATTTTGTACATATTAAATTTTATCCCCCATAAGATCAGGCATCATCCCTCTGCCTGATAACCCAAATAAAAATGTTACTGTTCACTCCGTTCACACTAACTTAGCCAAAATTCATTCCAGATTGCCTGCGGCAATGGAATTTTGGCTTAAAACTACTGCATCCTTTTACTTATTTTACCGAATCAGGTAAGTCCTCTGCCAGGCAGCTATTCGGTTATAAGCAAACAGCAAAGTAAATTTCAAATATCCGCTTGATTCGCTATAATGATAATAGCATATTTATACTATTTTTTCAATTTTTTCAATATATTTTTGTGCATTTCATACAACTCTGTGTATTACTGTTTCCTCCGCTGTAAACTATAAAAATTTACTCTTTTTGCGTAAAATATT
>ENA-OQKJ01000255-OQKJ01000255.1-human-gut-metagenome-genome-assembly--contig:-NODE-255-length-13811-cov-4.021777_pt1 | contig 13811 bp, 12 predicted proteins | sample MGYA00242647_ERZ504795 | MGnify/ENA primary metagenome ERZ504795 (study PRJEB26092, sample SAMD00036398) | human gut metagenome | host: Homo sapiens | study: EMG produced TPA metagenomics assembly of...
GAAAGAGATGATCGCAGAACAGTTGAACTGTGAGGAGAGCAGTATTACAGAAACAACTTCATTTAAGGATGACCTGGGTGCAGATTCTCTGGATCTGTTTGAACTGGTGATGGCACTGGAAGAAAAATATGAAGTTGAGATCCCGTCTGAAGAACTGGCTGAACTGACAACAGTTGGAGCAGTTATGGAATATCTGAAGAATAAAGGTGTGGAGGCATAATCCACACCTTTTCTGAAAGCAGGGAAGGAGACAGAAGCAGATGAAGACGAAAGTAACAGAACTTTTACAGATTGAGTATCCGATTATTCAGGGGGGTATGGCCTGGGTGGCAGAACATCATCTGGCGGCGGCAGTATCTGAGGCAGGCGGATTTGGTCTGATCGGTGCGGCAAGTGCACCTCCGGAAATTGTGAGGGAAGAGATCAGAAAGGCAAAAGAACTGACTGATAAACCATTTGGTGTAAATATTATGCTTCTGAACCCGAATGCTGATGAAGTGGCAAAAATCGTAGTAGAAGAAGGAATTCAGGCGGTCACTACAGGTGCCGGAAATCCGGAGAAATATATGCCGATGTGGAAGGAAGCTGGTGTTAAGGTGATTCCGGTTGTTGCATCAGTAGCTATGGCAAAGAGAATGGAACGATATGGTGCGGATGCGGTAGTAGCAGAGGGCATGGAAGCCGGAGGTCACATTGGAAATCAGACAACGATGGCGTTAATTCCACAGATTGTGGATGCGGTAAATATTCCGGTAATTGCTGCAGGTGGAATTGGAGACGGACGCGGTGTTGCTGCTTCTTTTATGCTCGGAGCAGAGGGAGTACAGATGGGAACCCGTTTTGTAGTGGCAGACGAATCGATTGTTCATGATAACTATAAAGACAGAATCGTGAAAGCAAAAGATATTGATTCTGTAGTAACCGGTCAGAGTACAGGACATCCGGTTCGGTGTCTGAGAAATCAGATGACGAAGGAATATATCAAAAAGGACAGGAAGGTGACCGTTTGAGGAACTGGAACGGATGACACTTGGTCTCTTCGGAAAGCAGTTATGGATGGGGACATTTTAAACGGCACAGTGATGGCAGGGCAGATTGCAGGTCTGGTGAGTAAGAGACAGAGCTGTAAGGAGATTCTGCAGGAAATTATGACTGAAGCTGAGAAATTGTTGCATTGCTAAAATGAAAAAACAGGAAAGTATCGTTATCGTGGCACTCATCAAAGTTCCGTGCGAACACGGCCTTTGACTCGTTGCTTGAGTAAATTACTTTCGGTGATGGCATTTTGCTTTGTATATCTTGGAACCCTGGTATCATAAAATAAGAAAAATAAAAAGTGGCGATAGAAATAACGGGTATGGGAATCTGATTTTGTCGCCACAAAAATTTAAATAAATACTTTGAAAATCAAATTATAGAAGGAGACATTCATGGGTAAACTGGCATTTGTTTTTCCGGGACAGGGCGCGCAGTATGTGGGAATGGGTAAGGAGTTTTACGAACAGATTTCTGTATCCAGGAAGGTGTATACAATTGCGTCAGAAGTGACCGGATTGAACCTTCCGGGACTTTGTTTTGAAAAAAATGAGCAGATTGATATTACAGAATATACGCAGATTGCCATGTTAACGACAGAAGCGGCAATTCTGGCAGCTTTACAGGAAAAGGGTGTGAAGGCAGATGTAGCTGCCGGGTTAAGCCTTGGAGAGTATGGAGCGATTCTGACTGCAGGAGCCATGTCTTTGGAGGATGTGTTCCGTATAGTAAGGCAGAGAGGCATCCTGATGCAGGAAGCAGTGCCTACAGGTGGTGCTATGTGTGCAGTTCTTGGAATGGACGGAGAAAAGATTGCGAAAATCTGCGACGAGACGGAAGGCATCGTTTCGGTAGCCAATTATAACTGTCCGGGACAGATTGTGATCACAGGCGAGGAGACAGCAGTTGCAGCAGCAGGGGAGGCATTAAAGGCAGCAGGCGCCAGACGTGTGATTCCTCTTAAAGTCAGTGGTCCATTTCACTGTGAGCTTCTCAAAGGCGCAGGGGAAAAACTGGGACAGGAACTTGAGAAGGTAGAAATCCAGTCATTTACAGTACCTTATGTGACAAATGTAACTGCACAGTATGTGACAGGACCGGAGCAGGTAAAGAAATTGCTTGTCAGCCAGGTTTCATCCTCTGTGCGCTGGCAGCAGTGTGTAGAACAGATGATTGATGATGGTGTAGATACTTTTATTGAGATTGGACCGGGAAAAACTCTGACAGGATTTCTCAAAAAGATCAACAGAAATGTAAAAGCATTACATGTTGAGAAAACAGAAGATCTGGATGAAGTGAGAAAGGAGTGTCTGTAAAATGCTGAAAAATAAAATTGCCCTGATTACAGGTGCAGGACGTGGAATCGGACGAGCCATTGCTATTGCTCTTGCAAAGGAAGGTGCAGAGGTGGTTATCAATTACAATGGTTCTGAAGAGAGAGCGAAGGAAGTAAAACAGACCATCGAAGAAAACGGTGGAAAAGCTTCCATGTATAAATGCAATGTCAGTGATTTCGCAGCCTGTGAAGCAATGATTAAAGATATAATTAAAGAATACGGACACCTTGATATTCTGGTTAATAATGCAGGAATTACCAAAGATGGTCTGATTATGAAAATGAAAGAAGAGGATTTCGATTCTGTACTTAATGTAAACCTGAAAGGCACATTCAATACAATCCGTCACAGTGCCCGTCAGATGCTGAAACAGAGAAGTGGAAAGATCATCAATATTTCTTCTGTTTCCGGAATCCTCGGAAATGTGGGCCAGGCAAATTATGCTGCATCCAAAGCAGGTGTGATCGGTCTGACAAAAACAATGGCAAGAGAGCTGGGTAGCCGGGGAATTACGGTAAATGCCATTGCACCCGGATTTGTAGACACAGAGATGACAGAAGTACTCTCAGAAGAAATCAGGGAAAATGCATGTAAGCAGATTATCCTGGGACGTTTCGGAAAACCGGAGGATATTGCAAATACAGCGGTATTTCTGGCATCAGACAAAGCAGACTATATTACAGGACAGGTCATCAGCGTAGATGGCGGTATGAACGTATAAATAAGGAGAACAAAATGAGAAGAGTTGTAATTACAGGTATGGGAGCAATCACTCCGGTAGGCCTTAGTGTAGAAGAATTCTGGAACAGCGTAAAAGAAGGAAAAACAAACTTTGCAGAAGTAACACGTTTTGATTCCACAAATTACAGAGCGCATATGGCAGCAGAGATCAACAATTTTAATCCAAAGGATTATATGGATTTCAAATCTGCAAAACGTATGGAGCTTTTCAGCCAGTATGCGGTAGCAGCAGCAAAAGAAGCTATTGAGCAGTCCGGACTGGATATGACAAAAGAAGATCCCTTCCGTGTAGGCTGTAGCGTGGGAAGCGGTATCGGAAGTATGCAGGTGGTAGAGAAATCCTGCGAAATTCTCAACACAAAGGGACCAGGAAGACTGAATCCTCTGATGATTCCTCTTCTGATCTCCAATATGGCATCCGGAAATGTTTCCATTCAGTTTGGACTCCGCGGAAAGAACATTAATGTTGTAACTGCCTGTGCAACAGGAACCCACAGCATTGGAGAAGCATACCGTACTATTCAGTGCTCTGATGCAGATGTTATGGTTGCAGGTGGAACGGAAGCAGCTATCACACCAACAGGCTTTGGTGGTTTTGCGGCACTGACAGCATTGACCTCATCCACAGATCCTGAGAGATGTTCCATCCCTTTTGACAAAGAAAGAAGCGGTTTTGTAATGGGTGAGGGTGCCGGCGTGGTAGTTCTGGAAGAACTGGAGCATGCCAAAGCACGTGGAGCGAAAATCCTTGGCGAGGTTGTCGGATATGGTGCAACAGGAGATGCTTATCACATTACATCCCCTGCAGAGGACGGTTCCGGTGCTGCCAAAGCTATGGAATGGGCTGTAAAAGAAGCAGGAATTTCCACAGATGATGTATGGTATGTAAACGCACATGGCACAAGCACACATCATAATGACTTATTTGAAACAATTGCCATTAAGAAAACATTTGGTGAACACGCAAAAGAAATGAAAATAAATTCTACAAAATCTATTACAGGACATCTTCTGGGAGCTGCCGGTGCAGTGGAAGTGATCACCTGTGTAAAAGAACTTCAGGAAGGTCTGATCCATCAGACTGTTGGTTATAAGGTGCCGGATGAACAGTGTGACCTGGATTATGTAGGAAACGGTAATGTAAAGATGGATATCAAATATGCACTTACCAATTCTCTTGGCTTTGGCGGACATAACGCATCCTTACTTATTAAAAAGTACGAAGACTGATCACGTAGATAATAAATGGTATGGTGATTTTGAAAACAATATACGACAGTGATCTTATAATATAGCTATTTCAGCAGGAGGAAATAAATGGAACTGGCAAATATATTAGAACTGATCCACGCAGTCAGCGATTCAGATCTCACAGAATTTAACCTGCAGGACGATACCTTAAATATTTCCATGTCAAAAGAGAAAACAATTGTACAGCAGATGGCAGTCAATACTGATCCGGCAGATGCTCAGCAGTATCAGCCGGTAGTGCAGCAGGCTGTACATGTAGAATCCGTCAATGCTGTTAACGATGAAGTACAGACAGGAAGTGTGGTAAAATCTCCTCTTGTAGGTACCTATTATGCAGCATCTTCTCCGGAAAATCCCCCCTTTGTAAAAGTAGGAGATAAAGTAAGCAAAGGTCAGGTCCTTGGCATTGTGGAAGCAATGAAGCTGATGAACGAGATTGAATCAGAATTTAATGGTACAGTAAAAGAAATCCTTGTAGAAAACGAGCAGATGGTAGAGTTCGGACAGCCGATGTTTGTGATAGAATAGAAGAAGGAGGTAAAAAACTATGAAACTTACAACAAAAGAAATCATGGAGATCATTCCCCACAGACACCCGTTCCTCCTGATTGATACTATTGAAGAACTGGTGCCGGGTGTGAAGGCAACAGGAAAGAAATGTGTTACCTATAATGAGCCGCATTTTGCAGGACACTTCCCACAGGAACCGGTTATGCCGGGAGTTCTGATCGTTGAAGCGCTTGCGCAGACAGGTGCAGTTGCAATTCTGAGTAAACCGGAAAATAAAGGAAAGATCGCATATTTTGCATCAATCAACAATGCAAAATTCAAGAACAAGGTAGTTCCCGGAGATACCCTTACTCTCGAAGTAGAGATCATTAAGGAAAAAGGTCCCATGGGAGTGGGAAAAGCAAAGGCAACAAACCAGGACGGTAAGGTAGCAGTGATCGCAGAGCTGACTTTTGCAGTAGGAGCATAACAGATGTTTAATAAAATTTTGATCGCCAATCGTGGTGAGATTGCAGTGAGGATCATCCGGGCATGTCGTGAGATGGGAATCCGCACAGTAGCCGTATACTCAGAAGCAGACAGAGATGCCCTGCATACCCAGCTTGCAGATGAAGCAGTATGCATCGGAAAGGCACAGTCATCAGACAGCTATCTGAACATGGAGCGAATCTTAAGTGCTACCATTGCCACAAAAGCAGAAGCAATCCACCCGGGATTCGGATTTCTCTCAGAGAACAGCCGTTTTGTGGAAATGTGCGAGAAATGTAATGTGGCATTTATTGGCCCTTCCGCAGAAGTAATTTCCAGAATGGGAAATAAATCTGAGGCGAAAAACACAATGCGGAAAGCTAAAGTCCCGGTAGTGCCCGGCACAAAGGAACCGGTCTACACAGTAGAGCAGGCTTTGGAAGCTGTAAAGGAAATAGGTTTTCCGGTCATGATCAAAGCATCAGCAGGCGGCGGTGGAAAAGGAATGCGTGTAGCCGGAAATGAACAGGAATTTGCCAAATTGTTTGAGACAGCACAGCAAGAGTCGGTCCATTCCTTCTCCGATAATACCATGTATCTGGAACGGTTTGTGGAGAATCCCAGACATGTTGAAGTGCAGATTCTTGCGGATAAATACGGAAATGTAGTTCATCTGGGAGAACGAGACTGCTCCGTTCAGAGACGTCACCAGAAAATGATCGAAGAGTCTCCATGTATCGCAATCTCTGATGATCTGAGAAAGAAAATGGGTGAGACAGCAGTACGGGCAGCAAAGGCAGCAGGCTATGAAAGTGCAGGAACCATAGAATTTCTTCTGGATCAGTCTGGAGAATTTTATTTCATGGAAATGAACACCAGAATTCAGGTAGAACATCCGGTAACAGAATTTGTGTCTGGTGTAGACCTGATCAAAGAGCAGATCTGCATTGCGGCAGGTGAACCGTTAAGCGTTCAGCAGAAAGACATAGAAATCCGCGGTCACGCCATGGAATGCAGAATCAATGCCGAGGATCCTGAGAGACATTTCATGCCATGCCCTGGTAAGATCACTGACTTACATCTTCCCGGTGGAAACGGAATCCGCGTGGATACAGCAGTTTATAATGACTACGCAATCCCGCCCTACTATGATTCTATGATTGCCAAGATCATTGTTTATGACAAAGACCGCCGCAGTGCCATTCGAAAGATGATCAGTGCACTTGGAGAAGTTGCCATCGAAGGAGTAAAAACTAACGTGGATTTTCTGTATGAACTTCTCAATCAGCCGGATTTTCAGGAAGGAAATATCACCACAGATTTCATTCCGCAGCATTATCCGGATCTGTAAAAGAAAACTGGTGCAAATATATTTTATAGTTCAGCAGAAATTACATATTTATTATTGAAAGGTAATTGATAAGCAAATCGATAAAATAATTTTTGACAGAATTAGTTTGATTAATAGTTATTAACGTTATTTTGTTGTCTGAAAGAACATCAAATTGGGTTACATAAAGGAGCAGGATTTTAATGGCAGACTTGAAGAGATTTTTTAAGAAAACAGTTTCAGAAGACCGGCATAAACAGGCCGCATCTGTTTCCGTACCTGAAGGCTTATGGATCAAATGTCCAAAGTGCGGAGAAATGGTTTACAGAGAAGACGTAATATCCAACGCCTATGTGTGCCCGAAATGCGGAGGATATTTCAGAATCAGTGCGAAACGCCGGATCAAAATGATCGCAGATAAAGGAAGTTTTAAAGAGTGGTTCACAGGAATTGACAACAGCAATCCACTGGACTATCCGGATTATCCGCAGAAAATTGAGGATCTGAGAGAAAAAACACACCTTGATGAGGCAATTCTCATCGGAGAAGCCACCATCGGAGGAATCCGTACAGTGATCGGAGCCATGGATACCAGATTTCTCATGGCTTCCATGGGATATGTGGTGGGAGAAAAGATCACCCGCTCATTTGAAGAAGCAACAAAACAGGGACTTCCGGTCATTCTGTTCTGTTGCTCCGGCGGTGCCAGAATGCAGGAAGGAATTGTATCACTGATGCAGATGGCAAAAACCTCCGCAGCCATTAAACGTCACTCCCAGGCAGGGCTTCTCTACACATCTGTGCTGACAGACCCGACTACCGGTGGCGTTACAGCAAGCTTTGCCATGCTTGGAGATATTATCCTTGCAGAGCCAGGCTCACTGATCGGATTTGCCGGCCCGAGAGTCATTGAACAGACTATAGGTCAGAAACTGCCGGAGGGCTTCCAGAGACCGGAATTTCTTCTGGAACATGGATTTCTCGACGGAATTGTTGAACGAGGCTCTATGCGGGATGTTCTTTCGCTGATCCTGAAACTGCATGATACCAGAAAATGTTACGGAGAATTTCCACAGGAAACATCTGCCAGATCTTTCGATACTTTTGGCAAAAAGAAAAAGCAGAAGAAACAAAAAAATCTCACAGCCTGGGACAGAGTCCAGATTGCCAGAAGCAGTGACCGTCCGTCAGCAGCGGAATATATTGATGCCATTTTTGATGATTTCATGGAATTTCATGGTGACAGAGGTGTCAGAGACGACAATGCCATCATCGGCGGCATTGCTACACTGGACGGACAGCCCGTTACAGTAATCGGAATCCGTAAAGGGCATACTACAAAAGAAAACATCAGATGTAACTTCGGAATGCCATCACCGGAAGGGTACAAAAAGGCTCTTCGACTGATGAAACAGGCAGAGAAATTCGGACGTGCAGTCATTGCATTTGTAGACACTCCGGGGGCATTCTGTGGACTGGAAGCAGAAGAACGGGGACAGGGCGAAGCCATTGCAAGGAATCTTCTGGAAATGTCCGATTTGAAGGTGCCGGTTCTTTCGGTTGTAATTGGTGAAGGCGGCAGTGGCGGTGCACTTGCACTTGCAGTTGGCAATGAAGTCTGGATGATGGAAAATGCAACCTACACCATCCTTTCACCGGAAGGCTTTGCATCCATTCTCTGGAAAGACAGCAGAAAGGCACCGGAAGCTGCGGAGGTCATGAAAGTAACGGCGGCTCATCTGAAAGAACTGGGAATCATTGAACGGATCATACCGGAGGAATATCCTGCAAGTGAGGAGAATTTGCCGGAAATTGCAGAATATATGAAAATCAGAATGAAGCAGTTCCTGGAGAAACAGACTGGTAAAAGTGGACTGCAGATTGCACAGGAACGGTATGAGAGGTTTCGTAAGATGTAGCACGATATTAAAAGGGACGCGCAGAAAAATATTTTATTTGGAGTGCGGTTTCGGGGTCTAAGATATTCTAAGCTCTCAGAAATCTGCTAAAGGCATGAGCCGTCTTGTCAAACTCGCTCCGTTGCAAACTTCGCTCAGACAGTGATGCAGCCGGCTCATAACGCAGATTTCTGAGAACTAAGAATATCTAAGACCCCTGCAAATGCACTCCAAATAAAATATTTTTCTGCGCTGTTTTGTTGCAGGTTGTCATGCACTTTCTTAGGGTTTATATTTATAGCAAATCTCTTAATTAATGTATTTGAGACAGCGGCTCATGTTTTTAGCGGCTTCCCGAATGCCTAGAAATACAATGGTTCCGAAACTGAGTCCCCAAACATAATTGCTTCCCATGCGTCCCTATTCAAAAAACATTAAAATTTTCCCCTATCCCGACTTGAAATAAGAAAGCCTCTGACGTATAATAAACCCGAAAGTAGAAAGGCGCTGCTTTTAAGCAGGGTCTTTTTTTACAGATTTTGAATATATAAAAAATTCAGGAGTGAAAAAAGTTATGACCAAGATCAGAACAAGATTTGCACCAAGCCCTACAGGCAGAATGCATGTTGGAAATTTAAGAACAGCATTATATGCATACCTTATTACAAAACATGAAGGCGGAGATTTCATCCTCCGTATTGAAGATACAGACCAGGAACGTTACGTAGAAGGCGCTGTAGATATTATCTACCGTACTCTTGCAAAAACAGGACTTCTCCATGATGAAGGTCCGGACAAGGACAAAGGCTTTGGACCGTATGTTCAGAGCGAGCGTCAGGCACAGGGGATCTATCTGAAATATGCACAGCAGTTAGTAGAACAGGGTGATGCATACTACTGTTTCTGTAAGAAGGAAGAACTGGAAGGTATGAAACGTGTTGTGGCAGGAAAAGAGATTTCCATTTATGACAAACGCTGCCTTAAACTTTCCAAAGAAGAAGTACAGCGTCGTCTTGATGCAGGAGAACCACACGTAATCCGTTTCAATATGCCAACAGAGGGAACTACAACATTCCATGATGTAATCTACGGAGATATCACAGTAAACAATGAGGAACTGGAAGATCTAATCCTGATCAAATCTGATGGATACCCAACTTATAACTTTGCAAACGTAATCGATGACCATTTAATGAAGATCACACACGTAGTAAGAGGTAACGAGTATCTTTCCTCAGCTCCGAAATACAACCGTATCTACGAAGCTTTCGGATGGGATATCCCGATTTATGTACATTGTCCGCTGATCACAGATGAGACACACCAGAAGCTTTCCAAACGTTGTGGACATTCCTCTTATGAAGACCTGCTTGATCAGGGATTTGTTTCAGAAGCGATCATCAACTATGTGGCACTTCTCGGATGGAGTCCTTCTGACAACAGAGAGATCTTTACACTGGATGAACTGGTACAGGCATTTGATTATCATCATATCAATAAATCTCCGGCAGTATTTGATATTGCGAAACTTCGTTGGATGAATGGTGAGTATATCAAGAAAATGGATGCGGATGAATTCTATGAGAGAGCACTTCCGTATATGAAAGAAGTTCTGAAGAAAGACTACAACTTCAAGAAGATTGCAGGAATGGTACAGACCAGAATCGAAACATTCCCTGACATTCCGGCTCTGATTGACTTCTTTGAGGAAGTACCGGAATATGATTCCGCCATGTACTGCCATAAGAAAATGAAGACAAATGAAGAGACTTCTCTTACAGTATTAAAAGAAGTACTTCCGGTTCTGGAAGAACAGGAAGATTATACAAATGATCCGTTATTTGAAACATTAAGTGCATTTGTAAAAGAGCATGGTTATAAGAACGGATATGTAATGTGGCCTCTGCGTACTGCTGTTTCCGGCAAGCAGATGACGCCGGCCGGTGCTACTGAGATCATGGAGATCATTGGTAAAGACGAGACAATCAAACGAGTAAAGGCAGCTATTGAGAAATTAAGCAAATAAATATGAAGAGAAATCCATCTCAACTTCGGGCAATCACTCACCTGTCAGGACCTATGATGGTCCTGGCAGGTCCCGGCTCGGGGAAAACTTCCGTTATTGTGGAGAGAACTGCATACATGATCAATGAGGGGAAGATACCGGCTTCTTCTATTTTGGTTGTAACTTTTTCCAGAGCAGCGGCAACAGAGATGAAAGAACGGTTTTTGAAATTCGTGGGACAGAACAGAAGCGAAGTGACTTTTGGAACTTTCCACGGAATTTTTTATGGGATTTTGAAAGCGGCCTATCATCTGAGTGCGGCCAATATTCTTTCTGAGGAAGAGAAATTCAGTATTCTACGTGAGATGACTGAGAAATATGGACAGGAAATGGCTCAGGAGGGAGATTTCATTGAAGAAGTTGCCAGGGAAATCAGTGTTGTAAAGGGGAACTGTATTTCTCCGGAGCATTATTATGCATCCTGTTGCTCGGATGAGATATTCAGGGACATTTTTCATGGCTATAAGCAGGCTCTGAAGGCGAAACGCAAGCTGGATTTTGATGATATGATCCTCTGTTGTTATGAACTTTTTTCTCAGAGACAGGATATCCTGAATGCATGGAGAAGAAAATTTGTCTACATTCTGGTGGATGAGTTTCAGGATATCAACAGCTTACAATACAAGATTTTGCAGATGCTGGCGGCACCTGTCAATAACCTGTTTATTGTAGGGGATGATGACCAGTCTATCTATCATTTCCGGGGCGCAAGACCAGAGATTATGTTAAATTTTACAAAGGATTATCCGAAGGCGGAGACAGTCCTTCTGAATGTGAATTACCGGTGCAGTAAGAATATCCTGCGTACAGCCATGGAAGTGATCGGATGTAATACCAGACGTTTCAAAAAACAGCTGGATACTCCAAATGAAGAAGGGATGCCTGTGACGTGCAAGGAATTTGATAATCCAAGAGAAGAGTATATGTGCGTGGTGGCAGCACTGAAAAAAAGAATGGAGCGCGGCGAGGATCTGCTGAATACGGCAATCCTGCTTCGTACAAATCAGGAATCGGAAGGTCTGATCAATGTGCTGATGGAATATCAGGTTCCTTTTACAATGAAAGAACAGCTTCCCAATCTTTTCCGCCACTGGATCTGCCGGGCGCTTCTGGCTTATCTTGAAATGGCAGCAGGAGACAGGAGCAGGAAGAATTTTCTGGAGATCATGAACCGGCCAAATCGCTATATTTCCAGAGAAGCGTTGAACAGTTCGCAGATTAATTTTAATGAACTTCGGGAATATTATAAAGACAAAGACTGGATGTGCGACAGGATTACCACACTGGAAACGCATCTGAGGATTCTTGGTACTCTTTCCCCTTTTGCTGCGATTAATTTTATCAGAAAAGGAATGGGATTCGAAGAATACTTGCGTGAATATGCACAGTATCGTAAAATAAAACTAGAGGAACTGCTTGAGACCCTGGACCGGATCCATGAGAGTGCAAAAGGCATGAAAACCCTGGCGAAGTGGCAGGCTTACATAGAAGAATATACGAAGCGCCTGAATGAACAGGCAAGGAAACAGCAGGATAAAAAAGAAGGAGTGACTATATCCACACTCCATGCGGTAAAAGGTCTGGAATATGATATTGTGTATATTCTGAATGTTAATGAAGGAAGCATTCCATATCGCAAGGCGGTTCTGGCAGAAGCAGTGGAAGAAGAACGAAGATTGTTTTATGTAGGGATGACCAGGGCGAAAAAGAAGCTGGTGCTTGCCTATGTGAAACGCCAGTATGAGAAGGAACGGGAGCCTTCCCGGTTTCTTGAGGAGACAGGCCTATGAATAAAGGAATTATTTACTGTACAAAAATACGGGAAGAATATGAAGGCGCACATATGGAGCATATGATCGCAGAGAAACTTCTGGAAATCGCACTGAAAAAAGAATATGGAATCAATCTGTACAATGAACCCAGAGCAGAGGGAGAACATGGAAAACCATTCCTTTCCTATCGTCCGTCCCTGCATTATAATATCAGTCATTCCGGAAAATATGTGGTATGTATTCTGGCTGATCAGGAGGTTGGAATTGATGTGCAGATTCATTGCAGAGCCAATTATGAAAGAATGCTCAGACGTATGGTACCCCGGGAACAGTATCTCGAAATTCTCTCAGATATAAATGTGGAAAAGAAATTTTTTGAACAGTGGGTACTGAGGGAAGCTTATATCAAATGGACCGGTGAGGGGCTTTCCAGAGACATGAGGACTATATCCATGGATGAAGGAAGTCATATGCTGCTTGATATGGAAGACGGTTACAGTGGAGCAGTATGGGCAATGAATCCCATGGAAATCAACTGGAAATATGAAGACATCATACTTGGGTAAGACATGAACAGACAAACGAAGAAAGAAATCCGGAGACTGGCAGTGAAGATTCTTGTAGCAGTACTGGCACTTGGACTGGCTTTCTGGGGATATGCTTTCGTATACAGGGGTAAGACGGAACCTCCTGCAAAATATCCGGTAACCAACCAGGATGCTGCAGTGTATTCATTACGCGGACAGATACAGATGCTGTCGCAGCAGGAGGAGTTAAATACCTTTGCCTTTGAGGGCAGAAAAAAAGAAAAAGAGTACGGAACTTATATTATTCCCGGACTGAGATATACAAGAACATTCCTGAATGCAGAGGGTACAAAACAGGCGGTATGTACTTCCATGACTCCTCAGGGACTTGCAGTGACCGATGAGTATGTACTTGTAAGTGCCTATTGTCATACGGAAAAACATAACTCTGTTATTTATGTGATCAACAAAGAAACTCACAGATTTATCAAAGAGGTAGTCCTGCCAGGTCTGCCTCATGTAGGCGGACTTGCCTATGATCAGGAACATGATATGCTGTGGTATTCTTCAAATACCAATGGAATCGCACAGGCGATCAGCATTAAGATGGATGTGCTGCGTGACTATAATTATGCGGATAACCATATGCCTGTGCAGGTAAATCAGACATGTAGTCTTTATGGAATCGTGAGAGATTCTTTTATGACTTTCTATAAGGGGTGCCTGTATGTAGGATGTTTTAACAAATATACAGAGAGCACCATCGCGAGATATGCGGTGGATTCAAAAGGTGATCTGGTGAATACTTTTAATGAGGAACTTGGCATGATGTTTGAAATGGCGGTTCCGCTGGATTATTCTACAATATCAGAACAGG
>ENA-OQKJ01000256-OQKJ01000256.1-human-gut-metagenome-genome-assembly--contig:-NODE-256-length-13788-cov-4.337457_pt1 | contig 13788 bp, 18 predicted proteins | sample MGYA00242647_ERZ504795 | MGnify/ENA primary metagenome ERZ504795 (study PRJEB26092, sample SAMD00036398) | human gut metagenome | host: Homo sapiens | study: EMG produced TPA metagenomics assembly of...
TGACATGGAATATAGAATGAACAATAGATTCTTCCCAAATAGAGAAAACCATTGCTGAACATGATGCAAAGGATAGACTTCTTTGTACGCACCTCATTGGCCTCCGGGTGGAAGGTATACTTCTTTGACGGTCAGATATTCGATGCGTATAAGTTTGCTACAGTATTTAATAAAGTCTGCCAAATGCTCACTTGTGCTTATCGACAACTATGTAGATGAATCCGTGTTACTCATGTTGAGCAAACGAAACAGTGGAGTATCAGCTACTATTTATACACAAAATAAACGCACAGCTCCAACTTGATTTAAACAAACACAATGACCAATATCCTCCCATTGAAGCTAGAACCTACAAAAGTAGTCATGACCGCTTCTTAATCATTGATAATACGGAAGTATATCATATTGGGGCATCGCTAAAGGATTTGGGCAAGAAAATGTTTGCTTTCTCCAAACTGGAACTTCCTGCCCATACGATAATTGATGTATTATGAAATAAGCTAATCACCCATGCGAGAAGCGGAAGAGAATATAAAATTCAAGATGGAAATTGACGTATTGGTTCCCATTCCACGTACTGTCACCCGTGATTTCACCAGTTTGAAGCACCTGCGTCAATGGCAGAAACGGAATGACATCGATGGTTCTCTTTACTGTTTTGCACACCGGGAATACCTGCTCAACGAAAAGGGAGAATGGGAACAATTTACCGTTATCGGCAAACAGGTAGTGACTATCGGAGAACTGGAAAGGCTTCTTTTGGCAATGAAGCAAAAGGGGTTCAACCAATACAGCCGTGAGGAATATGAAGAATTAATGTCTTCATATTTGAAAAAGTGAAGAATTAAAACCTTCATTACACATTTAAATACGAAAACAGGATGAAAATAGGATATGCCCGTGTTTCCACCAAGGAACAACATCTGGATATGCAACTGGAAGCGTTGAAGGCTGCCGGATGCGAGAAAATCTTCTCTGAGAAAATGACCGGACGTCAACAAAACCGCCCGGAACTGGATGCCTGCCTGAGCTTTCTCCGGGAAGGCGACACACTTGTCGTATATAAGCTGGACCGGCTTGGCCGTTCGCTGAAGAATATCCTTACGCTATTGGAAGATTTCAAGAATAGGGGCATCCAATTCACCTCACTGCAAGACAACATCAGTACGGAAGGCGCAATCGGCCAACTGATGAACAACATTCTCGGTGCTTTCGCTCAGTTTGAAAGAGACCTTATCTATGAGAGAACCCAAGAAGGCAGAAGAATCGCCAAGGAAAAAGGTGTCAAATTCGGCAGAAAGACACTTATCAACAAAAACAACATCGCCAAGCAGAAAAGCTGCATCCAACTCTATGAATCCGGAACGCCGGTAAGGGAGATACAGAAAATATTAAACATAGGCAGTAGCGGAACAGTATATCGCCTATTAAGAAGGAATGGAATTGCGCTGAAATCCGAGAACAAAAATAACAAATAACGAATAAACCTCTGCCCATCCTTCAAAGATGATTCTCAAAGATCGTCTGCAATTCCACCTCTCAGCAAGATTATAGGAAAGTCCCCTTCACGGGGACTGATTTTTTTTAATTTTAATACAATAACTCCATGCACTCCTGTACCGCTTTTTCCAATGCTTCTTCCAAACAACAAAAAGCGTCCGCATTACTTTCGGAGTCATACAACACATAATCTCCAGCCCTCACAACCACATGCCAGACCGCCACGTTTTGTTCTGTTTGAAACGTATATTCACGAGTCTGTATCATCCATTGGATACATGCTGCCAGTGTCGGGCACTCGCACATATACATCGGGGTATTCCTTCCCTCAATATCGGTGCGTAGCCTATCCTGTTTGTCATACCAATACTCACAAGGCACGTAATAGTATAATTCCTTCATCATAAGAGCTGTGTCGCTATTAACCAATCTCTCTTTGTTGATTTGTGTAATCAAATTTTCCATATTAGCATTATTTAAGTTGAACATCTGATTTATTCTTCAGCTAGATTCAAGACCTTTTCATTTTTTGTATCGGGAAGGTCTTTGGTCAGCCGACCTTTTTTTTGATGTCATTCCCCATCTGAGTTCTGAGCCTTTTTTCGGCATATCAAGGTCTGGATTGCAAGCAATAAGCCAAGTTTCACTTATGGAAAATGTCGGGAAGACACTTCTTCATCGTTATTTTCCATACAGTAAAGGCGCATGGCCGTAACTTGCCATTTGCGGAATCCCGAAACCTTTGCCGAGCAAAAAGCCGGACTCGGATCGGAGGAAAGAAGCCGGGGGAGGCAGCCCACAGAAAGGGCAATCCGATACAATCAAGAAATTAACCTGCTATACCCTTGTGCGAGTGAAATAATCCATCATAGACACTACATACCTAAGTAGTGGTATCAATACACCGATCACATATATCATAGCGTAGCCCAAAAGGACAAAAGGTAATGTTTTACGATAAAGACATGCAACAGCGAGCAATATAAACGAAAAAGAAAAGCCATAAACCCCATATTGAAAACCGGGTATCAACTCATAAACAGGTACGGGTTCCGGATGAAGCATGGCTCCGGCCACAATAGAATAAAGGCTGGTCAATAATATAAGCAGCGTATATAAGCAACTCTTAAGAATCCTGGGATCATTCCTTTTACAATAGAGAATCGTTCGGATATCACTTCTAAGAAACTCAATGCCCAGTAAGAGAGCCACCATAACGCCTGTATCAAAAGTAGAAAATACATTCATTCCGATCACCTTTGGCGCGAAGATATGTATTTATTCTGAAAAGCCACGTCTTTGCGTATTTTACGATGTCGCATCCGATAGTCCGGGAAGCATTTTTTTGGTCTTTTTTGGGGTGACTGCCAAAAAAGACCCCGAAGCCGAAATCCCGGGCAGACGGGATTTCTCCCGTCCACCTTACCTATTTTGCAATCTTCCCTCGTCCGCATAGCTATAATAGTTATTGCCTGCCACAATCACATGGTCAACCAAACGGATGTCTAATGTTTCAGCGGCTTTTTTAACTGCTTCCGTCAAGCGGTCATCCGCACTGCTGGGCTTGCGTGCTCCTGATGGGTGGTTATGTACCATGATAAAAGATACGGCGTTATAATACAATGCCTGCTTCATGATAACCCGTATATCCACAGGGGCGGTATTTATCCCGCCGCATGAGATACGGACTTTACGGATGAGTTTGGACGAACTGTTCAGCAACAGCACCCACATCTCTTCAGTAGCTATATCGCACAAAACAGGATGCATCATTTTATAAACATTATTGCTGGATAAAAGCGCAGGACTTTCAACTTGCCCTTCTTTCAGCCGTTTATATAGCTCAATCGCCGCATAAGCGACTTTTTTACGGCTGGGTGTTAGTGTTTCCAGTACATCAGACAAGCACAATCCTTCTATTTCCATCTGTTCATACTTATATTCTTCACGTTTCAGTTTCTCACTGTTCGTCAAGGTATAAATCAACTCGCTGTTTTCCATCACCCGATAAACGTCATTCACTTCAAATACGGTTCTCTTCGTTTTCATACTGCCAAAAATTAAAAGATTAATACTCGCAAACATCGCTTGTCGCCCCAACCATAAATTTTTCCTCAACTGATTGGGAACAGTGCATTGAAGAGAAAGCGGGAAAGACGGATCAGAACGGGATTGAACTGGTAAATACTACCTCCCGGAATGGGAGGATGGAGATTTGGCTTTTCAATATCGGGCGTTCCGGCCACGCCTACCTTCGCAATGTTCCTATCAGTTCAGGAAAAAATCATCATACCTCTCTTCCGGCATAGCCGGAGCGTAGAGCGTTAGGGATAGCAGGGAAAAGCCTGGAGGGTAACGAGGACTTGCAACGAATAGCCCGGTCAGAAGGGAACGCCCTGAAAAACTAATTCGGATACAGAAGATGAACAGAACCGCCTTCCAATCATATAAAAAAAACGTGAAAATCAACACATACTTCCGAAAAATCTTTTTCCGAAAGTACGTATAGGGCATGTGAAGGGAAAATTTATTTTCCCAGTCATTTCTATGTTATCGCTTTGGGGATATTTAAAGGGGTTAGGAGTTTAGGTCTTTATTATGTATTTTGGTGGATGGTTTTACACAGCCGATACCTTTTATTTAAAAATTTCTCTCTTTTATTTCACTGATATACCGACATATAAAAAAAACAGGGATTACCTATTCCCTTCATTAACGGGTGGACGGTTTTACACAGCTGACAAGTGAAACCGGACGCTTTTACACAACTAAAGCAAAAGGAGTGGACGGTTCTACACAACTAGAAGCAACAAACGGGACACTTCTACACAACTAAAACAGGCAAAGCGGATGACTCCACACATCTAATCACCCCAATAGGGACACTTCTACACAACTAATTCTATAAAAAACCGTGAAACGTGGACGGTTCTACACAGCTGGATCGTCCATGTTCACCGCCCCGTCCGTCTCCGGAGATATGAACTCTTCAGGAGCAGGAGCAACTTCCGTTCCATTGGCACTCTCCAACTCTTCCTGTGCCCATCCTTCCGGAAACCTGCCGAATACAGCCACGAAATCACTGATATATATCTGTTTCTTCTTTTCTACGCTTTCCGGGGAGTTTGCCCATAAAAGGAACTCTTTATACAGTCCGGCATCTTCCTCCACCTCTTTGATCTTCTTCCTCCTGACAGCCATATCCGTGTCCGGGTAGGCAATCTCGACATACAGCCCAAGCAGGTTCTTATAGAATTTCTTCACCACGACAGCATATTGTCCTTCATCAAAATAGTGCAGCGTATGCCTAGGAAACGAGAACAACACGGTATATGCCCATCTCTCATGATCGCCTTTCACAAAAGAGAAATTGAAATTGGTATATTTCAGGTAAGTATTCATCTTTTTCAGTATCGAGGCGACCTTCTTTTTCCGGTCTTTGGGTTCGGCAATCTCTATGCCGAGCTTTTTAGCCAGCTGATCGACTGTCAGCACATAAAAAGGAGCCTCATTCTTGGTGGTCTTATACTTGATCAGGTAAACCATCTTGGAAAGTTCCAGATAGAAATAGCGGTAACGGCTGGGCAGGCTACGGTAATCCTGAAGTTCCAAGAGGTTATAGAGCGAGAACATGAAATTCTTTATCTCCGGGCTTACCACTGCCGAGTACAGCCTTTTCGTTGACTTCTTCGTCTTGAAATCGGTCATTATGTCGAAACGTTTCAAGATCTGCACGAAATTATAGGATGTACGGCCATCCTCGCCAATGGTCGGATAGCAGAGGTTTCTCCAATCCCAGTTTATAGAGAGCCGCCTCAAAAACCGTCTACGATAGGATGGCTAGATTCTCTGTCCTGCCGTAGTCGGTACATACATATTCCGGCTGCATATTCTTTCCGAACATGGCCGCGAGCTGCCGGCTATCCAGCTTGCGCTGCAAGTTGGTACGGTCATACCCCATCTTACGGCAGAAGTCTTCTACGGAGAACCAGGAAGTCCCGAACAAGTCTTTGAGGTGATAGCTGCCCAGGTATATGATCAGATCGAGCATGACATTTCCACCTGCCTCATACAACCGTTCAATCAGCACGGAATTATAGCTTTCCCCAAGCACCCTAGGGACACGAATCAGTTCTTTTGCCATGATAATACTTACAAAATCAATCCTTTCTCTGTTTTCATTGCCACAAAGATAGGCATACCGGCCAACATACGCGTCATAATTATCAATCAGTTTTAACGGTATGACCGGTATGGGAAAAGGAGAAGTACTTTCCTGAAGAATGCTTTATCCGCCCTTCATCAGAAAGAAAGCATCTTACACCTGTACCCCATAGACATCCTATATTACTTTTTCAGTTCTTCCGATAAAAAGGAACGGTCTATCAATACTTGCACCAATGGTTTCTCTTTGACAAACTCATCAAGCTCACGCTTTATCAATTTATTGCCCAACCCTTATGCGTACGTCCAAATTCCTCGAAATCCTTCCGCCCTACCTGATGAGCAATTTGACTCCACATTGTCATCTGTAATCGACTCAACCCTCGGTCTAAGGTGTAGATCGTTAGGTTATCAGTACAGCGAAATCATCCGTTCTCTCATGAGTATCTACTTCTGTGGTGGCTCATGTATTGAGGATGTCACTACTCATTTGATGAACCATCTCTCGCTTCATCCGACACTTCATACTTGTAGTTCTGATACTATCCTCAGAGCGATAAAGGAACTGACGCAAGAAAACATCTCATACACATCAGATACGGGTAAGAACTACGATTTCAACACGGCTGACACTCTCAATACTTTACTGCTCAATTGTATGTTTGCATCTGACCAACTGAAAGAGGGTGAGAAGTATGATGCAAAGCCTACATACAAGAAGTTCTCTGGTTATCGCCCTGGCGTGGCGGTTATTGGTGACTTGATTGTTGGCATTGAGAATAGCGATGGTAACACAAAAGTTCCATTTCATGGCACGTTTTCTCGCCATGGCAGAGCTTAAGTAAACTTAGCTCTGCTCATCTGGCTTAACGAAAACCTCGTTTTCATCAGAAGGACACGCTGAAGAGGTTCTTTGAGAGATTTGAACAGAACAGGCTCACTATCAATCGTTTCAGAGCTGATTGCGGATCATGTTCCGAGGAAATCGTGGAGGAAATAGAGAAACACTGCAAGTCCTTCTATATCCGCACTAACCGCTGCAGTTCGCTCTACAATGACATATTTGCTCTCAGAGGCTGGAAGACTGAGGAAATCAATGGCATTGAGTTTGAATTGAACTCTATCCTTGTTGAGAAGTGGAAGGGTAAAGCATACCGACTTGTGATTCAAAGACAGAAACGGATGGATGGTGTGCAGGATCTTTGGGAAGGAGAATACACATACCGTTGTATCCTGACTAACGACTATGAATCTTCCGTAAGAGAAATTGTCGAGTTCTATAACCTTCGTGGAGGAAAGGAACGTATCTTTGATGATATGAACAATGGTTTCGGGTGGGACAGATTGCCCAAATCCTTCATGGCCGAGAACACTGTGTTCCTTCTTCTTACAGCACTTATCCGTAACTTCTACAAGGCCATTATCCAAAGACTTGACGTAAAGAGGTTCGGACTCAATGCAACAAGTCGCATAAAAGCGTTTGTCTTCAGGTTTATCTCTGTACCAGCCAAGTGGATCAGGACATCAAGGCGGTATGTGCTGAATATCTATACCTGTAACAATGCTTACGCAGATATTTTTCAGACTGATTTTGGATAACGCCTACAACTTATGGGTATGATACTGCGTATTGTCTCAAGTCGCATTGTGGGGTAAGGGGATGTTGTAGGCAGAAGTGGGTGTTTCTGCCTCAATTTATCTGATAATTCAGTAATGAGAGGACGTGTACACGCAAGAAGGACGTTGAAGGGCTTAGTTGCGGATTTGAGGCAGGTAAGAAAATACAAAGAATTAACAGCAACCGAGAAACTGAAATACCGTATCGCAGTGAAAATGACGGCAGCCGACTACTTCCGCCTGCTGACACGATCGCATGAGGCGGGCGTATCACCAAGCGAGTACATGAGGGAATGTTTCCGTAACGGTCATGTGAAAGAACGGCTGTCGGAGGAACATGCCGGATACATCCGCCAACTCTGCGGCATGGCTAACAATCTCAACCAGCTTGCGCGTAAGGCAAACGCCGGAGGCTTCCACGATGAACGGTGGGACTGCAAGGTGGCAGTGGCAAGGATTCATGAACTTATAACCAAGATAGGGATATGATGGCGAAAATCGTAAAAGGAAGCGACTTCAAGGGTGCGGTGGATTACATCATCGACAAGAAGAAGGATACGCAGATAGTAGCAAGCGAAGGCTTGTTTATGGAAAATCTGGAAACTATCGCCATGAGTTTCAATGCCCAGTCACGGATGAACGATAAGGTGACAAAACCTGTCGGACATATCGCGTTGAGTTTTTCCAAAGAGGATGAGTTACGGCTGACGAACCGTATCATGGCAGGCATCGCGCTTGAATATATGGAACGGATGGGAATCAAGAATACGCAGTTCTTCATCGCCCAGCATTTCGACAAGGAGCATCCGCACGTGCATATTGCTTTCAACCGCATAGACAACAACGGCAATACCATATCGGACAGGCACGAGCGTCTGCGCAGTACCCGCATCTGCAAGGAATTGACCTTGAAATACGGCTTGCATATGGCTGGCGGAAAGGACAATGTCAAACGCAACCGCCTGAAAGAGCCAGACAGGACGAAATATGCGCTTTACGACATCATCAAAATGGAAGTCGGCAGATGCGGCAACTGGAACGTGCTTATCGCCAACCTGAAACGGCAGGGAGTGGAAGTACATTTCAAGCATAAGGGGCAGACCAGCGAGGTGCAGGGTGTTGTATTCTCCATGAATGGCTACCATTTCAACGGCTCCAAAGTGGACAGGCGTTTCAGTTATTCCAAGATTGACGCGGCTTTGCAGCACAACAGATGCAGGGAACGTATGGGAATAACAGCCGGAATATATGAAACGGCTACACCAAGCGCACCGTCCGGCACGGCACAAAGCGAGTTGTTCAACGGCTCTTGGGGATTGCTAAAAAGCAGTGGCTCATCTTATAACACTGCTGATGCGGAAGCCAATCAGGAAATGGTGGATATACTTCGCAGAAGGAAGAAAGTTAAGCGCAAGAGAGGTGTTGGGTTCTAATATTCTGTACTAATCCAATTCTCACGACACTTGCGCTCTATATTCATTCGGAGTGTAACCTACCTCTTTCTTGAACAGTCGGGTAAAATGTTGCGGGTACTGAAAACCGAGATTATAGGCGATTTCATTAACGGTGTCGTCTGTAGATGCAAGTTCCGTCTTGGCTATTTCAATAGACTTGTCATGAATGAAATGCAGGGCGGTTGAACCTGTTTCTTTTTTCAATAAATCACTGAAATAGTTGGGCGAGAGGCAGAGCTTGTCTGCACAATACTGTACAGTGGGCAAGCCTATCCGTTTAGCAGCCCCATCATGGAAGTATTCGTCAAGCAACCGCTCAAATCTTGCGAGGATGTCTCGGTTTTGGTTGTCGCGTGTGATGAACTGACGGTCATAGAAACGTGTGCAGTAATCAAGGAACGTCTTGATGCTGTCTGTGATGAGGTTCTTGCTGTGACGGTGTATCGGATGGTTCAATTCATATTGAATCTTGTGGAAGCAATCCATGATGATTTGCCGTTCTTCCACACTAAGGTGCAATGCCTCGTTTGTCTCGTAGGAAAAGAACGAATATTCACGCATTATCCGCCCGAGAGGTGTATTCCGCAGCAGGTCGGGATGGAACATAAGCAGGTAGCCATCTGGTTGGAACTGCATGCCGTCATCTTCCGCACCGAACACCTGTCCGGGCGCGATAAATATCAGTGTGCATAATTATTCCTAAGTCTGTGAAACCGGAACGCATGAAGCAGAATCTCGACATATTAGACTTCACCCTGTCGGCCGACGACATGGCACGGATAAAGACGCTGGATACCGACAAGCCTTTCTTACTCGGCTCGCACGAAGATCCAGAAATCGTAAAATGGTTCATGCAGTACAAAAACGCCTGAACATCAACAACCATATTTCGATAGCCGCTATCGACTATATTAAGAAGTTATTCGTATATGCCTTTATTGTAATCCGTCATGTACTGAGTAAATGTTTTGCCTGTTTGCTGTTTGAAGAAGCGCATGAGATGGCTCGGATCAGAGAAATTGAAATCATCCGCCATTTCACTGACAGTGCGGTTGGAGAATAGCAATTCGTTCTTCAGTTCCTCAAGCAGACGTTGTTTTATCAAATGGGTAGCTGATACTCCGAATTGGGCTTTTACTGAGTTATTGAGTGTGATGCGACTGACATGAAGCATGTCTGCATATTCCTGCACCCGCTGGTGGGTGCGGATATTCTGTTCCAACAAGTCCTTGAACCGAAAAGCGAAATTGTTTTTAGCAATTTCAGCGGGCAAGCAATAGGCGGCAGCGTATGTACGATTGATAATCAGCAAAAGATAATATAGTAAGGAAACAATGATATTGTACGTATCGGACACTGGATTCATCAGCTCATACTTAATCTTTCCGAGCAGCCGCATATATTCCTTCATTTCGTCATGTGTGGCATTGATGTAAGGCGGCGTATCTGTCTGGTAACAATACAAAAGGCGAAAAACGAAGAACTTGTCGGCGATAAAAGTACGCATGAAATCTTCGCGGAATATAAGGAACGTGTAATCCAACGCCGTCTCATCTACATGCCACTCTTGTTGCTGATGGGGTGAAAGCAGGAGAACCATGCCGTCGCGCAGTTCAATCTTGCGGAAGTTCAGTAGCAAATATCCGTTTGCCTTACGGAAAAAGTAGAAGCTGAAGAAGTCTGTCTTAAACCGCTTGTTTTCTGTCAGCACAAGTCCGATGTCCTTGTTTATGGCAGTATTGATGTAAAAATCCACGCCGCAGCGTGTCTTGTTGAACGGTACGCTGACCAGTCGATCAGGGTTGATTATCTCGTCCATATCCTTGTCGTTTTTGCAAAGATAATAATTTCATTTATCAAAATGGCATAATTACCGTTTTTTCAGGCATAGATGTTTCGCCGGATTCTTCCGAACTTTGCACCCGTAATCAATAACAAGACATATAGTCATGAAAAAGACATCTACAGTACAATTGGTGCGCAATGCCACCTTGAAAATCAGGTATGCGGGACACACCATGCTAATTGACCCCGTTTTAGCCGACAAAGGCACTTTGATATCGGCCCTCGGTGTGAATAAAACACCGAGGGTACACCTCACCATTCCTATTCAGGATATTATCGGAGGCGTGGACATGGTGCTCCTGACCCACAATCACATCGACCATTACGAGCCGAGTGTCCCCACACATTTGCCCAAAGAAATTCCTTTCTACGTTCAGCCCCAGGACGCGGACGCCATCAGAAACGACGGATTTACAAATGTGATACCCATCGAAGAAATAAAAACAATAGACGGCATATCCATTTACCGCACGACCGGACATCATGGTTTCGGGCAGATCGGGCAGATGATGGGACCTGTATCAGGTTATGTGCTAAAAGCCGAGGGCTTCCCGACCGTTTATATAATGGGTGACTGCCGATGGGAAGCATGTATCCGAGACACCGTGGAACGGTTCAATCCTGACTATATCGTGGTAAACTCCGGAGGTGCAATCTTTCCCGAATTTTCCAAAACGGACGGTCCTATCATCCCCGACGAGAACGAAGTGATGCAGATACTTGACGAATTGCCTTCGCATATCAAGCTGATAGCCGTACACATGGATGCCATCGACCATTGCCAGACCACCCGTGCAATTCTGCGCAATGAGGCAACGCATCACGAAGCCGACATGAGCCGGCTGATTATCCCGGAGGACGGAGAAACAGTTGTGTTATGAGTGTCTGCATTAAATCCCTGATAAAAAACATGAACATAGTGGTAGGGTGCACTATAGGATGCCCTTACTGCTATGCCCGTAACAACTGCCGCCGTTTCCACATTACCGACGACTTTTCCGTGCCTGAATACATGGAACGAAAACTGCGCATCATCGATACGTCCCGTCCTCATGTGTGGCTCATGACAGGAATGAGCGATTTCTCCGATTGGAAGCCTGAATGGAACGCAGAAATTTTCGAGCGGATCAGCAGCAATCCCCAGCACGCCTATATCTTTCTGACGAAGCGCCCTGACAAAATCAGTTTCTCCTCTGACGACGAGAACGTATGGATGGGCGTGACCGTTACGCGCAGTTCCGAGAAAAGGAGGATTGATGATTTGAAAAAGAATATCAAAGCACGACACTACCATGTCACGTTTGAACCTCTCTTCGATGATATCGGCGAGATTGATTTCGAGGGAATTGACTGGATTGTCATAGGCACAGAGACCGGAAACCGAAAAGGAAAGTCATATTCGCGCCCCGAATGGGTGCTTAGCATTGCAGAACAGGCAAAGGCTCATGGCATACCGGTGTTCATGAAAGAGGATTTGCTGCCGATTATGGGCGACGAAAGAATGATTCAGGAATTGCCGGAACAATTTACCAGACGAATACAATGAATATGGATACAATAAAGGAAATAGATGTAAAGAGTGTAATGACCAAATCCTCTCTGCCGGTGGGAGGATATTCGGTCAACCCTTATGTAGGGTGTCCCCACGCCTGCAGGTATTGCTACGCATCGTTCATGAAACGGTTCACCGGGCACACCGAGCCGTGGGGTACGTTTTTAGATGTAAAAAACTGGAAGCCGATAACGAATCCTCATAAATACGACGGTGAACGTGTTGTAATAGGGTCTGTGACGGACGGTTACAATCCGTATGAAGAAGAATTCCACCGTACCCGAAGGCTGCTCGAAGAGCTGCGAGGAAGCGATGCCGAGATTATGATATGCACAAAGTCCGATCTTGTCCTTCGCGATCTCGACCTGTTGAAGAGTTTTCCCAAAGTGACTGTGTCATGGTCTGTCAATACGCTCGACGAGCAGTTCTGCGCAGATATGGACAACGCCGTAAGCATTGAACGCCGTCTGAAAGCGATGCGTCAGACATACGAGGCAGGTATCCGCACCGTATGCTTCGTCTCGCCCATATTCCCCAGAATAACAGACGTAAAGGCAATAATAGAGGAGGTAAAAGATTATGCTGATTTAATCTGGCTTGAAAACCTGAATTTACGCGGGCAGTTCAAAGGCGGGATAATGACGTATATCCGTGAGAAGTATCCTGACCTCATACCGCTTTACGAGGAAATTTACAATAAAAAAAGGCTTGAATACTGGCAGGCATTGGAGCAGGACATTTCAAATTACGCCAAGGAGCAGGGCTTCCCGTATCGTATAAACGATCTGCCATACGGACGCTCGGAAAAAGGCAAACCTGTCATCGTAAACTACTTCTACCACGAAAAAATACGATTGACAAAATGAGGCTATGCCGGACTGATGCAGAAAAGTTGTAGCGCGGATAAAAGCACCATGTATGTGGATAATATCCGGCAATCTTCCGAGCGTATGCGGGAGATGCTCAACACGCTGCTGGATTTCTTCCGTCTGGACAACGGCAAGGAGCAACCCAACCTTTCCCCTTGCAGGATTTCCGCAATCACGCATATTCTTGAAACGGAGTTCATGCCCATTGCCATGAACAAGGGGCTGACTTTGATAGTGGAGAGCCACACCGATGCGGTGGTTTTGACCGACAAGGAACGTATCCTGCAAATCGGCAACAACTTGTTGTCAAACGCCATCAAGTTCACGGATAACGGTAGTGTATCATTGGCAGCGGATTATGATAACGGTTTGCTGAAACTTATCGTTGAAGATACCGGTACGGGCATGACCGAAGATGAGCAACAACGAGTATTCGGTGCATTTGAACGTCTTTCAAATGCCGCCGCAAAAGACGGCTTCGGATTAGGCTTCCTGCAACCAGCCGTTATCCAACAGCCGGGTTAAATGCGTCCTCCCTATCTCGGCCGTCCCTTGCAGGACGACACAGCGGTCTTTCTCCTGGAGCTTTCTTAATTCCTCCAGTGAAGCCGCCATTTTCTCCGCCATTGTTGCCATAACCGTTTTTATTTAGATTCTGATTGTAGATACTAATTGAAAAGTGCGCCAATATTCCAGTTGAAAATTGCGCCACCATAGGATAAGTATAATGACCTTTGTATAATCCAAATGCAAAGGTAAAATGAAGACTATGGTAGAAAGACAATCA
>ENA-OQKJ01000261-OQKJ01000261.1-human-gut-metagenome-genome-assembly--contig:-NODE-261-length-13560-cov-3.769746_pt1 | contig 13560 bp, 10 predicted proteins | sample MGYA00242647_ERZ504795 | MGnify/ENA primary metagenome ERZ504795 (study PRJEB26092, sample SAMD00036398) | human gut metagenome | host: Homo sapiens | study: EMG produced TPA metagenomics assembly of...
GATGTCGCCGTACGGCACCAGGCCGAGTTTGATCAGCGCCTGGAAACCATTGCAGATACCGAGCATCAGGCCATCACGGTTGTTCAACAGGTCACGCACCGCTTCGGTAACGGCAGGAGCACGGAAGAACGCGGTGATGAACTTGGCGGAACCGTCCGGCTCGTCGCCGCCGGAGAAGCCGCCGGGGATCATGATGATCTGGCTCTTCTTGATTTCCTCAACCAAAGCTGCGGTGGACTCAGCCACAGCAGCAGGGGTGAGGTTGTTCACGATGAGCGTGCTCACGTCGGCACCCGCGCGCTCGAAGGCGGCTGCGGAATCGTATTCGCAGTTGTTGCCGGGGAACACGGGGATGATCACATGCGGCTTGGCGACGCCGGCGCCGGTGTATACGGTCTTCTTCGGCGCATTGAAGGACACGGTCTCAACGGTCTTGCCCTTTTCGTCGCCCTTGGATCGGTACGGGAACACGGATTCGATGCCGCCCTCCCAAGCGTCCTGCAGTTCGGCCAGATCCAGCGTCTCACCGGCTGCCACGAACTGGTAGGCCTCGGTGGTCTCGCCGACCTCACTGACCTCAACCAGGTTGGATACGGCCGGAACCTTCGCGGTGTCGGCAAGTTCGATGATGAAGGAACCATAGGCCGGGGCGAACAGGTCGTCCACGCTGATGCCATCGGCCAGCTTCACGCCGATCTGGTTGCCGACAGTCATCTTGAAGATAGCCTCGGCGGTGGCACCGTAGCCAGGCGTGGACACGGCCAGCGCATCGCCGAAATCGGTGAGCTCCTCGACTGCGGAGAACACCTCCAGCAGCGAATCCTTGTCCGGTGTGAGACCGTCGGCCTGGTAACGCGGCGCGATGCGGATCACACGGTGACCAGCGCCCTTGAACTCTGGGGAAGTGGCACGCTTCATGTTGCCCACAGCCACGGCGAAGGAGATCAGGGTCGGCGGAACGTCCAGCTGTTCGAACGTGCCGGACATGGAGTCCTTACCGCCGATTGCGCCAGCGCCTAGATCGACCTGCGCCATCAGAGCGCCCAGTACGGCGGCCATCGGCTTGCCCCAACGCTCCGGCTCGTCGCGTAGCTTCTCGAAGTATTCCTGGAAGCTCAGATACGCTTTCTCATGTTCGAAACCGGCGCCACAGCTTCGAGAGCGACTCGACCACAGACAGATAAGCGCCTGTGAACTGGTTCTGCTCCATGATGTACGGGTTGAAGCCCCACGCCATCGCCGAAGCGGTGGTGGTCTCGCCGAACACCGGCAGCTTGGCGACCATGGCCATGTTCGGGGTGAGCTGACGCTTGCCGCCGAACGGCATGAGCACGGTGCCCGCGCCGATGGTGGAGTCGAAGCGCTCCGAAAGGCCCTTGTTGGAGGCCACGTTGATGTCGGTGACCAGCTTGTTCATGCGTTCGGCCAGCGTGCCCTCGCCCCACGGGGTCTCGTAGGACTGCTGTTCCTCGACATGCACGGTCTGGTGCTTGGAAGCGCCGTTGGAGGCCAGGAACTCACGGGACAGATTCACGATCTTGTCGCCGTTCCAGGTCATCACCATGCGCGGGTCCTCGGTCACGGTGGCAATCACCGTGGCTTCGAGGTTCTCTTCGCGGGCGTAGGCCAGGAACTCGTCCACGTCCTCGGCGGCCACGTCCACGGCCATGCGCTCCTGGGATTCGGAAATCGCAAGTTCGGTGCCGTCCAGGCCCTCGTACTTCTTCGAAACCTTGTTGAGATCAACATACAGGCCGTCAGCCAGCTCGCCGACCGCCACGGATACGCCGCCGGCGCCGAAATCGTTGCAGCGCTTGATCAGGCGGCATGCGTCACCGCGGCGGAACAGACGCTGCAGCTTACGTTCGACGGGAGCATTGCCCTTCTGCACCTCGGCGCCGTCAAGCTCCAGGGATTCGACGTTATGCGCCTTGGACGCGCCGGTGGCGCCGCCGATGCCGTCACGGCCGGTACGCCCGCCGAGCAGGATGACCTTGTCGCCCGGAGCCGGGGTTTCGCGGCGTACATGATCGGCCGGAGTCGCGGCCACAACCGCACCGACCTCCATGCGCTTGGCCACATATCCGGGGTGGTAGATTTCGTCCACCTGACCGGTGGCCAGGCCGATCTGGTTGCCGTAGGAGGAATAACCGGCGGCGGCGGTGGTGACGAGCTTGCGCTGAGGGAGCTTGCCTTCAAGCGTCTCGGACACCGGCACGGTCGGATCGGCGGCACCGGTCACGCGCATGGCCTGATACACGTAGGAACGGCCGGAAAGCGGGTCGCGGATGCAGCCGCCGATGCAGGTTGCCGCACCACCGAACGGTTCGATTTCCGTCGGGTGGTTGTGGGTTTCGTTCTTGAACAGGAACAGCCAATCCTCATCATGGCCATTCACATCAACCTTCACCTTGACGGTGCAGGCGTTGATTTCTTCGGATTCGTCAAGATTCTTCAGAATACCGTTCTTCTTGAGCCACTTCGCGCCGATGGTGCCCATATCCATAAGGCATACGGGCTTTTCGTCGCGGCCAAGCTCGTGACGCATCTCAAGATACTTATCGAACGCGGCCTGCACGGTCGCGTCGTCAATCTGCACATCATCAAGTTGTGTGCCGAACGTGGTGTGACGGCAATGATCGGACCAATACGTGTCGATCACCTTGATTTCCGTGATTGTCGGATCACGCTGTTCCTCGGTGAAGTGAGCACGGCAGAACTGCAGATCAGCCAAATCCATGGCCAGGCCACGGTCGGCGATGAACTGCTCAAGATCGGCGTCGCTCATGGTGCGGAAACCTTCGATGACCTCCACCTTGCCCGGTACCGGCACCTGCGTCTTCAACGTGGTCTTGGTATCCAGCGAAGCTTCGCGAGCCTCGACCGGGTTGATCACATAATGCTTGATGGCGGCGATGTCGGCGTCGCTCAGCTCGCCTTCAAGTGCATACACCTTGGCGGAACGAACAGTCGGGCGCTCGCCCTGGGAGATCAGCTGAATGCATTCGCTGGCGGAATCCGCACGCTGGTCGAACTGACCGGGCAGATACTCCACAGCAAACACATTATCAGAACCGAAATCAGGCAAATCGGCGGAAACATTATCGACCTGCGGCTCACTGAACACGGTAGGGGTGGCCTGTGCGAACAGTTCCTCGCTAATGCCTTCCACATCATAACGATTGACGAGACGCACATTCTTCAGCGATGCGATGCCAAGAATGGTCTTCAGCTCGTTGGCGAGCTGCTTGGCCTCGACATCAAAACCCTGCTTCTTTTCCACGTACACGCGAAAAACCATGGTTGACTCCTTGAAAGAGGGGCTTGGTGAGATTGATAAAAATAAGATTTTCAAAAACGATGAAGCCCGCATCCGAGTTTGTACTGCAGATGCGGGCTATCGCAAGTATTATTCGGCTACTTCAATGCCTTCGGACTTGGCGAGTTCAGCCAAGCGGCTTTCGACCTCTTCGTAAGCCGGAATGATGTCGCCCAGATCGCGGCGGAACAGATCCTTGTCGAGATGCTCAACCTTGCCGGAGCCGTCACGCTGATCCCACAGACGGCAGGAATCAGGCGTAATCTCATCGGCCAGCAGCAGCGTGCCGTCGGGAGTGCGACCCATTTCGATTTTGAAATCAACAAGCTTGATGCCGATCTTGGCGAAGATCTCGATCAGGGCCTCATTGATACGGCGGGCGAGCGGAGCAATCTCAGCCAGATCCTCACGGGTGCACACGCCCAACGCAACCAGATCGTCGTCGTTCACGAACGGATCGTGCAGATCGTCGTTCTTCAGGAAGTACTCCAGCACCGGCTCCTTGAGCTCGATGCCCTCTTCCACGCCCAAGCGAGAGCAGAAGTGGCCGGCGGCGGTGTTACGCAGCACGATCTCGAGTGGGAACATGGTGACCTTCTTGACCAGCTGGGAGGTTTCGCCTACGCGGGCCACCAGATGGCTGTCGATACCGCGCTTCTTGAGCAGATCGAAGATCAGCGTGGTGATGAGGTTGTTCAGCCTGCCCTTGCCGGCGAAGTCTTCCTTCTTCTCGCCGTCACCTGCGGTAGCGGAGTTCTTGTATTCGACCCAGAGCACCTCCGGATCGTCAGTTGCGTACAGTTGCTTGGCTTTGCCCTCGTAGAGCTTTTCCAACTTCTCCATTACTCGCCTTTCCTGGTGTTTGGGAGGTAGATAGTTTGGTGAACTTGACGGTTAACAAGATACCAACGGGAGGCTACAATCGAATGGTTTTTGGGCGCGTTCCGGCAGTCTTCCGTCAGTATCCGGCAATAGTGCGTCAGGCGATGTCGATTTCGAGCGATTCGGCCACATTCTCGGCTTTAGCACGCGCGTCGGCCTCATCTGTTCCGATGGCCAGCGCGACCGCCATGCGACGATGGCCGTGCACTTCCGGCTTCGCGAAAATACGCAGATCGGTGCCCGGCTGAGACAAAGCGGTGGCGACGTTGCGGAATTCGGCTTCACCATTGCCCTGAATGACGATCGCATGGCTTGCCGCGACGGCACCGTCCGGGATCGACAAGGCGACATGTTCCTGCGTAATCGGCAAACCGAGAATCGCACGCGCATGCAACGCGAATTCGCTTAACCGTTGCGACGCCATCGTGACCATGCCAGTGTCATGCGGACGTGGGGAGACTTCATTGAACAGCACGGAACCGTCGGTCAGCACGAACAATTCCACGCCAAACACACCCCAACCCTTCTCGCCGGAAGCCTTGGCCTTCGCCACCAGACCTTCCACTGCGGTGCACGCTATGCGTTGCGCCTGCATAAGCACATCCTGTGTGAAGAAGGCCGGTTGCCAGGATTCGCGATAGTCGCCGCTTTCCTGACGCTGTCCGATCGGAGCGCAGGTCACGATGCCGGCGCTGGAGCTGACGGTCAACACCGTCAGCTCGTAATCAAGCGGAGCCAACGCTTCTACAATCACTCGGGAAACGTCTCCCTCGTCGTGCGCGCGACGACCTTCCTGTGCCTCAACCCAAGCCGCGTCAATCGCATCGGCGGAACGCACCACGGACTGGCCGTGACCGGAAGAACTCATAATCGGCTTGACCACGCACGGGTAGCCAACCGTTTTTGCCCCAGCGCGAAGCTCTTCCAGCGAGCCTGCGAAGCGGTACGGCGTGGTCGGCAATCCCAATTCCTCATGCGCAAGTACGCGCAAACGTTCACGATCCATGCAAATGGATGCGATTTCGGCACTTGGCACCACCTGTGCGCCACGCTCGGCCGCGGCAGCCAATTCGCTGGTGGCGATCGCTTCGACTTCCGGCACGATAATATCCGGCTGGATTTCGTCAAACAATACGCGCAATTGTTCGGCATTGGCCATATCGAGCGCACGGTATTCATGCGCCACCTGCTGCGCGGGGGCACCCTCATAGGAATCGGCCGCGCACACCCATGCGCCAAGCCTCATCAGTTCGAGAGTGACTTCCTTGCCCAGCTCTCCGGAGCCAAGAAACAGAACACGAGTCGGATGCTTACCAAGCGGAGTGCCCAAGGCACGATTCGTCTTCGAGTCATGCCTTCCATTGTGCCATCGGCGTAGGATGGAGTGCATGTCTGAGACGGAACAGGAAGAAACACAGCGCCCCCTGACCATCGCCATGGTGGTCGATACGTCGGGAAACCGAGGTAACGGCACGTCGAATTCGGCGTTGCAGTGGGCGGAGGAATTGAAGCGGCAAGGCCATACGGTCAGGCTTGTGGGCATTGGTGCGCCTGAATACCCGGCACGAGTCAACCATGTGCCTCTGGTCAGTTGGGTGGCGAAAAAGCAGCAGATGCAGTTCGCCGAACCGAGCGACACGCTGTTCAGAACCGCGTTCCGAGGCGTGGACGTGGTGCACATCTACACGCCGTTCCGTTTTGGCCAGCATGCGTGCAAAGTCGCCAAACAGATGGGAATCGCGGTTACTGCGGGCTATCATGTGCAGCCGGAGAACATCACGTATTCGGCAGGTCCGCTGAAATATATTCCGGGCATCGACAAGTTCATCTACTGGCTGTTCAATTTGTGGCTGTACCGCAAAATCGACCATGTGCATGTGCCGACCGAGCTTGGCGCAAGTTTGCTGCGTTCTCACGGGTACAAATCGAAACTGCATGTGATTTCCAACGGATATGAATCACGATTCACTGCGAAAACGCAGCGCGATGCGGGGAAGTCTGCTCCGGTTCCGTTCCACATTGTCGCTTCCGGACGATTGACGAACGAAAAGAATCATGTCGCATTAATTCATGCGATCGCCCGTTGCAGGCATGCGCAAGATATTGAACTGACGATTGCCGGCACCGGTCCTTTGAAAAAGAAATTGCAGCGACTCGCCGCACGTTTGCTTTCCCGACCGGCATCGATCGGATTTCATAAGAACACCGAAATGCCCGCGTTGCTGCGTTCCGGCGATTTGCTGGTGCATCCTTCGATTGCCGATCTCGAATCGGTGAGCGTCATTGAAGGTATGGCCGCCGGTTTGGCGCCGGTCATCGCATCGTCTCCGTTGAGCGCCGCAGGCCAGTTCGCGTTACGTGACGAATCGCTATTCCCTGTCGACGATGTGGAAGCGTTGGCAAGGCGCATCGATTGGTGGGTCGATCACCCCGATGAACTGTCGAAATGGGGCGAAATCTATGCCGAACACACTAAAGAGCATTATTCGGTGGCTGCTTCCGTGCGTAAATTCGTGGCTATGGAACGCGAGGCGATCGCCGATAATGCCAATAAGCAAATCAATGCGTAACAATCAGCATAAATGGAACCACATGCGTGATAAATGATCGTAACGTAAGCAAAAAGGCGCGGGATGTAATTCCTGCGCCTTTTTGTTGTTTGTCGTAATGATTATTTTTCCGATTGACAGCGACGATGCGCGCTACAGCAATGCGATCAGCTGCTCCACCTGCTCATCGGTGGTGGCCCAGCTGGTGCAGATGCGCATCACCGTGTGCGTGTCGTCGGCCTTTTCCATGAAGCCGAGGCGCACATTGCGCTGCAAACGCTCGGATGTCGCGTTGTCGAGCGTGATGAAGATCTGATTGGTCGGCGCGTCGAAGGTGAGCGTATAGCCACGTTCCACCAGCACTTCGCGAATACGGTCGGCCGCATCGTTGGCGTGGCGGGCGATCCTGCAATACAGATCGTCGGTGAACAGCGTGTCGAACTGCACGCCCAGCAGCCATCCCTTGGCGAGCAGCGCGCCATGTTGCTTGACGAGCGTCACGAAGTTTTTCGGCATATTGCCGTGCGTGAACACCACGGCCTCACCGAACATGGCTCCGACCTTGGTGCCGCCGATATAGAATACGTCCGCGATACGCGCGATGTCTTCAAGCGTCACGTCGTTGCCGGTTGCGGTCAGCGCGTAGCCAAGTCGTGCGCCGTCGATGAACAACGGCATGTCGTACTTCGTGCAGACCTTGCGGATCGCCTCAAGTTCGGCGAGCGTGTAGAGCGTGCCGTATTCGGTGGCCTGCGAAATGTAGACGCATCCGGGGAACACCATGTGCGTGTAGTTGCCGTCCGCGTAGAACGTGGCGCAGTACTCGTCGAGTTCGGTCGCATCGATTTTGCCGTCATGGTGGGGGAGCGTCAGCACCTTGTGTCCGGTGAATTCGATGGCGCCCGCCTCATGCACGTTCACATGGCCTGTGCTTGCCGCGATTACGCCGGCATACTGCGGTGTGATGGAGTCGATGATGGTCTGGTTGGTCTGCGTGCCACCTACCAGGAAGAAAATCTGTGCGTCAGGGCAGGCGCATGCTTCGCGGATTTTGGCTTTCGCGCTTTCGCAGATGCTGTCGTTGCCGTAACCCGGATATTGGTTTTGTGCGATTTCGCTGATGCGTTCGATGATTTCCGGTGTTGCCGTGCAGGAATAGTCGTTTTCAAAAGACAGCATGATGCGCTCCTTGTATCTGACCTATGCTGATGACTTGCGACCGGCTGTTTGCTGTATTCAAGCCGTCCGGATAGCAAAAAACCTCGGAATTTCTTCCGAGGTCTCTACCGGGGTGGCTAACGCGGCTCGAACGCGCGACCTTCTGAACCACAATCAGATGCTCTACCAACTGAGCTATAGCCACCATGTTTTCGCTTCATACAGAAGCGCAACAGATGAAAACTATACACGATTTTCCAGCTATGTCTACATCGGCGTGTTGCGTGTGCCTGTCGTCGGCTTGCGCTGTGGACTGTTCATTATGTGAACGGCATATTACGCAAGGCCGAAACTCATGCGTACCTTGTAGTCGCTGCATGCGTAAGGGTGTGCTGTAATGACGGTGTGGGCCGTCTCGGAGTGTTTTCGGCGTATGCGGATCATCGGCCGAAAAGCTGTGAAATGTGAAGGAAGAGAGATTCATGCAGAAGGTCAAAGCGTTTGGTGATTGGCTCACCAAGTGGTTCACCGCGATCGTGATCGTGTGGGCCGTGTTCAACTATTTCGTGCCGCAGGCAAGCTTGTGGGGCAAATCCTATACCGGTTATTTCCTGGGTATCGTGCTGTTCGGCATGGGTCTTACCTTGACCCTTGACGATTTCAAGCGCATTCTCACCCAGCCTCTGATGGTCATCGTCGGTACCGTGGCCCACTTCGTCATCATGCCGTTGGTGGCTGTGCTGCTGTGCTGGATTTTCCGTCTTGATGGTGCGCTCGCCGTCGGTGTGATTCTGGTCGGCTGCTGCCCGTCCGGAACCTCGTCCAACGTGATGAGCTATCTGAGCCGTGGCGATGTGGCGCTGGACGTGTCCATCGGCATTTTGTCCACGTTGTGCGCGCCGTTCATGATTCCGCTGTTGATGCAGTGGCTGGCTTCCCAGTATGTGTCGGTCCCGGTGGAATCCCTGTTCCTCAATGCGGTCAAGGTGGTGCTGTTCCCGATCGCTCTTGGCGTGATCTGCCATGCTATTTTCGGCGAGAAGATCGAGAAGATTACGGTCGCTCTGCCGATCGTGTCCCAGGTGGCCATCCTGCTTATCATCGGCGTGGTCGTCGCAGCCAACGGTCCGAAGCTGTTCGTGGCTTCCTCGCTGCTTGCCATCCCGGTGGTCATTCTGCACAACCTGTGCGGATACGCGTTGGGCTTCGGTTTCTCCAAACTTATGTACAAGGTATATCCGAAGGGCTTCCGTTATGCACAGCAGAAAGCCATCACCTTCGAGGTCGGCATGCAGGATTCCGCTTTGGGAGCGACTTTGGCGCTGACGTCGTTCGCTTCCAATCCGTTGGCCGCGGTGCCGTCCACGTTCTTCAGCGTTTGGCACAACATTTCCGGTTCCGTGCTGTCCAGCTGGTGGCGTGAGCATGATGACAGGCATCAGATCCATCCTGATTCCGACAATGGCGAGAAGGGCTCGGCTGCGAAGGCCCGCGAAGACGCTGCCGAAACAGCTAACAGCTGACATTCGTCAGTAGATTCCGTCGTCATATTGCGCATTCCCTGAATCTTTCAAAACGATTCAGGGAATGTTTTGTTTTGAGTGGTGCAAACGTGTCATTGTGATGTTTTGTTGCTTTGCGCTGATGTAGGCAAAATGATTGAAATTATTGGGATTTAAGGGTGTCTTCACCCGTGTTTTTTTGTTCGTTTTGGGGTATACTGTAACTGAAGGCCGGAGTTGTGGATCAGTCGAGAATTCGTCAGGTCGCAACGAAGCGCCGATGGCCGTGAGGTTCATGCGCAACGCCTTTAAGATATAACTGAACAATAGCGATTCGAAACAGCGGCAATGGGGTAGTACGGCGCAGGCGCCGGGCCGCAAATGCAAAACAGACAACGAGACTGAAGAGTGCGCGTAAGGTAGCGCGTAGCAAAGAAGTGGGAACCTCCTTCCCGAGTGGATGGCCCCGGATTCGAAAGGATCCGGGGCCATTCCTTTTGCGATTTGCGACACGGCATGTTGGAATGTCTTGGGAATCCGTATACTGATAATTTGTGTGTGCCAACGGCATGCCTTATGTGACAGGCGTGCGGGTTGGGATATCCCGGAACTCGATTGCATCACGCGCAGCAATGCGACGGTGAGAGAGGGATGGGCCATCGGGCCGGTGGACTGTGGCTATCTTCACGATTCAGATGCGTGGAGTGTGGGTGCAGTGCGGCGGTCACACAAAAGCAAGAGAAACCACTGAATCGGAGAATTCAAGTTGCCTACTATTGAACAGCTCGTCCGTAAGGGACGTCAGGCAAAGCCGAAGAAGTCCAAGACTTTGGCACTGAAGGGAAGCCCGCTGCGCCGCGGCGTGTGCACCCGTGTTTACACCACCACCCCGAAGAAGCCGAACTCGGCACTGCGTAAGGTCGCTCGTGTGCGCCTGAGCTCCGGTGTGGAAGTCACCGCTTACATCCCGGGCGAAGGCCACAACCTGCAGGAGCACTCCATTGTGCTCGTGCGCGGCGGCCGTGTCAAGGATCTGCCGGGTGTTCGTTACCACATCGTTCGTGGCGCCCTCGATACCCAGGGTGTGAAGGATCGCAAGCAGGGTCGTTCCCTGTACGGAGCAAAGAAGGCGAAGTAAGAGATATGTCACGTAAAGGACCTTCCAAGAAGCATCAGCTGCTGCCGGATCCGATTTACGGTTCCACTGTTGTGGCACAGCTCATCAACAAGATTCTGCTCGACGGCAAGAAGTCGATCGCCGAAGACATCGTCTACTCCGCTCTCGATATGGTCAAGGAAAAGACTGATCAGGAGCCGGTGGCAGTGCTTAAGCGCGCTCTTGACAACATCCGTCCATCCCTCGAGGTTCGCTCCCGCCGCGTCGGTGGCGCTACCTACCAGGTTCCGGTCGAAGTGAAGCCGGCTCGTGCGAACACTCTGTCCCTGCGCTGGCTGACCGACTTCTCCCGCGCCCGTCGTGAGAAGACCATGGCTGAGCGTCTGGCCAACGAAATCCTCGATGCCTCCAATGGCCTTGGTGCTTCTGTCAAGCGTCGCGAGGATACTCATAAGATGGCAGAGGCCAACAAGGCCTTCGCTCATTACCGCTGGTAATTAGTCGAGAACGAGAGTTAAGGAACACTCATGGCACTAGACGTGCTCAATGATCTCAACCAGATCCGTAACATCGGCATCATGGCTCACATCGATGCCGGTAAGACCACTACCACCGAACGTATCCTGTACTACACCGGCAAGAACTACAAGATCGGCGAGACCCATGACGGTGCCTCGACGATGGACTTCATGGCTCAGGAGCAGGAACGCGGCATCACCATCCAGTCCGCTGCAACCACTTGCTTCTGGAACCGTCAGACCCATGACGAGAAGCAGAAGTTCCAGATCAACATCATCGATACCCCAGGCCACGTGGACTTCACGGCCGAGGTGGAGCGCTCCCTGCGCGTGCTCGATGGTGCCGTTGCCGTGTTCGACGGCAAGGAAGGTGTGGAGCCGCAGTCCGAGACCGTGTGGCGTCAGGCTGACAAGTACGGCGTTCCGCGTATCTGCTTCATCAACAAGATGGATAAGCTCGGCGCTGACTTCTACTACTCCGTCGACACCATCAAAACCAAGCTGGGCGCGACCCCGCTTGTCGTGCAGCTGCCGATCGGCGCTGAGAACGACTTCGCTGGCGTTGTCGATCTGATTCGTATGAAGGCTTACGTCTGGAACGACGTTTCCGGCGACATGGGCGCTCACTACGACACTACCGACATCCCGGCCGATCTGCAGGACAAGGCCGAGCAGTATCGTGCAGAGCTGCTCGACCAGGTCGCAGAATCCGACGAAGAGCTGCTTGAGAAGTATCTCGAGTCCGGCGAACTGACTGAGGACGAGATCCGTAGCGGCATCCGTAAGCTCACCATTAACCGTGAAGCCTATCCGGTGCTCTGCGGCTCCGCCTTCAAGGACAAGGGTGTTCAGCCGATGCTGGACGCCGTCGTCGACTACCTGCCGAGCCCGGAGGACGTTCCGTCCATCGTCGGTTTCGATCCTAAGGACGAATCCATCGAGATCGATCGCAAGCCGACCACCGATGATCCGTTCTCTGCCCTGGTCTTCAAGATCTCTACCCACCCGTTCTACGGCAAGCTCGTGTTCGTGCGCGTCTACTCCGGCGCCGTCACCCCGGGCGACACCGTGCTTGACTCCACCAAGGGCAAGAAGGAACGCGTCGGCAAGATCTTCCAGATGCACGCCGACAAGGAGAACCCGGTCGATGCCGCCGAAGCCGGCAACATCTACACCTTCGTGGGCCTGAAGAACATCACCACCGGTGACACCCTGTGCGACGAAAAGGCGCCTATCTCCCTCGAATCCATGACCTTCCCGGATCCGGTGATCGAGGTGGCCGTGGAGCCGAAGACCAAGGCCGATCAGGAGAAGATGAGCATCGCTCTGGCGAAGCTGTCCGACGAAGATCCGACCTTCCAGGTGAAGACCGACGAAGAGTCCGGCCAGACCCTGATCTCCGGCATGGGCGAGCTGCAGCTCGACATCATCGTCGACCGTATGCGTCGTGAATTCAAGGTGGAGTGCAACGTGGGTAACCCGCAGGTTGCATACCGTGAGACGATCCGCAAGGCCGTCATGAACCAGGAATACACGCACAAGAAGCAGACCGGTGGTTCCGGCCAGTTCGCAAAGGTCTTGATGAACTTCGAGCCGCTCAACACCGAAGAGGGCGAGACCTACGAGTTCGTCAACGAGGTCACCGGTGGCCACATCACCAAGGAATTCATTCCTTCCATCGATGCTGGTGTGCAGGAAGCCATGGAATCCGGCGTGCTCGCCGGCTTCCCGGTGGTTGGCGTCAAGGCTACCGTCACTGACGGCCAGGTCCACGACGTCGATTCCTCCGAAATGGCCTTCAAGATCGCAGGTTCCATGTGCTTCAAGGAAGCTGCTCCGAAGGCCAAGCCGGTCATCCTCGAGCCGATCATGGCCGTGGAAGTGCGTACTCCGGAAGAGTACATGGGCGACGTGATGGGCGATATCAACGCCCGTCGTGGTTCCATCCAGTCCATGACCGACTCCACCGGTGTCAAGGTCATCGACGCCAAGGTTCCGCTGTCCGAAATGTTCGGCTACATCGGCGACCTTCGCTCCAAGACCCAGGGCCGCGCAATGTTCACCATGCAGATGGACTCCTACGCTGAGGTTCCGAAGAACGTCTCCGAGGAGATCATCAAGGCCCAGCGCGGCGAGTGACACGCGCTGCCGCTTAAGTGGAAACTGTCTCCAGTCAGCGCTAGTATTTTGTAGCGCTGACTGGGTTCGGGCTCCAAAGTGGCACAAACCCGTCAAACCCAGTAAAATGTAGCGAGTGCCTTGAAGTGAGTTCAAGGCTTACTACGAGACGTCCAGGAGGACAAAACACATGGCAAAGGAAAAGTACGAGCGTACTAAGCCGCACGTTAACATTGGTACCATCGGCCACGTCGATCACGGTAAGACTACCCTGACCGCAGCCATCTCCAAGGTCCTGCACGAAGAGTACCCGGACATCAACCCGGCTTACGACTTCAACCAGATCGACGCCGCTCCGGAAGAGCAGCAGCGTGGTATCACCATCAACATCGCCCAC
>ENA-OQKJ01000262-OQKJ01000262.1-human-gut-metagenome-genome-assembly--contig:-NODE-262-length-13547-cov-4.584575_pt1 | contig 13547 bp, 10 predicted proteins | sample MGYA00242647_ERZ504795 | MGnify/ENA primary metagenome ERZ504795 (study PRJEB26092, sample SAMD00036398) | human gut metagenome | host: Homo sapiens | study: EMG produced TPA metagenomics assembly of...
ATTGCCTGCGGCAATGGAATTTTGGCTTGTATGTCTCGGGATTTTGGCATATTCATGCCAAAACACCTCGCGGGATAGTGGTGTGTGAACAGTAACAAATATATCACGTTCTATAAAATTCCATCTTGATTAAATTGCAAAAAAATTGTAGACTATATATGCACACACATTTAATAGTTTTTGTTAATTAAGACTGATTTGAGGTTTCCTCATAACGTCTCAATTATACACACACATTTTCTAAAAAGAGCAGCTGCATCATCCGATGCGCTGCTCTTTTAGTTCCACTGTTTATTTTGTAACTGTTCTCTGCCGTCGACGGCATTCTTTAATGATTTTAACTCTTACTTTTTCTTCTTCAGGAAATAAATAAGTAAAATTATGATAACAATAATCCCGATACCACTAATCCAGATTACAGGATTCTTCATTCCTGAATCTGCTTTTACATTCTTTCCTGATGTTTTCTGACTCTGCTTATCATCGGATTCCTTGTCTTCTGTCGAAGCAGGCTTCTCTGTTTCTTCCGGTGTTGGCGTTGCTTCTTCTGTAGGTGTTGCCTCCGGTGTCGGTGTCACTTTTTCTGTAGGTGTTACCTCTGGTGTTGGTGTGGCTTTCGGAGTTGGAGTTGCTTCCGGTGTTGGTGTAACAGCAGCCACCGGAACATTTCCTGATGTGCCTGTAGCCTCCGGTGCATCTGCGGATACATTTTCATTTACGTAATCTGTATCACGATCAAGATTCAGCCATCCCTGTGTTACACCATCTGTGTCTGTTTTCCCCCAGTTTGTTCCGTCTTCTCCCTGAACATGCTGAAAAATATGTACAGTTGTCCCATCTGCGATTCCCTCTGTTCCTGAAACCTGATCAAATTTCTCTCCAGGTCCGTTATAAACCGATACGTTTCCATGAACCTTTACTTCGAAATCCACATCTTTGCCTCCGAAAGTACGATATTCCTCATTGGCAGCTTCTTCTCTGGAAGCCGGATCCAGATCATCCATAGGAACATATCCGTTCATTCCATGGTACTGTGTATATGCCCATTTTTTATTGTCTGCTCCATTCTTCTCACCCAGAACGTGAATGGCAGTTCCATTTGGGATCTTGCTGTCATTCAGTTTAACACTCTGAGTGTCTGCTTCATCATAAATATCTACCCCGCCCTGTGTACTCTGTACGATCATATAATAATCTGTTACATAATCCGGATTCTGACCCTTTCCATCATCCGCATAAACAGAAACCACTGTCAGAATAAAGCACAGTACCATTGCTATTACTGTTCCTCCAAACCTTCTCTTCATAATCGCTTTCCTTCATTTCTTATTTCTTTTTACAGCAGATGAACTTTTATATTTGCTGTATGTATTTCCATATGGCTCTTTAACATATGCTTTTACCGCATAATAGTATGATACACCTTTTTGTGCTTTTTTGTCCAGATAAGAAGAACTATTTCCATTGGAAATTTTCTTTATCAATTGATAGGAACCACCTTTTTTCTTTCTGTAAATATAATAGCCGTCACATTTTTTCTGAGGCTTCCACCGGATACGGATTCCATTTTTCTCAGATTTCACAGAAGTAACCTTCTGCACTGCAGGTGCTGCTTTAATCACATCGCCGGTTTTATATTTACCTGAATATCTTTTTCCGGATGCTTCATAATATGCTTTTACTGTATAACGGTATGATGCATTAGCCGTAACCTTACTATCTTTATATTTTAATTCCGATGTCCCGACATCTGCAATTTGGGACCACTTCCCACCTGCTGCAGGTTTTCTGTACACATAATATCCTGTAGCTCCGGAAACTTTTTCCCATGAAATAAGGTTATATCCGGAATTATATGCCTTCACCTGAAATACCGGTGTATCCGGCACCCATGACTGATTCAGGGTCCTTGTATGTGCCTTGATCCTTGCCGTCCAGTTTTTCGTCTTTCCATCTGTCCACCTGGCCGTTTCCGATGCACCCTTATAGAATGTCTGCCCTGTTTCTATCCCCGCCGTACAGGTAAACCAGTTCCCATAACTGGACTTTGCTTCCACTCCAAAGCTGTTTTTTTCAATCCCACTGTTTGTGATCACAACAGAATATCTGCTTCCCTGTTTCAAAACCACCTCTGGTACACTGATAGTCTGTACACCTGCGATTGGCTGTTCAAACTCATATGGAGCAGCATATGCAGCGGTCCCGCTTTCCGGGTCATATGGATCTGTCAGATCGGTGTATATCTGAATTTTGTAACAGGCATTGTCACTGTTTGTAACAAGATTAACCTCCCCCAGGACTTCTGCTTTTCCCTTTCCTGCAGTTGTCTCATAAACTGCTGCTACTGACTGTCCCGCCTGTATCGGAATCACTGAAAGTGCTGAAGAACCATCATAAAAATAATTATTCCTGTACTTTTGATCCGAAGCAGCCACTGCCTCTGCACTTACAAGTTTACTGATATTGGGATCCTGATAAGAAAGATAGTAATATCCTCCGTCTCCTTTCTTCTCCCCCCAACTGTTTTTGATGATCCACGCACCATCAGATGTTACATTGGAAACAGGAAGGAAATTATCCTTTGAATACGTATCATCCCATCCGACCACTGTCACAATATGATTAATTACAGTCGAATTTGATTTTCCAACAGGATAACAATATGCAGCTGTGTCCGGATTTACATAACTTTCCTTCATATAAAGCATAATGGATACTGCATGGTCATTCAGCAGCATTTCTTTCATACGTTCCTCACTGTATTTGGAAACAGATGCATTTTTCAGATATGCTGCAGAATTATAAGCCTTACTTTCCGGAATCTGCACAGTCAGATCATTCTGATGCGAAGAATCCGTAGGAAATGGTACATCGGCCTCTGTGGTCATTCCCGACCATGTACTGAGATAAATCGCTGCCAGGTGATCATTACCTCCTATCACGTGATAATTTCCCAGTACATAATTCTTATCATCAGGGGTATTTCCAAGAGGATCATTCTGTCTGTTGGAGAAAAAATATGATAAATGTTCTTCTGACAGATCGTAGGTTCCTTTGTTCTGTGCCAGAAGCGAAGTCTCCATGATTGCTGCCATACCAAAAGCCCAGCAGGTTCCAAATGGATTCTGATTCTTTACGGGCGTAACTAATCCTTCCTTTCTGGCATCATAGGAAGATGGAAATGCAGCCTCCCTGTTTCCATATGCAGCATAAACTGATGTCAGATCACTCTCCACTTCAATTCCCGGATCCAAAGGTTTTAAATTTTTAAAGGGTTCCAGTTCTTCCTTTCTTTCCTCTTCTGTCAACGGACGGCCCTTAATATACCTGATTCCGTCTGTACCCTCTTCTGAGTTTTCTCCATCCTGAAACTCCTGTTTTGCATCATCGCTTCCGAACAATTCTGCATCCGATCCCGTATCTGTTCCAAATTCATCTGCCTGTGAACTTTGAAATTCTTTCAGATCTGATGTATTTTCTTCTGTCTCCCTGTTGACTCCGGATCCAAACATTTCCTGACCCGCAGCTGGTACCGATGTATAAACCATTGCATAAGCCAGAAAAACTGACAATGCGCGTATCGCTGTATTTCTTTTTTTCATGTAGTAGTTAACTCCTTTACATAAATATAATATCATTATATCAGTATCTTTTTTGTTTTTCAACCATGATCAATGACAAAAACCGTCGGAAAACAGTGAATTTTCCCTGTTTTCCGACGGCTCTATGTAGAAATGCAGAGCTTCTGCCGACAAGAAAATGTCGCCAAGAAAAGTACGTCAAATGCCTGTGATGCATTTTCTTCTGTACATGTGAAAAGTGTGGAAAATGTGTGTGAAATGCTTTATATACTAACTCAGAACAGTACTTGAAAATCTTACAGACTCTTCTCTTTTGCTATCCTTATTCTAGCAGAACAAGCATTGTATTACAATGAAAATCGTTCTTTCTTATTTGTGCTAATCTGACACATTGTTACTGTTCACTCCGTTCTAAGCAGCGACACATTCTCCTCTTATTTGCTGATACTTTCCTTTGCTCTTTTCATCATATCAGCCAGTTCCTGGTATTTTCCTGTGACATATCCATAGTTTTTTCGCTTATGCGGAAGCATACAGTTTGTGCAGTCTTTAATTCCCTTTTCCGTATACCGGAAATTCCCACCGCATTTCTCACCCAGGGCATATAGCGGGCAATAACAGAACAGACAGTTAAAATCATCCGGATCTGCATTCTTATGACACGGAAAAAATTCACATTTCTTATGGCTGAAATAAGAATATTCTTTCCCTTCCCAATAAGGTTTCTCCATTGCTACCTCTCCTCTCCTGTTGCAAGTTTTTATCTTTCCAGAATAATTCCGTTTTCTCAGTCTCCATCAATCCCACCCATCAGAGGACAGAGGACGAAATAAAAAAAATACTCTAATAAATTATCAATTTCTCTTCACATAACAAAGCATTGAAAATTCATTACAGTATTTTTCACAGATCATACATTTAAAATTAATAAGAGGGAGCGATGCTACCCCGGGGTAGAAAAAAATCCGTTCATGAGTGCGCGGAGGGAACGAATAAATCCGAAGTAGTATCGCCTGCCATTTAATCATGTATAATTCATAAAGAACAGGCGCATTCCATAAAAAATGTCTGCCTTCGATAAAAGCAGACAACACTCCGAAGCTGCGGATTCAACGGAGTTGGTTGTTACACTTTACACGGAAGTTTAACCTCGCCATACCAAGCAGGTTTCCTGGCTCCAGGCTCATCGCTCCTCTCTCCTTCTCATGCTATGGCACAATGGACATTCTGAGATTTGCTCCTCTGTTACAGTGACCGGATCGCTCAGGTTTCTCACCTGATTCCCTCTTTCTGTACTGCTCTTTCTCACAGTATCAGCACTTAATATGTTCTGTATGGAATTATACTGTCATTATAATAACACCCTGCAACAAGCTTGTCAACTATTTATCAATATATTTTTCAATATTCCACACCTTCCGGCAGCGGATCCCATTCATTCAGACCAAGACTCTGTCTGAATTTTGCTTCTTCCAGACTCAGCTTTGGAACATCCTCATTCAAAAACGCTCTCAGCTCATCAATCCCCTCTCCGGTCACATTGTTTACCAGAAAAATTCTTTCACATCCTGCATTCAGCATCCACTGACGCACCATTGGAATATTCGCATAAGGAGAATCTATTTTCGTAATGATTCCTATCAGTGGTCTCAGAATAAATGCATTACTGCCATAGCCAAACAAACTGAAAGGTTCATCTGCTGACTGTACCATTGCCACCACATCTGCTTCAAAAGAAAAACAGGCCAGCCCTACGCTGAAATGCTTGGACTCTGCATACTCTCCCGGAGAATCAATGGTATCATCATTCGTATTCGTATACTGCGTTTTTACATAATGAAGTTTTTCGCCTTTTAATGCCTGCGTTAATGAAGTCTTACCTGCTTCACTTCTGCCCATCAGAAATATTTTCTTCATATTTAATGTCTGTCCCTTTCACTTCTCTCAGCTATTCCGGCAGTTACATAAGCACCATCGGTACAGAATAACTGACTTTTCGTATGTTTTAACTTTTGTGAACTGCACAAGTCTTAAAGCCAAGCACCTCTCTAAAAAATTTCACCACTTCTTCCACTGCAGTCTGAACTTCCGTCAGACCTCCCGTAAGGATCAATGATCCGCTGAAGCGATCCATGAAACCAATCTCCACATTTGCACTTTTCACTGCAATATCAGCAGCTACAACCACTGCTTCCCATGGGGTAAAACGAATCATTCCGATTGCTTCTCCTGTGTGGTCTTCTCCCTCATGGACTCCAATATGCAAACCAAGATTCTGATAAATACAGCTCTGTGAAGGATTGATCACATGCGCCAGGCACACTTCCTTTCCCGGAACCCTTACCCTGGTCATACGCAGTTTTTTTCCCTTTAGTTTCTCATAATCCTGGTTATAAAGCTTTTCCAGTAATTCTCTGGTTGTCATCCCTGCCATCCCAACACTTCCTATCTTTTGGTAATCTTGCAGACTACATAACCCAGAGTGTCTCTGAAATAATCCACAACCTCAGTCATCGCTGACATTACATCGGAAATCTCTCCCGTAATGATCAGTGTGCCTGTAAATCGATCTGCAAATCCCAGATAAACATTTCCGCTTTTTACCGCAATATCAGATGCGATCACTGCAGATTCAGGCGGTGTCATATTCATAATTCCGATTGCAGATGAACGGTAATCCACCTGCGGATTCAGTCCAAGCTTCTGGTATATGACCGGAGCCGGCCCTCCCATTACATGTGCAAAAGTAATCTCCTTGCCAGCAACTGTTTCCTGTACAATTCTTATGTGTTCTACATGGTCATTTGCCATTTATCATTCCTCGCTTTCACTATTCAACTATAATCCGGATAATTCATGAGAATATTCTTTCCCACTGATGTCTCCAAAAACAGATTTAAAATTTTATATGTATCTCTTCAGTTACATAAACTGTACTATCCATCCAATTTTATGTCAAGGTAAAATCCACCTGAAAATCGGTAAAATATTATACATGGTTACGGTTCACTCCGTTCACAGCAACACGCTTCGCGATGCACAGAATTTATGCTAATCGCATAAATTCACACGGTATGTCTCGGAATTTTTGCATATTCATGCCAAAACACCTCGCGGAATAATGGTAACTTATACATAAAGAAAAGGAGCATCAGCCCCCTTAGCGATACTCCTTTTCAACCCCTATAAATTTAATTATTTATACTTATTTAATTATACCAGTCTTCTTACAGAAACAATCGTTCTGTACGCTGCGTTATCACTGATCTTAATTCCATCTACAGAGTTCGATGCATGAACGATACGTCCATTCCCCATATAGATTGCAACGTGTCCACCGTAGCAGATTAAATCACCCGGCTGTGCATCAGCATAAGATACTTCTGTACCGGCATTCTGCTGTTCATAAGAAGTTCTCGGAAGACTTACTCCAAAGTTTGCATATACACTCTGTGTAAATCCTGAACAGTCAGCTCCACCTGTAAGGCTTGTACCGCCCCATACATATGGATTGCCAACAAACTGTGTTGCAAAGTCTACTACAGAAGATCCTGATCCTGAACCTGAAGATGAAGAACTATCTGAATCAGATGACTGTTCACTCTCATAATCATCTGGTGAAACTGTATTATCAGAATCAATCACATTGCCATACTCATCGTACTCTACATCATCAGAAGCTCCTGCATTGTCAACAGGATCACCATTTTCATCATATTCTACACCATCATCTGATTCAGACTCATCATCCGCATCATCAGTATTCTCAATCTCATTTCCGTCTTCATCATACTCTACATTTTCTTCCTCTTCTGATTCGGAGTCCTGTTCCTGCTCTGCAGCTTTTGCTGCTGCCTCTTCTTCTGCCGCCTGTCTTGCAGCCTCTTCCTCAGCCTGTCGTCTTGCCTCTTCTTCTGCTGCGATTCTTTCAGCTTCCAATCTCTGAATTTCAGCTGTCTGTTCCGCTAACAGATTTGCATATTCTGTCGCCTGCTGCTGTGCATATGCAATTTCATTCTCATAATCGGCTGATTCAGATTTCTTCTGATCAATCTGGCACTGAAGATCATAAGACTGCTGTTCATAAGAAGCCTTCATCTCTTCCAGTTCTGCTTTGTCAGATTCATACTGAGTCTTTAAATTATTCACCTCATTAATAGTATTCACATATTTATCAAGATTCTTTCTGTCCTGCTCATACATCTGCTGTGTATTCTCAGCACGTGTCAGAAGTTCACTTAAATCTTCTGAATTAAGCATCATCTGAAACCACGCTGCATCCCCACCCTGTTCATACAGTGCCTGAATACGAAGCTTCATGCTCTCATACTGCTTATCTCTCGCCTTCTGAGCCTTAGCCAGATCCTGTTTTGTCTTAATAATATCTACTTCTTTATTATCGATATCTCCTTTAAGAGTATCAATAGAAACCATAACACTTACAAGATTGGAATCCAGTTCGGAAATCTCATTCTCAAGCTGTGATTTCGCATATGCAAGCTCATCCATTCTGGAATATGTAGCATCCAGCTGCTGACTTGTGATCGCCTGCTCTTCTCTCAATTCATCCTCTCTTGAAGCACTTACACTAACAACCTGTGTTGCGCTCATCAGGAGTGCTAATGTAAGACATACAATTCTTTTCTTCATGAATTCTCACCCTCGTAACATTTTCTTTCTATATCTTAATGTTTTTGCAATATCTAAGTTAATTCTTATACATATTAACACACCGCACTCAAAAACGCAAGGATTAATTACCATAAATTTTATATTTCTGTAACATTTATTAATCTTTTTGTTATTCTTCGCATTTCTTTCTACAATTCAAACATATTCCATTTCATGTTTGTAATAATTTGACACAGGACAAAGATATCTGATGCAGGGTTACTGTTCACACACCACTATCCCGCGAGGTGTTTTGGCATGAATATGCCAAAATCCCGAGACATACAAGCCAAAATTCCATTGCCGCAGGCAATCTGGAATGAATTTTGGCTACGTTACTGTGAACGGAGTGGACAGTAACGTAGCAGGACTTCACGCTATAGTGGACTGGATTGTTTGCATTATTTATGGAATTGCTACAGAACGCAAAAAAAGAAGCAGCCTCCTCATTCGAAAGCTGCTTCCATTTTCTTAACTATTCACTTCTCAGCTAAACAGATCTGCAAGGATCTGGTCTGCGGTCATATTCATATATCCATCCGGATCAGAAAGCGTACTTCTGTTCCATCTCAGATAATTACCTCTTCTGATATAGTTACCAGATGAAGTATGATAATCATACTTGGTATATCCCGGATATCTTGACATATACTTCTGTGCCAGTGCAATCGCCTGACTGGAATAACCACCGGACGGAGTAGGTGTACCTGCAATCTGAACACCTGCATTCGGGGTAGAATGCACGATCACTGCACTCTTATCAGCACACTGTCCGAGAATGATCCATGTATGTCCACTGTCATATCCCACATCTCCGGGATATACTTTCCAGTCATCACTTGCCAGATTCGCCTGAGTGAGAATACTTCCCCAGCCCATGGACTTATAATAAGAACCAATCTCACCGGAAACTACCGTATATCCGCTTCCTACACCGGACTTACTCTGCATTACCTGATAAGCTGACCATCCTACGAAACCGGAACAGTCAAAACCTTTTGCTCTGTTGGCTGTGCTGAGATCTCTGTAGTTATTGTAATCATAACTGCTGCTCTGACTGTTATAGAAATCAGTCATTGTCTGACTTGTTCCTTTTCTGGTGGAATCATTCCATCCGCCACCCCATACGTACAGAGCCTGACCAACAGGCTGTAATGCACCTGCCAGATAATTCTTGATTGTTCTGGAACCGGTCGGACTTGTAGTATTGCTCAATATACCATTGGAATTAAAATGGTATTTCTGTCCATCAATTGTTACATCTCCGGTAGCCATCACACCGGTTTCCTTATCAAAATAATACTTATTTCCGTCAATTGTCGTCCAGCCTACAGCCATCTTGCCGCTGCCTGTATTAAAGTAGTATTTCTTTCCATCCAGTGTCTGGAAACCTTTTGCCATAATTCCGTCTTCAGTTTCAAAGTATCTGTATTCATTGCTGGAATTCTTTGTCCAACCGGTAAGCATATAACATGCACTTGTAAAATATCTGGTATTTTTCTTACTGTCTGTAAGGAATGTCTTGCAGGCAGCCACTCCACTGTTACTGTAGAAATAATATCTCTTTCCCTTCAGTGTCAGCCATTTCGTCTGCATGAATCCGGTAGATGGATCAAAATATCTTTTCTGATCCTTTGAATCAGTGACCCAGCCTGTCATCATGATACCAGCCTGTTTACTGAAATATCTCTTTCGTCCTTTACTGTCAGTAACCCAGCCCTTTACCTGAACACCAGTCTTTGTGTTAAAGTAATATTTCTTTCCTTCAAGCTCCAGCCAGCCCTTCTGTTTAGAACCGTTTTCATTTATGTAGTATGAATCTCCGTTAATAGTTACAAAACCTGTTTTCGTTGCAGCCTGTACATTTGCCGCAGTAAAATACATGGAAACTCCCACAGCAAAAAGCAGCAGAAACAGAAGTGCCCCCCAGATTTTAAACTTCCTGTTTACGTTTTGCATACATACCTTCCTTTTCTTTTTTCATTATCAGAGCGTGTCTGAAAAGTATGAATCGTGGGTATCGCTCTGATATCTCACATACTTCTCAGATACGCTCTAAGGTTTAACAAAGTTTTTTACAATGTTGTTACGTTTCTATGACTCTATTATATTACACTTTAAATATCCCGTCAACAGACAAGTAAAATTCTGTTAAACATTCACTAATTTTTCACAGTCTATTCCATAAAAAAAAGAGACAAAGTCCACAAATACTTTAGTCTCTTTTCACAAGATAACACTGTGAAATATAATCTGTATACCTGTTTTCTCTTTATTTTTTCAACAGACAGAATATTATCTTATATCCCTGATCACAACAGATGCTTTCTTAATTCAGCACCATCAGCAGCTACATAAATAAGCAGGTGCCACATCTAAATACGGTCTTCGCACCACTCTGTCCTTCTTTATTCATACGATATGCAGCTCTTGCATATGCAACAAGTACAGAAGATGTAAACTCCGGATTGGAATCCAACTTCAGACTATATTCGATCACATGATTGTTCTCATCATTCCAGCCCGTTTTTCCGGATCGGATCACGAAACCGCCATGTGGGATTCCACTGTGATCTCGCTTCAGTTCTTCTTCAGAAATAAAATGTACAGTTGTGTCATAGTCAGAGAAATAGTTAGGCATAGTCTTGATATCATTCTCAATCTGTGCCAGATCCGCACCTTCCTCTGCAACTACAAAGCATTCTCTTGTATGTTTCTGTCTTGTTGTAAGATCCGGATTTTCTCCGTTTCTCACTGCTTCCAGTGCTGCTTCAACAGGAATTGTATACTGTTTTGCATCTTTTACGCCTTTGATACGGCGTACTGCATCTGAGTGTCCCTGGCTTACACCCTTGCCCCAGAATGTATAATCCTTTCCGTTTGTAAGGATTGCATTTGCATAGAGACGGTTCAGTGAGAACATTCCCGGATCCCAGCCCACTGAAATAATTCCGATATGACCGCTTTCTTTTGCAGCTGCATCTACTGAATCAAAATGCTCAGGAATTCTTGCATGTGTATCAAAGCTGTCAATTACATTAAACATCTTCGCATATTCCGGTGTCTGTTTCGGGAGATCTGTTGCACTTCCGCCACAGATGATAAGTACATCGATCTTATCTTTCATTTTTTCGGCATCATTGACAGAATATACCGCTGCTGTCTCTGTAAGGATTTTAACAGTTTCCGGAGCACGACGTGTAAATACAGCAACAAGCTCCAGATCCGGATTATGTTTGATTGCGCACTCTACACCGCGGCCAAGATTGCCGTAGCCTAAAATACCAATACGAATACTCATTATGATTTCCTCCTGTAACCTTAATTATATGTTCGCAACTGTTGCATATCATTACAGTTGCACATTATCACTTTACTATAGTAATATTTTCACTTTTAATTGTCAATCCAATTATTACCAAAATTCCATTGCCGCAGGCAATCTGGAATGAATTTTGGCTATGTTACTGAGAACAGAGTGAACAATAACGTTTTAGCAGCAAAATATGCCGCTTCCCGGGCAACACAGACTGCATGCCATATTTGCCAGGCACAGCTTCATACAATAATCATCACCGCCTGTCGGCATACCTCCAAAAGGATTCTGCATCTCCTGATACCAGTTTCCTCCGCCTTCCATCTGCTGCAAAACCATCTGATACTGTACATTATCCGGTTCCAGACGGATAGCCTGCTTAATATCATTCAATGCATTTACGTTATTTCCAAGTCCCATGTTTGCCATGGAAGACAGATAATACCACTGTCCGTTCCTCTGTGAAAGTGACTGCAGAACATTCATAGCCTCACGATAATGACCGCTCTGGATATAATTGGCTGCCGCCTGCCTGCGCATAGACTCTTCATCCTGATAGCCAGAGTCTGCCTGTCCGGAAAATCCGCCAAACCCCCCGTAATTATTGCTGCCATAATTCCCGTAATCGATTCCCTGCTCTCTTTCCTTCATAATCTGCTCATAAGCCTGCTGAACCTGCTTGAATTTCTCCTCAGCCTGTTCTTTATTCGGATTGTCAATATTGGCATCCGGATGATACTTTCTGCTCATCTTACGATATGCCTTCTTCACTTCCTCATCGGATGCATCTCTGGAAATCCCCAGTATACTGTACGGATCAATCATTATCTTTCTCTCCTGCTTCTTTTCTCTTCTTATGTATCACCTCAAACCGACACCATACCCCTGAGTAAAGAATATTTCTCAAAATATCAGTGTATTTTATAATAGGAAGTTTCTCAAACTCCCTGCAGGTCTGCGCCATCATCATGATCAGAATCCGGCGTACCTGCTCATCGAACCCTTTTATTATATATTGTTCTGAAAAAGGATTGTAATTTTTATTTTTATATCCTCTTCCACATCATCGTATGCATCCAGAAGATAAATAAATTTGCCAAGAAAAAATCCCATTCTGCGCAGAGTATCTTCCCATACATCCTGTTTCCATGCAAAAATCTCTTCCATAATTTTTCCGAAACAGCCCGCCATTTTGTCAATGTCTTTTTCGCAGGATTTCTCCATCTCAGACAATTCACTGAGAAGCTTCTGTATTCTTCGGGATTTATCCGGATATTTCTGATCCAGTTTTTAACTTTTCCCTGAAGAACTTTTGAATAACCAAGAGCAGTTACTTTTTTTTCATCCTCCCAGTCGTCCCGGCATTTATAATAAGTAAGAAGTACATTCATATCTGCCGCATATTCTGTCACTGTATTTCTTCTGACCGGCTGTTTACAGACCGGATGAATGATACATCTTGTGCTTCCCTTTTGTGTGGGCGGCTCATAAAGCGCACTGAGAAGAATCACCACAAATGTCATATCATAAGTCAGAGAAATCTGTCCTGATATTCCATATTTACTTTTGAGTTCTCTGCACAATCCACAGTAAAAGGATCTGTACAGATCAAAATCTTTAAACTTGATTTCAGGCTTATTCATTACTATATAACCAAACATAATTCCTCCAGCCCATAACTTATGATGATCTGCCAGAGCGTGTTTGCAGCAAATCAACGTCTTTTGATAAACTTCTCATGGCATTTCGGACATTCAATCTCTACCTTCTGTCCTTTTCCTCTGGGAATACGAATTTTCTGTCCACAACCCGGGCAGGTATAGATATGATGTGTTTTTCTCTGCTCCATCATATTTTTCTCTCTGGTAAACCGGCTGCGGATTTTCTGAGTATATCCCAGATATTTCTGGTTTTCCGCATATCGTGCAGAGATATTTCTGGAAAGGATTCTGAAATATGTATAAATGATAAGAATAAAT
>ENA-OQKJ01000264-OQKJ01000264.1-human-gut-metagenome-genome-assembly--contig:-NODE-264-length-13507-cov-2.063677_pt1 | contig 13507 bp, 14 predicted proteins | sample MGYA00242647_ERZ504795 | MGnify/ENA primary metagenome ERZ504795 (study PRJEB26092, sample SAMD00036398) | human gut metagenome | host: Homo sapiens | study: EMG produced TPA metagenomics assembly of...
AACTGGTAAAGCTGGGAATCTTTGCGCAAATCTATCATGGAGCAAGGTGTCAGGCGCCACGCGTTATGCTATCGCGGTAAAGACGAATAGTGGCTATAAAACTTATACATACAACTGTACTGGCAATTCGTATAGAGTTGAAGGGCTAAACGGTGGACAGACCTATCAGTTTGTCGTTCAGGCTTATCTCGATGGCGTATGGTCGCCTTTTGATGAAGACGACCTGGTTAGTGTAAAGCCGACGGGCACGAATGACACTGTATTTGGCATTCCGCGCATAACCGTTGTTAATTGGCTGACGAGCCATCAATACAATGGCTATTATCTTGGTACTCGATATTCAAGTGGCTTTTCATATCAGACTTGCTTGTATCCTAACGGCGCTCCAGGGCCCGGGGGCGTACACCGGTATGAACTGCACTGGTTTGTTGCCCATGTATTTAAATCTCTCGGCGTAAACGTTGATGCAGTCGCAGCCAACAACAACCATACTCCGTGGGGCGCGGGGCCCGGCGGCGGCGGCTATATCAATGCGTGGCGCTGGTATGGTTATGCAATTGACTCTGGCTGTAAGGTATATCACTTCAATACAGTTGCCGATATGTTGAATAGCGGATTGGCTAAGAAGGGCGATGTAATTTTCTTTAAAACAGATGGTCTATCGATTGCCATATTGGATTTTTCTGGGGAGATAACTCCCATGACAATAAGATGTGGCACCAAATTCTGCCTGGCAACCTGATTGGCCCTTGTTTTAATAACGCTAATAAAAGCGAAGTTCGTCAGCAGTGCGTGCTCATCAAATAGGCCCGGCGTTCGTTTGATGATTGCCTTCACTATGATTTGACGGTTGGCTTAATCGAATGCATCATGAGTAAGTTATTAAACTCAATCTAAGGCTAGTTATGGATTTCTCTGTTGTAATTCCAGTTTATGGTTGTAAAGAGGCGCTGCCCGAACTGCATAAGCGAATCGTTGATGTTTTTGAAAAGATGGAGGCGTCTTTCGAGCTCGTTCTTGTTGACGACCACGATCCATATGATTCGTGGTCTGTTGTGCAGTCGATATGCGACGCTGATGAACGTGTGTATGGAATCAAGCTTGCTCGTAATTTTGGCCAAATTCGTGCGATCACTGCGGGTCTTGACTGTTGCCATGGTGATTGGGTTGTCGTAATGGATTGCGACCTCCAGGATAGGCCTGAGGCCATTCCCCAGCTCTATAATAAAGCTCTGGAGGGCTTCGATGTCGTTTTTGCAAAAAGGGTAGAGCGAAAAGATAGCGCTTTGACCATGGCGTTGTCTCGAGCTTTTTATAAAGTGTATGAGTATTTTACTGACGGTAGTTATGATCCTTCACTTTGCAACTTCAGTATTGCTCGTCGCGCGGTAATTTCTCAGTATTGTTCAATGCGTGAACATAACCGTGGATACACGATGTTATTAAGTGGCTTGGGTTTAGGCAAACTGCGATAGAGATAGTTGGCGATGAACGCTTTGCTGGTGAGTCTTCCTATAGTTTTAGGAAAAAGCTTAATATGGCGTTTGAGCTTATTACCGCCCAGTCTAATAAGCCTTTGAAATTTGCGGTTAACGTTGGCTTTGCAATGTCCTTCGTTGCCTTGCTTGTTCTAATTGCAGCGATAGTTCAAAAATCTGTGTTCCAGGAATTCAAGTTGGATGGACTAGCCTTCTTTGTTCCATCTTTTTTATGGGTGGTCTCATTTTGTCTGCAATTGGAATCGTTGGACTGTACGTCGGCAATATTTTTACTGAGGTTAAAAATAGACCTCTGTATGTGATTGAAAAAGAGTGCAATGGAAAGGATGAGTAAGCTATGGTAATTGTTATTGGAGCAACCAGTTTTATCGGTATGTATACCGTTGACGAGCTTGTCAAATCAGGCAAACAAGTTATTGCTACCGGTAGGAATGAACGACTTCGTCCTTTCCTTGAAGACATGGGTGCCGAGTTTATTAGTCTCGATATTACTAAGCCTGAAGATTTTTCAAAACTCCCTGCTGATAACGTCGAGGGCGTAATTCTTCTAGCTGGTTTGCTTCCTGCCAATGCAACTGCTGATTTGGTTAACGAAGAGAATGCCATCGATTACGTTAGAGTGAATACTATGGGCACAGTGAACGTGCTCGAGTATTGCAGGACGAATGGCATCAAGAAGATAATTTCCGCCACTACTTATGGTGATGTCTCTGGGGCATGGAGAAAGGACTATGCCATTACTGAGGATGAGCCCAGGAATTTCTCCTTTACTGGTGACCACGCTGTCTATACCATCACGAAGAATGCTGCCAACGATTTGATTGAGTATTATTCGCAGCAACATGGTCTTCAGGGGGCAGTGTTCCGTTTTCCTCCGGTTTACGGCGTTGGACCTCATGGCACAATCTTAGTTGATGGTAAGCCGTACAAGTCTGCTATCCAAGTCTGGATCGAAAAGGCCGCGTCCGGACAGAACCTTGAGATATGGGGAGACCCTCATATCTCAAGAGACATTATCTATGTGAAGGATGTTGCTCGGGCATATCGAATGGCTTTGGAAAGCGATTCAACGCATGGGCTTTATAACATGACAAGCGGGGTTCCTTTGGAGCTTGAAGATCAGGCTCGTGCAGTTATCGAGGTATTTGGCGACAGCTCTAAATCGAAAATCGTTTACAGGCCGGAGCTCAAGAACAACACCCCTTCATTTTTGTTCGATATGAGTAAGGCTGAGCGTGATTTCGGTTTTGTTCCAGCTTATAGAGACTATTATTCGATGATGCTCGATTATAAGGCTGAGATGGAAAGCGGCCGCTGGAATGATTTCGAAAAGAACTCTTCGGCCAATTGGGAGAAGTAAAGATGTCGAAAAAGCTCGCTATTATCGGTGCGTCTGATTTTCAAAATCCATTGATTCTTAAGGCCAAACAACTTGGCTTCGAAACGCATGTCTTCGCATGGGAATGCGGCGAGTATTGGCGAGCGCACTGCTGACTATTTCTATCCTATTAGTATTCCGAAATCGATCAAATTGCTGAGAAGTGTAGCTCTATCGGTATTGACGGCATTTGTCTATCGGTACGGATCTCGGCAACATTACTGTTTCTAAGGTTGCCGACAAGCTCGGTCTGTAGTGCCAATTCAGTTGACTGCATCGACGTATCCACAAATAAGCACTTAATGCGTGAAGCCTTTTTCAAAAATGGAGACCCTTCTCCTAAAAGCTACCAGGTGACCGACCTTACTGATATTGATGGTTTAGATCTCACTTATCCAATAATCGTAAAGCCTGTTGACAGGTCTGGTAGTCGTTGCATCACTAAGCTTCAGTCTTCAGAAGGACTTGAGGATGCCGTCCACGCTGCAATCAATGTTTCCTTTTCTAAGGCATGTGTCGTTGAAGAGTTTTTTACTGGCATTGAATTTAGTGTTGAATTTGTTTCTTGGAAAGGTGAGCATCACTTTCTTGCACTGACGAGGAAATACACAACTGGAGCTCCGCATTTCATTGAAACTGGTCACTTACAGCCTGCACCCGTTTCAGATTCTTTACGTTCCAAAATCATTGAAGTTGTTCTCACGCCCTAGATTCTTTGGGAGTTGAATTCGGCGCTTCTCATTCAGAGATTTTGGTTAATGAGAATGAGGATATTCGTATTGTCGAAATTGGTAGCCGCATGGGTGGCGACTGTATCGGCAGCGATCTCGTGGAACTCTCAACGGGAGTTGAGTTTCTTGGGTGCAGTAATTTCTGTTGCTACTGGGCGTGAGCCCGACCTGAGTGTCTCTGAGCATCCTGAATGCGCCATGATTCGATTATTTTTGATGGCGAAGACTTAGCGATGTTTCGACAAGCAGAATGCGATAGGCATGTGAGAGTCGAGCGAAGTTCTGTGGACAATGACATGGAACATGAAATTGTCGATAGCGGCAGCAGATACGGCTTCTATATCCTGACTTCAGATTCGATTGATAATTTGGAAAAGTACTTGCCGAAGCGAGGCGTATAGAAATTGAAAAATGGACGCGTTTTCTTAGCGCTTCATCTGCTATTGGTTTTGTATTCCTGTAGCGGTATCTTAAGTAAGTTTGCGGCAGGCTATCCTTTTCTATCTTCGGTTTTTGTGTCTGCTATGCCGGAATTATCATGCTACTTGGCATTTATGCTATTTGCTGGCAACAAATTATTAAACGACTGCCATTAACGACAGCCTATGCCAATCGCGCCGTTACAGTTGTATGGGGCATGGTATGGGGTGTAATTGTCTTTAAGGAGCAGCTTGGCTTTCTTCAGGTTGCCGGAGGCATTATTGTATTAATTGGCGTGGCTTTGTTTGCCTCTTCAGATTCCGATGCTGCTTAGGAGGGAAGTGCTGTGGATTTTCGATATGCCTTGCTTCTTCTCCTCGGTGTTTTTATTAGTGCAATATCTCAAGTAATGCTAAAGAAGGCTGCTCTTAAGACGTATGACAGCAGGGTTCGAGAGTATCTGAACCCTCTAGTGATTTGCGCTTACTTCCTTTTCGTTTGTACGACCTTTCTTTCGATTTTTGCTTATAAAGGGATTCCCCTTTCCATGGGTCCGTTGTTGGAAGCCACCAGCTACATATATGTGACAATATTCGGTATTACGATTTTTCATGAGAAAATGTCTCGACGGAAGTGGATTTCACTGCTTCTTATTTTGCTTGGTATCGGACTATATTCATTTGGAGCTGCTATATGATCAATTTTAATCTCCCGCCTTATGTGGGCACGGAAATGGAATATGTTCGAGAGGCCTGCGCTGTCAATCGTAAGATTTGCGGTGATGGTCCTTTTACCAAAAAAATGTAGCGAATGGCTCGAGAACCGTTTTAATTCCAATAAGATCCTGCTAACGACTAGTGGTACGAGCGCGCTTGAGCTTGCAGCAATCTTATGCGACCTACATCCTGGTGATGAGGTGATTCTGCCTAGCTTCACTTTCTCTTCTACTGCTACGGCATTTCAAATGGTCGGCGCCACTTTGGTGTTTGTTGACGTGTGCCCTGACACAATGAATATTGATCCCGATGCCATTGAGAGGGCGATAACTGATAAAACCAAGGTTGTCGTTCCTGTGCATTATGCTGGCGTTGCATGTGATATGGATCGAATCATGGACATCGCTACACGCAACAACTTGTTGGTCGTTGAAGATGCGGCACAGGGTGTTTTGAGTTCTTATAAGGGTGAGGCTCTCGGCACTATTGGTCATTTTGGTTGCTATAGCTTTCATGAAACTAAGAACTATTCGATGGGCGAAGGTGGCGCGCTTTCTATTAACGACTCGCGTTACTGCGATCGTGCTGAAATTATTCGCGAAAAAGGGACTAATCGTCAGCGCTTTTTTAGGGGTCAAGTAGACAAGTACACTTGGGTTGATCGTGGGTCGAGCTACCTGCCTTCTGACATGAATGCGGCTTATCTTTGGGCGCAGCTGGAGCATGCTGATGAAATTAATGAGAATCGACTCTCAACTTGGCATTTTTATCAGGAGTCTTTAAAGCCGCTTGCAGATGCCGGCAAGATTGAGCTTCCCTATATTCCTGAAGGCTGCGAACATAACGCGCATATGTTTTACATCAAGTGTAAAGATCTTAAGGAACGCGGTGATTTTATCTCTTACCTTAAGGACCATGGTGTCCAAGCTGTTTTCCATTACATTCCTTTGCATGATGCGCCTGCAGGAAAGATGTTTGGTCGTTTTGACGGGGAAGACAGGTTTACTACCTCTGAAAGCAATAGGCTTGTCAGGTTGCCTATGTACTATGGTCTAAGCGATGCCGATAGGCATCATGTTGCTGACGCTGTTCTTTCTTTTTACGCCACTCGATAGATATTAAAAGGCGGCTTCTGGCCGCCTTTTTCTTTTAAGGACTGTATATGCAAAAGAGTATCCAGCGCTATTTGTTGACCGCAATCTTTGCTATGTCACTTCTTTCTCTTTTTCTTGGTCATCCCGTTAACGCTTTTGCCGATAGCTCAGATGTAGATAACCTTTCGTTTATTTATATCGAGAAGAGTCACGTTGACCTCGGAGATGCGCAAAGAGTTGCTTTGGGCTTTGACGGGACGCCGTCGGATGAGCCTGTGGCACTGTATTGTGCAAATACTGCGTCTGAAGCCCTTATCCGATTCGATGTCACTTCCAGTGCTGACAACACATATCTTTTCTCTTCGAGCGTCTCTGCCGCTGGCGTTTATTCCTTGCTTAAGGTGGAGTATGCCTCTGGAGCAACTCGTATTTTTCCTGATGAAATTTCTGATCAGATGTTTAGCGCCGGTGAAGTGGCTGCACCGTATCGATTGCTGTCTGATGGCGACTCGGATGATCAGCTTGAGTCCGTGTTTACTGACGACACAGGTGCTTCGTTTGATTCGTTGGAATCTGCCGTTGATGTCATTTCGGAGAACTCTGCACGGGCGCGTAGCTGGGTCTTTGTTTTAGATGCTGGTCATGGCGGTTGGGATTCCGGCGCCATCGGCAATGGTCTTCGTGAGAAGGATCTTACGTTGCAAATTGCACGTTATTGCCGCGATGAACTCCAGAAGTACGCTGGCGTTCGAGTTATTATGACACGTGATTCTGACACTTCCGTTACTGGCGTTGCCAACACTACAAACGAACTTATTGCTCGCGCCCAAATTGCAAGAGACAACAACGCATCTTTGTTCATGAGTTTTCACATCAATTCAGGCGGTGGCACCGGAGCGGAAATTTGGATTCCGAGGCAAGCTAGTTGGTTTTCTTCATTTAATGAACTCGGAGAGTCTCTGGGCCAAGATGTTCTAAACAGGCTTGTATCTGTTGGCCTCGTTAACCGTGGTACAAAAAATGATTATTACGATTTAAACGGTACGCAGCTCTATTATCCTGACGGCAGCAACGCCGATAGTCTTTCTGTCATAAGAAATTGTCGCCAATATGGCATTCCTGCAGTTTTGGTCGAACATGGTTTTATCGACAACAGTTATGATGCCGGACTTTTGGCCAATTCGCTATACCTTCAAAAAATGGGCCAGGCAGATGCTCTGGCTATTGCTAACCAGTTTGGCCTTTCGAAGGAAGCTAAACCTGATCCGGTGGTTTCCGAGATGCATGACGGTAAAATCAAGTTGAGCTGGGATTCAGTCCCCAATGCATCTAAGTATGCAATTGCTCTGCGCAAGAGCGATGGTGGGTTTAATACCTATACGTATGATTGCACAGGAACTTCCTATGAAATCGATGGGCTTGAAAACGGGAAGACATATACATTCCTTGTTCAGGCTTATGCCAACGGTCGTTGGAATAACTTTACGTCTGACGATTATTTAACTTGTAAATTGGTTCCTTCCCCCCAGGCCGCTGCCGAGGCGACCGGCGACGGAGAGGTGACGGTGTCGTGGAAGCCGGTCGCCGGCGCCGAGCGCTACGCCGTCGCCGAGAGGCTCAAGGACGGGTCCTACAGGACCTACACGCTGGACGAGAAGGGCACCTCCTACAGGGTCTCCGACCTCGCCAACGGCGTGACCCACCGCTTCCTGGTCCAGGCCCGGGTCGGCGGCTCCTGGTCGTCGGCCGCCGACGGCCACCTGTGCTCCGCCGCCCCGTCGGGCACCGTCAGGCCCAGGGTCTCCGCGAAGGCCGGCGACAGGTCGGTCGAGCTCTCCTGGGGCCACGTGCCCGGAGCGACCCGCTACGCGGTCGCCGTCCGCCAGGGGTCCGGCTACAAGACCTACACGCTGGGCTGCGAGAAGGAGTCCTACACCGTGACGGGCCTGTCCAACGGCGCGTCCTACAGCTTCCTGGTCCAGGCGTGGAACGGATCGTCCTGGTCGCCCTTCTCCGACGCCGACCTGGTGCCGTGCACAACTTTGGGCACGCCGATTATGGGTAAGTCTGCAGCTTCGGTTTCGAGCATGGTTTCTTTGTACAACTCTACTGGACATACTTATCCGACTATTTATGCCTCGAAGGGTGCAGCAACTATTAATGACTTTTGCCAGATAGTATTAGAGGAAGCGAATGCTGAAGGTGTTAAGGCGGAAATCCTGTTTGCCCAAGCAATGCACGAAACTGGCTGGCTTCAGTTTGGTGGTAGCGTAAAAGCGGAACAATGCAACTTCGGTGGAATCGGCGCCGTGAATGCCACCGCGGGTGGTGCGTCATTTGGGGATGTGCGATCTGGTCTCCGCGCACAGGTTCAACATTTAAAGGCTTACGCTTCGAAAGAGCCATTAAATAATCTTTGCATCGACCCCCGTTTTGAAAAAGTAGAGCGCGGCGTTGCGCCATGCGTCGAGGATTTAAATGGTCGCTGGGCAGTACCCGGCGAAGGGTATGGGCAGCGTATCGCCCATATCGCAACGCAGAGTATTTAATCAGATTGCTAACGTTGTTGAGGTCTAGTATATGAAGCTGCTGCTCCTATTTTTAATGATGTTTGCCGGGTTATGGTTCTTCGCAGAGCTTGTGATGAAAATGGGGCTTATCTCCAAGTGTAGGGATAAAACCAATCGGTTTTATTGGGCATTGCTATTCCTATGCACAACGCTTGTTGTGCTGTTTGTTTACCGCAAGTTCATTTTTGGCGATATCGTCTATGCATTCAACGACATTGGGAGCGATACCACCCAGCAGTACATCCCGTTGTATCTAGATTTGATTCATGATTTTCAAAGAGGGAACGTATCTGTATGGAACCAGAATTACGGACTTGGATGCAGTAGACTTGTTTACCAGTCTCTATACTTCGACCCTTTTAATTTGATACTAATTCCATCGTGTGTATATTTGGGCGATTGGTTTTTACCATATGCGCTGATTTCTATCCAGATTGCTAAGGTTTATATTGCCTCGATAGGTTTCTATATCTTCCTTAGTTTTTATGGCTTTAAGGAGCCAGCTAAAATTGTATCGTCTCTTGTGTATTCGATTAATGGATACCTAGTTCTTTGGGGAAATCACTATTTTCTTGGTAATGCATGCCTCTTTGTTCTTTTAATTCTGGTTGGCATCGAACTGTATTTCGATAATCGATCTCGTCTTGGACGATTGCTCTTTCGGCTGGCGTGGCGCTCGTCACCCTTCTCAGTGTATATATTTCGTTTATGACGATTGGTGCCCTGTGCAATTTATGCATTATTGCGAGGGGTCTATCTGAATGAAAGCTGGTCAAAGGGCTTCAAATCGTTTTCCGATTTTATATTGCCAGTTGTAGGGGGATTGCTCGTTTCAGCAGTCGTTTCAGTTCCCGTCGCATATTTGTTGCTGTTCGATTCCAGCCGAATATCTGGCGGACCGTCTCTTCAGTCAAAGGTGCTGACCGCACTCTCTTCCAATGTTGGATTGGGAGACTTGCGTTTATTTTTACTTCGAGTAATGGGTAATAATTATGCTGGAACCTGGTCTTCAGACTTTGGTTCTTCGAATTACTATGAGCTTCCTCAGATTGGATGCTCTGGCGTTATTTATTCATTTATATTTCTATATCTTGTTTGGCTGCTCTCTTCCAAAAGATCTAGAACGCGCAACATCGTTCTCGGCATTGCCCTTGTGTTGCCCTGCCTATATCTGATTAATACTTTTTTCCCTGCATTTTTAAATGTATTTTCTGAGGTCAAGTATCGGTCATCCTTTTTCATTCCGGTTTGCTGCTGCTTGGTGATAGCAGTTGTGTTTGATCAGCTCCAGAGTGCTCACTTTTATTCAAAACCGAGTATTCTCGTTGCTTTATTAATTAGCTTGGTAATTAGCGTTCTATGTTGTATTGGCAACGAGGGCGACGCAAAGGCGCTTTCGTTATTTTTGATGCTTGTCTGTATTGCGCTTATTGCATGTTTGTTGCTATCGGTAAAGTCCCTTGTTCGATTTGTCTTCATCTTGTCAATATCTGCCGTCTCGCTTTCTATGGCTGATGCTTATGTTTCCGTCACTTGTCGCACGCACTTGAAAAAGGACTCATTTCCTACTTATCAACTCGTCGAGTCTGGAATCTCGGCAAATGCTCTTAATTACGTTATGGATAATGATTCAAGTGTTTACAGGATGGACAAGACATTTTCTGAATGGTCAGCTTTCAAGATGGCTTAATCCAAAATTATGATGGAGTTACTTCCTATAATTCCACCCGGCCAAAAGACGGAGATTTCTCTACTGGATGCTTTTTGGCAGGGCAATACTGATGGGACCCCTTCACATGTTTATTCCGCATTCTTTTTTGATCAAAACGAAGGGGATGCAGCTGGTTTATTTGGAGTCAAGTACGTTTTATCTGGTGATGAATTAAGCTATGACTGGCTTGATTTGGTTGAAGTAATTGATCATATATACATTTACAAAAATCGTCATTACTCGTTTGGAACGTTTTATTCTAATGTGAGAAAGGAAAATGACTGCATCAAATGAAAATCATAATTCCTTATGGGATTGTCTGAATAGCGGCGAGGCCATAGTTGATGACGATAGCTATGCCAAGCTCGACCGAACCTTAAACAACGATCATGATTCCAAGGTGTCGTCAGTCAATGTCACTGAGGTTGATGAAGGACGTTACGATGTATCCGTTTCTTCAGACAACGATGGGCTCGTGATGGTGCCGGTGCTCTCCAGCCCTGGTTGGCGTGCATTTGTTGACGGTTCAGAGGCGGAGTGTATAACAGTAAATTACGGGTTTATTTCTACCGCTGTCTCCAAGGGCGAGCATCACGTTGAATTTGTATACATACCGTATGGTTTAATGTTAGGTATCTTCTTAAGTCTCTTAGGTCTGTTTATTGTTTGTGTGGTTGTCGCTACGCCTTTTCGGCGTGGCTAATGTGTAGGTGATTGTAATGAAGCTAGTGGCTGCTGTCCGCGGCTGCGGAACTGTATATTTCGCTCTTGATGGTGAACTTCCTGCCTCTTATGCTGTCGATGTGGTTTCTAAGTCTGGTAATTTGATCCCGTATTCAAGTCACTTAATTGACTCATTTGCTTGTAATTGCAATTCCTTTGCTTGAGGTGAAGATTTCAATCTATCTGTGTTTTCTAGTAATCAAAAATTGAATCGGTTATTTAGTAAGAACTTCGGATGGGATGAAATTAAGTGGATTTCACGATTCAATTATCGATTTAAGTCATCGTTGTCTTATTTAATTCGCGACTCAGATCGTCAGGTATATTCAAATCAAATTCATGTGAGACCCACTATTCTCTTGAAATCAGCAGATGGCTCTGAGTTAATATGCAAAGGAGTTATTTGTTATCCCCATAGTGAGATTTTAGCTCGACTCGACGTTATTGATTCAGATGGCAGGGCGTTAGCGTATAAACCGGATTTTGGAAGAACCAATACCATTGATATGGGTGGGCTTAAGAGGAAAGAGACCTCTTTTAGCCTTCGTTTGTCGGTCGGTCCGAAGAGCTATTGCCTAGTCGCTAATGTTGAATCAAAGTCCGTCCAGACCGGTTTTCTGTGCTTTGATCCTGCATCTGTTGAGTTTTATTCAGATGTCTGTTCTCCACACTTTTATAAGGCGTCTTCGCCGGGTTTGTATTCTGAATTTTCTGCAAAGCGGCATGACTATTTGGCAATGCTTGATTCGTGTGACTTTGATACGAGTTGTTCGCTGAAATTCAGTATCGTTGTGCCACTGTATAAGACCCCTCTTAAGTTTCTTCATGAGATGATTGATTCCGTTCTCAATCAGATTTATCTAAATTGGGAGCTTATTTTGATTAACTCAACACCTGATTGTGTTGAGCTGTGTTCAGCTTTGGATCAATTGAAAGATGAGCGCATTAAGGTCGTTACTCTAGATTCGAATAATGGTATTTCGGGGAACACTAACTTTGGCATTGCTGAAGCAAAGGGCGATTATGTCGTGTTTTTCGATCACGACGATACACTCGATCCATTTGCTCTTTATAGATACGCAGAGCGAATTCAGGACTGTCCTGATACTGATGCACTGTATTGCGATGAGGACTTCTTAAATGAGGACGGTGAGTATGTGGCCCCTCATTTCAAGTCTGATTTCAATCTGGATTTGCTTCGCGTTCATAACTACATAACTCATCTGCTTTGCGTTCGTGCTTCGTTCGCTAAAGAACTCATGCTACGGAAAAGTTCGATGGAGCTCAAGACTATGATTTTCTGTTGCGTTTAGTAGAGAGAACTCAGAATATCTATCATGTCCCCGAGGTTCTCTATCATTGGAGAATTAGCGATACGTCAACTGCGAAGAGCGCGGGAAATAAGAACTATGCCGACGATGCTGGCAGAAGGGCACTGCAAGAGCATTTGGATCGTTGCGGTCTGAACGGTACTGCGGAGTTAACTGATTCTGCCTGTTTCTATCACATTGCCTACGCTCTTAATGAAGAACCCTTGGTCAGTATCGTTATCCCCAATAAAGATAGCGTTGAGGTCTTACGCCGCTGCATTGACTCTATTGAGGAAAAAACTGATTACCGCAACTTCGAGATTCTGGTTGTTGAGAATAACAGTACGGAGGACGCGACATTTGAGTATTACCGCACCGTTCCCGAGCAATATGAGAACGTTCGCATTGCAACATGGGATGGTCCGTTTAATTACTCCGCTATCAATAATTATGGCGTTGGACTGACATCCGGCAAATACCTGCTGTTCTTGAATAATGACACTGAGGTTATTGAGGGCTGCTGGCTTTCTTCAATGCTGTCTTTCTGTCAGCGTGAGGACGTTGGGGCCGTCGGTGCAAAATTGTTATATCCGGATGATACGGTACAACATGCGGGCGTAATGATGATTTGCTGTAAAAATGAAGGTGAAATGGGTGGGCCCGTTCACGTATTCAACAACCTTGACCGGGATGATCCAGGTTACATGCGCCGCGCTGTTATTTCACAAGACTTAAGCGCCGTTACTGCTGCCTGCATGATGACAAAGCGCTCTGTATTTGAAGAGCTTAATGGGTTTAATGAAGACTTCGAAGTCGCGTTTAATGACGTTGATTTCTGCCTGAGGGTACGTTCACTCGATAAGTTAGTTGTTTTCGATGCAGATGCGCTTCTGTATCATTATGAATCCTTTAGTCGCGGCTATGAGACCGGTGAGAAGAAAATTCGATTTATGCGCGAGCAGGGTAAATTGCGCACTGCTTGGGCGGAGTACTATGTCAATGGTGACCCGTACCACGGTCCGATGAGCACTATGTAGATTGAAGTAAAGCTCTGGCGACACAATAAGTCGCCAGAGCTTTACTTATGAAATAGTTTTCCGAATATACTGGTCTGCCTTTTATTGATTTGATTGCAGATGCTTATAACATCCAAAAGGTCCAGTTTATTTGCTATGAAGTGGATACTTTTTGCCCCTGATAAGTGATACTGCGGATCGAATGTCAAAAACGTCTCTTGCGCTGTATTTGAGGAAAAACAGTTATTCGAAATGGGCTTGCAATTGCTAATAGTGCACTTGCACGGCTTATTATCGGGATCGAATCTAATGATAATAAGCCCGCTTCTCATTTGCTCT
>ENA-OQKJ01000267-OQKJ01000267.1-human-gut-metagenome-genome-assembly--contig:-NODE-267-length-13385-cov-4.104390_pt1 | contig 13385 bp, 15 predicted proteins | sample MGYA00242647_ERZ504795 | MGnify/ENA primary metagenome ERZ504795 (study PRJEB26092, sample SAMD00036398) | human gut metagenome | host: Homo sapiens | study: EMG produced TPA metagenomics assembly of...
TGTGTACAAAGCTGACCTGTTCAGTGATCTATAAAAAATAGCCCTGTGGCTAAGTGGGAAGATAGCGTTGTTTTTCTTTGATGATAGAGATATTGCAACTGCTATTACGGCTCGGCACATTCCAATTATCAGACATCTTCTACAACACAGTTGGTGGAGTGCTTGGAGGTATGTGCTACTGGGGAATAATAAAAATACAAGAAAAGTCTGTAAAGAAAAAAACTTACATGGTGTACTGGGAGAGGTTAAACGGTATGTTTGGTTATACATGGGGCAGACACTATGAAATATCTTGATTTACGCTCTCTTTTGATCCACTTTTACACTGAATATTGCCTTATTATCATTTCCATAAGCAGCTGTCAAGGCATCAATTCGTTTGATAGAAAACAGCCTTGACTTGTGAAAAATCTATACCCAAGGAGGACTCCCAAATGACAAATCTAAATTCCCTTTTCCTGTCCCAGGCCTACAAGGACTGCTGGGACGATTACAACAGATCTTTAAAACTCCGCAGCTTCCCACGTTGGGACTATGTGATCCTGACTGCTTCCAATGAACAGCAGGCAGAAGGTTTCCGCAAACAGATTGCGGACAGGCAGAAATTCCTGCCGAGAGGCACGAAGTTTGTTGCCATCCCGGATCGTGATGGCAGGCGTGTCGGTTCCGGTGGGGCTACGCTGGAGGATCTGAGATATCTTTATGAACAGGAAGGATCTTTTGACAGCCTTCGTGTGCTGGTGATTCATTCAGGTGGGACAGTAAACGTGTTCCCCAGTATTCTGCACTGGGTAAGCTCTTTTCACCGGTGCCTCATGAACTGCCTAATGGACGTAGTTCCACTTTATTTGATGAATTTATGATATGCATGAGCTCTGTTCCTTCGCGGATCCGTGAAGGGATGGTGTTGCTGTCGGGAGATGTACTGCTTTTATTTAATCCTCTTCAGATTGACTACAACAATGTGGGTGCAGCTGCCATATCCTTTAAGGAAAACGTAGAGACCGGTAAGAACCATGGTGTTTATCTGAATGGACCGGACGGAAATGTGAAGTGCTGTCTGCAGAAGAAATCTGTGGAGGTCCTGCGGGAAGCAGGAGCAGTCAATGAATCCGGTTGTGTGGATATTGATACCGGGACACTGATCTTTAGTACTGACATTATGAAATCTTTATATTCACTGATTGAAACAGACGCGGACTATGACAGAAATGTCAATGAGAGAACGCGTCTTTCTCTTTACGCTGATTTTCTTTATCCTCTGGCTTCGGATTCTACGCTGGAGGATTTTTACAGGGAGAAGCCGGAGGGTGAATTCTGTCCGGAGCTGACGGCTGCCAGAACCCGTGTGTGGGAGGTGCTGCGTCCCTACAGGATGAAGCTTCTGCGTCTGGCACCTGCGAAGTTTATTCATTTTGGAACGACTAGGGAGATACTGGAGCTGATGAACGGAGGTGTGGATGAGTACCATTATCTGGGATGGAGCCGGAAAGTGGGCAGCAGTATCCGTAGTGATGTGTCTGGCTATAACAGTGTACTGAGCAGCAGGGCATCTGTTGGGAAGGAATGTTATCTGGAGGTTTCTTATGTGCATGGAAATTCCAGGATTGGCAGTCACAGTGTGCTCTCTTACATAGATGTGCAGGATCAGACTATTCCTGATAATGTTGTTCTCCATGGGCTGAAGCAGAGAAACGGTAAATTTATTGTCCGTATTTTTGGCGTAAATGATAATCCTAAGGAGAACCGGCTGTTTGGCAGGGATCTGGATGAACTGGAAGATACACTTGGAGTGAGATTCTGGGAGGAGAACGGACAGGCACATACCTTGTGGTCTGCTGCGCTGTATCAGGAGGCAGATACGATCCGGGAGGCAACAGATGCGGCACTGGAACTTTATGAGATTGTTACAGGAGGGAAAGATTTTGACAGATCTTTATGGACTGCAGCTTCCCACAAGTCTCTCTGCGCCGGATTTAATGAGGCGGATCCGGATGCTATCATAGCGTGGAATAAACGGATGGCAGATCTGGTAACTATGGACGGGATTGCAAAGGCAATCAGAGATCAGGTTCCTGCAGGGAGTATAAGAAAGCTGCAGTCTCTGACAAAGATTCAGAAGGAATGGCTGAGAAAGCGTCTGAGAAAGGCAGATTTCGGTGAAAAAATGCGTCTGCATTATTATCTGGGAGTGATCCTTGAGGATGAGAATGAGGTGCAGGAATGTTTCCGCATTATTCAGTCTGAGGTTCTTGAAGCGACGATCAAAAGCCTTGCTTATAATGAACAGGCAAAGATTGTTACAGATCATCATACAGTCAGGCTGCCGCTTCGTGTGAACTGGGGAGGTGGCTGGAGTGATACACCGCCCTATTGTAATGAAAAGGGCGGGACTGTATTAAACGCCGCTATTCTTTTGAACGGGGAGAAGCCGGTAGAGGTGACACTGGAGAGGATTCCTGAGCAGAAGGTTGTTTTTGACAGCCGGGATATGGATGTTCATGGAGAGTTTGACACGATTGAGCCTTTGCAGGCTACAGGTGACCCTTATGATCCTTTTGCCCTGCAGAAGGCTTGTCTTCTTGCCTGTGGGATCATTCCCAGGGAAGGACATACTCTGGGTGAAATACTGGAACGTCTTGGCAGTGGTTTTGTTATGCATTCTGAGGTAACAAATGTCCCCAAAGGTTCCGGTCTTGGCACCTCATCTATTCTTTCGGCAGCCTGTGTGAAGGCAGTGTTTGAATTTATGGGAATCGCATATACAGAAGAAGATTTATATGCCCATGTACTGGCAATGGAGCAGATCATGTCTACAGGAGGCGGATGGCAGGATCAGGTCGGAGGTATTACATCTGGTCTTAAATATATTACCTCCATGCCTGGGCTTCAACAGCAGCTTCAGGTAGCACACATAGAGCTTTCACCGCAGACAAAGAAGGAACTGGATGAGAGATTTGTCCTGATCTATACAGGGCAGAGGCGTCTGGCGAGAAATCTTCTTCGTGATGTGGTGGGACGCTATGTGGGTAATGAACCGGATAGTCTGTTTGCGTTGGAGGAGATCCAGAAAACAGCAGCACTGATGCGCTTTGAACTGGAGCGCGGAAACGTAGATGGTTTTGCAAAGCTTCTGGATTATCACTGGGAACTGAGTAAGAAAATAGATGCCGGAAGCAGTAATACTCTGATCGAGCAGATTTTCAGCAGTATTGAGGAACTGGTGGACGGAAAGCTGGTATGTGGTGCCGGTGGCGGCGGTTTCCTTCAGGTAATCCTGAAAAAAGGTGTGACAAAGCAGATGGTGGAAGAACGTCTGAAAGAAGTATTTATGGACAGCCTTGTTGGTGTAGCTGACTGTAAGCTTGTATGGGAGTAGAAATTCAGAAGGAAAAAATCAGATGAAAGATTTATTTGTTAATACACAATTACCGGTTGTCACCTCTGACAGGATTTTATATACACCGTCAAATTTTGCAAGGAATTCTTTACTGTATCTGCAGGAGATTGGTTCTCTGCGGGTACATAAGCCTCACAGCACGGGCCGCAGTAACCTGTCCTCTTATTTGTTTTTTACAGTGACAGATGGCGAGGGTGAACTCATCTGTGAAGGCAGAACTTATTCTCTTCGTACAGGAGACTGTGTGTTTATTGACTGCAGAAAACGGTATGCACACAGTAGTTCGGAGAAGCTGTGGAGTTTATCCTGGATACATTTCTATGGTCTGAATATGACAGCAATTTATGACAAGTATTTAGAGCGGGGTGGAAGAGCAGTCTTCCACCCCGTTTCTGTTTCTGGATTCCTGGAAATCTGTCACAGGATTTATGAGCTGGCAGATTCCGATGATTACATTCGGGATATGAAGATCAACAGTGAGTTGAACTATCTGCTGACACTTCTGATGAATGAGTCCTGGCACCCGGGAGAAAAACACAGGGATGCAGATCTGAAAAAACAGAATGTACTTCCTGTAAAGCAGTATCTGGATGAGCATTATCAGGAGAAAATAAGCCTGGATTTTCTGGCAGAGCATTTTTTTTATCAGTAAATACTATCTGACCCGCGTGTTCAGGGAGCAGTTTGGTGTCAGTATCAGCAGCTACCTGATGAACAGGAGAGTCACGAAGGCAAAATATATGCTCCGCTTTTCCAACGAAAAGATAAAGACCATCGGCTATAAATGTGGTCTGGGGGAGCCTCATTATTTCAGCCGGGTTTTCAGACAGATGGAAGGCATGAGTCCTTTAGAGTACAGAGAGAAGTGGGAGAAGTGAGAAAAGAGAGCAAGATAATGTAAGAAAACAGTGAGAAAGGGCAATATCGTGAATTCAGGCTTTCCGGATTTTTTACTAAAATAAATGCAGTAACTGTGGAGGTATTGAACAGTTGCTATTGATCAACAGAAAGTAAATCAAAAGGAAAGTTGAGGTTAATATATGTCTAAGGTTGCATTGATTACCGGTATTACCGGTCAGGATGGTTCCTATCTGGCTGAATTTTTACTGGAGAAGGGTTACGAGGTTCACGGTATTGTACGTCGTGCTTCCATTTCAAATACTGCCCGTATCAATCATCTGATCGAAAAAAATGTGATTAAACTTCATGACGGAGATCTGTCTGATTCTTCAGGGCTGATCCGTCTGGTGGGAGAGATCAGACCGGATGAAATTTATAATCTGGCTGCCCAGAGCCATGTGCAGGTATCCTTTGATGCGCCGGAATATTCCGGTGGTGTGGATGCACTGGGTGTCCTGCGTGTGCTGGAAGCTGTCCGTGTCTGCGGTCTGACAAAGACCTGTAAGGTATATCAGGCATCTACCTCTGAACTGTATGGCAAGGTAGAAGAGGTTCCGCAGAAAGAAACCACACCGTTTCATCCATATTCCCCTTACGCTGTGGCAAAGCAGTATGGCTTCTGGATGGTGAAGGAATATCGTGATGCTTATGGAATGTTCGCTGTTAACGGCATTCTGTTCAATCATGAGTCTGAGCGTCGTGGTGAAAATTTCGTTACACGTAAGATCACACTGGCTGCAGGACGCATTGCAGAAGGTCTGCAGGATCATCTGGAACTGGGCAATATGGATTCCCTGCGTGACTGGGGCTATGCCAAAGATTATGTTGAGTGCATGTGGCTGATCATGCAGCAGGAGAAGCCGGAGGATTTTGTCATTGCGACAGGTGTACAGCACACTGTCCGCGACTTCACTGAGAAGGCGTTTGTAGCTAACGGTATGACCATCCGCTGGGAAGGTACCGGCATTGATGAGAAGGGTTACGATGTAGCTACCGGCAAGATGTTGGTATGCGTAAATCCCCAGTGGTTCCGGCCGACTGATGTGGACAATCTGTGGGGCGATCCGACTAAGGCGAAGACGGTTTTGGGATGGAATCCACAGAAGACGAGCTACGAAGAACTGGTGGAGATTATGGCAAAGAATGACCGTGAGCTTGCAAAGCGCGAGAAGGCCATGAAGGCTGTTATGTAAGAAAGAAGGCATATGATTATGATAGGAAAAAAATGACAAAAATTTATGTTGCAGGTCATCGCGGAATGGTAGGCTCTGCCATTGTACGTGAGCTGCAGCGTCAGGGATATACGAATATTGTGACACGTACCCATAAGGAGCTGGATCTGACCCGTCAGGATGCAGTGGAGAAGTTTTTCGCTACAGAAAAGCCGGAGTATGTGTTTCTCGCAGCTGCCAAAGTAGGCGGCATTGTGGCAAACCAGAATGCACTGGCTGATTTCATGTATGATAATATGATTTTGGAAATGAATGTGATTCACTCTGCATGGAAGAACGGCTGCAGGAAGCTGGAATTCTTAGGTTCTTCCTGTATTTATCCGCGTATGGCACCCCAGCCGATGAAGGAAAGCTGCCTGCTGACTTCTGAACTGGAGAAAACCAATGAGGCATATGCACTGGCAAAGATTTCCGGGTTAAAGTACTGTGAGTTTCTGAACCGCCAGTATGGCACAGACTATATTTCCGTAATGCCGACAAATCTGTACGGTCCAAATGACAACTATCATCCTACACACAGTCATGTGCTTCCGGCGCTGATCCGCCGTTTTCATGAGGCGAAGGAGAGCGGTGCTGAAAGTGTAACCTGCTGGGGGGATGGTTCTCCGCTGCGTGAGTTTCTGTATGTGGACGATCTGGCAAATCTGTGTGTGTTCCTGATGAACAACTACTCCGGTAACGAGACTGTCAATGCCGGTACCGGTAAGGAGCTGACTATTAAGGAGCTGACTGAGCTGGTTGCGAAGGTTGTAGGCTATGACGGTGAGATCAAATGGGATCCTGATAAGCCAAACGGTACACCGCGTAAGCTTCTGGATGTTTCCAAGGCAACGAACCTTGGCTGGACGTATAAAACCGAGCTTGAGGATGGCATACGCCTTGCGTATGAGGACTTCCTGAATAATCCCATGCGTGCTGAACGCTGATCTTATTTTTGCGAGGAGAAGATTATGAATATCATTTTGTTGTCCGGCGGTTCCGGCAAGCGTCTGTGGCCCCTTTCCAATGACATCCGTTCCAAACAGTTTATCAAGATTTTCAAAAAGGAGGACGGCACCTATGAGTCCATGGTGCAGCGTGTCTACCGACAGATCAAGAAGGTGGACACAGATGCGACCGTGACCATTGCTACCGGTAAGACACAGGTTTCTGCAATCCACAACCAGCTGGGTGAGGACGTGGGCATCAGCGTAGAGCCATGCCGCCGTGATACATTCCCGGCCATTGCGCTGGCAACAGCTTATCTGGTGGATGTGATGCATGTTGCCCCGTCTGAGTCTGTGGTAGTCTGCCCGGTTGACCCCTATGTGGAGGATGGTTACTTTGAAGCACTGAAGGAACTGTCAGAGCAGGCAGACAAGTGCGAGGCAAATTTGGTACTGATGGGTATTGAGCCGACCTATCCCAGTGAGAAATACGGTTATATCATCCCAGAGAGTACAGACCATGTAGCTGAGGTAAGGACCTTCAGGGAGAAACCGACAGCGGATGTGGCAGAACAGTATATTGCACAGGGAGCACTCTGGAATGGTGGTGTGTTTGCTTATAAACTGGGTTATGTGATGGATAAAGCCCATGAGTTGATGGATTTTACAGACTATCAGGATTTGTTCGACAAGTACGATACCATGAAGAAGATCTCTTTCGACTATGCTGTGGCAGAGCATGAGTCGAAGATTCAGGTTGTCCGTTTTGCCGGTATGTGGAAAGACCTTGGCACATGGAATACGCTGACTGAGGCAATGGACGAAAGCATCATTGGTAAGGGAGAGTTGAACGACAAGTGCTCCGGAGTCCATATCATCAATGAAATGGATGTGCCGGTGCTGGCAATGGGTTTGCATGATGTGGTAATCTCCGCGTCACCGGAAGGCATTCTGGTCTCGGATAAAGAGCAGAGTTCTTACATTAAGCCGTTTGTAGATAAGTTTGAACAGCAGATTATGTTTGCTGAGAAGTCCTGGGGAAGCTTTAAGGTGGTCGATGTGGAAACCACATCCCTGACGATTAAGGTAACCTTAAATCCCGGCCATAGTATGAATTACCACAGCCACAGGAACCGGGATGAGGTGTGGGTAGTCATATCCGGTGAAGGAAAAACCATCGTGGATGGTATGGAGCAGATGGTAAAGCCAGGTGACGTTATAACTATGTCCGCAGGCTGCCGTCATACTGTGATAGCTGATACGGAACTGAAGCTGATTGAGGTACAGCTGGGCGCAGATATCAACGTCCACGATAAGCAGAAGTTTGAGTTGGAGCAATAAATAAGATAGAAAATACGACTGGTAAGAAAGACAGAAATGGTGATCAATGGACGTATGCATGGAAAAAAGAAATGAACCCCTTTTGCTCCGTCCGGCAGGTAAGGATTACCTGTGGGGTGGAAAAAGGCTGAACGATGAATATGGGAAGAATATTGAGTTGTCTCCGTTGGCAGAAACATGGGAATGTTCCACGCATCCGGATGGGGTAAGTACTGTGTGTTGTGGAACGTTTGACAAAATGGAGCTGACTGCGGTCATAAAAGCCCACCCGGAGTATCTGGGAGAACGGCATAAGGGCGAAACAACGCTGCCAATCCTGGTGAAGCTGATCGATGCAAGAAAGGATCTGTCTGTGCAGGTGCATCCGGATGATGACTATGCAAAGATGAAGGAACATGGTCAGCTTGGAAAAACGGAGATGTGGTATGTGCTGGATGCAGCCAGGGATGCAAAACTGATCTACGGTTTGCGGCAGGACTGCACAAAGAAAGAAATGCAAAAGGCACTGGCAGAAGGTACGGTGATGAAGTATCTGCAGAAGGTACCTATTCACAAGGATGACCTGTTTTTTATCCCTGCAGGTACGATCCATGCCATTGGGGCAGGTGCGCTCGTTGCAGAAATTCAGGAAAGCTCGAACCTGACCTATCGGCTGTATGATTACGACCGCATAGGAAAGGACGGGAAGAAAAGGGAACTGCATATCGACAAGGCGCTGGATGTGGCAGATCTTTACGGCAGTGCAGAGCCGAGACAGCCGTTGCGGATTCTGAAGTATCGTCCGGGGATGGCATCGGAGCTGCTGATACGCTGCAAATATTTTGAAGTATACCGGATGCTTATCAATACAGAACGCCGTCAAACGGTGCATTATCGTGCGGACAGGATGGCATTTCGGGTATTACTGTGTGTAGATGGCTGTGGCACGATATCCTATGATGAGGGAACTGTTAATTTTTATAAGGGAGACTGTGTGTTTGTGCCGGCGGATTCAGAAGTCCTTACGATTCACGGACAGGCGCAGTTCCTTGATATTAGAGGATAAAATATAGAACTCCAGGGTATGGGAAAGAAAGGCAGGTAAGATGAAGATTAGGAAGGAATATGAAAGATGGCTGGCAAATGCAGTGGAAGATACCGATGTTGTTGCGGAACTGAAAGCAATGGATTATGCGGAAGTCGAGGATGCGTTTTATCGTGATCTGGCATTTGGAACAGGCGGTCTGCGCGGTGTGATCGGTGCAGGAACAAACCGCATGAACATTTACACAGTTTCAAAGGCTTCTCAGGGATTAGCAGACTATTTGAAGAAACACTTTGAAGAACCTTCTGTTACAATCGGCTATGATAGCCGTATTAAGAGCGATGTGTTTGCAAAAGTCGCAGCAGGGGTGTTTGCAGCAAATGGTGTCAGGGTCAGTATCTGGCCTGTCCTGATGCCGGTACCGACCGTATCTTTTGCGACTCGTTATCTGCATACTTCTGCAGGTGTTATGGTGACAGCTTCCCACAATCCCGGCAAATACAATGGATACAAGGTCTATGGTGCTGACGGCTGCCAGATTACGACCGAAGCAGCGGCGGAGATTCTTGCCGAGATTAAAAAACTTGACATCTTTGCTGACATCAAGACCAGTGACTTTGAAGCTGACATGGCAAATGGCAGCATCCGGTATATTCCGGACGAGGTTTACACCGCATTTGTAGAGAAGGTTAAGAGTCAGTCAGTCTTGTTTGGTGAGAACGTCAACAAGAATGTCGCCATCGTGTACAGCCCGCTGAATGGTACGGGGTTGAAGCCAGTGACCCGCACCTTGCAGGAGATGGGTTACACTAACATTACGGTGGTCAAGGAGCAGGAGCAGCCAGACGGACACTTTCCGACCTGCCCTTACCCGAATCCGGAGATCAAGGAAGCAATGGCACTGGGCATGGAGTATGCCAGAAAGTGTAACGCTGACCTGCTGTTGGCAACTGATCCGGATTGTGATCGTGTGGGTATTGCTGTCAAGAATAAGGCTGGGGAGTATGAGTTGCTGACCGGCAACCAGACAGGTATGCTGTTGCTGGATTACATTTGCAGTCAGCGCATCAAGCACGGTAAGATGCCCGCCGACCCGGTTATGATTAAGACTATCGTGACGATGGATATGGGCGAGCAGATTGCCGCCCATTATGGATTGCGTACTGTCAACGTGTTGACCGGCTTTAAGTTCATCGGCGAGCAGATTGGCAAGCTGGAACAGTTGGGTAAGGCAGATAGTTATGTGTTCGGCTTTGAAGAAAGCTATGGTTATCTGACTGGCTCCTACGTCCGCGACAAGGATGGCGTGGATGGTGCGTATATGATTTGTGAAATGTTCAGCTACTATGCTACCCAGGGCATCAGCCTGTTGGACAGGCTGGATGAACTGTATAAGACATATGGTTACTGCCTGAACACCCTGCACAGCTACGAGTTCGATGGCAGCGCCGGTTTTGCCAGGATGCAGAGCATTATGCAGGCATTCCGCGGTGGCATTAAGGAGTTTGGCGGCAAGAAGGTTGTCAGGCTGTTGGATTATGTACAGGGATTGGATGGACTGCCTAAGTCTGATGTGTTGAAATTTCTGCTGGAAGATAACTGCTTTCTGGTGGTACGTCCTTCTGGTACCGAACCCAAGCTGAAAATTTATATTTCTGTCAGTGCTGAGAATAAAGAAATGGCAGAGGAAGTAGAAGATGAGATTGCTAAAACTGCAGAAAAGTGGATTTGTTGATTTTGAAAGGCTCCGTAAGGAGCCTTTCGGTGATAATTGGAGAAAAGTATACTGTTAATGTTTAAGAAGTAACGACAGTACACGAGGTCGTGCTTCTCTTTCGTATCGAAATCCAAGTGCGTGACGTATAATTTCCGGTAAATATAATTTTTCTCCATCGCGTGTCAGATAACCTGACTGAATTATGGATTTCTCTTCAGAAGCGGTAAGAGCATCTTCTTCCAAATTCATGGGAAGCGTCTTTTTTTCAGAGTTTTGTTCCTTTTTTAATTCTTCATTTAAATGGGCAAAAGAATCTAATGAGGAATTGACAGATTTTACAAATAATTGTTCCCAAAAACTCATCCAGTCAAGTTCTTTGGCTGCATTGGAATTCAAATCAATAGTATTATCAATGTAATCCGGTTTATAAATATAGGATCTATGCAAAGAAAATTGTGTTGACTCTGCGCCAATATTGACGTATAATTGGCACAGGAGGAGTTGACATGGTTAAGATAAAAGAGTGGAGACAAGGACTGGGAATTACCCAAAAAGCTCTTGCTGATGCAGCAGGGCTGGATCTTCGCTGGGTTCAGAAATTGGAAGCCGGTGATATTGATATTCAAAACGTTACAGTAAAGAGATTTTCTCTTCTCATGAAAGGAATCAGCGAACTCTCCCAGCAGGTTTCGTGTCCATGTTCAATGAAATCAGATATAGAAACAGTGAATGAAATCCATGAAATGGTGGACAGACTTTTTAAGGAGGATTCAGCATGACTGGTGAAGCTACTCTTAGCAATGAGAAAAATTATACAGTATTTCGTTTTGGTAATCATGTGATTCGCTTTGCTGCACCGTATTCTTTGGAGCATTACACGGAAGTGAAAGAGTGGGATAACGGCTACTTGGTAGTGATGGCGAAGTATAAGCAGAATGCTGAACCGGAAGAAGAATACATTGATCTTGTACCGATTCTTCAAAATCTTTATTTTGATGCTGATAAATTTCTAGAACCAATAAAAGGAGTGAAGGTTGCAAATGGCTGATATTAAACAGGTTGCGGACGCGGCGGACATGATTGTGAACGGCTATGCGTTCACACGATGCACAGAGGGCTATCGCGTGTTGAATCTGAATCGCCCAGATCGTGCGGCAGGGCACACATTGAGGTCAGACCTCATGAAATACCGAGTATGAAATTGTTCTGGGAAGAAAAAATGTTGCGGTTAAACTTATAATAACGTTTGATAAGAAGGACTGTTTTCATTTGATGGGATTACAGTATCTTACGGATAGACCAGAGTTAAGACGTGATAGAGGAAAAATATTTGATGAAATTCAGAAAGGTATTATAAAAAAAGAAAATATAGAGTCTTCGGATTTTTATCACAAAATACAAGACAGAGTACATTTTCTTCCGCTGCCTGAGAAAATGCTTGATAGTAATGATACGGTTTTTAAGTATAATAAAAAGTCGAATGTCTATTCTATGATAGAAGCGGATTATCTGATGAAAAATACATATGGATGGGAAAAATTTAATTTTTGTTTTTATTCTAATGCAAGAGATGATAGTTATTTTTGTCGTTCTTTTTTCCCAGAGGAGAAAATGGATTATACAAAGAATCAAGCTTCATGGACTCTTTTATATAAGAAAAAAAGAAATCTTATTGATGGGTCAGAACATATATTATACGACAAGCAAAGATTGAAAAAGCAGAGGCTGATGTGATCGCAGCGAAAAAAAACTGGAAGTTCACAATTCTAGAGGGCACATTGGGGTCAGTGCCTACGGTCACTTCAGCAAGGCTGGTCTTCCGTGGGAGGAGTAAGGCAAAAGAAAAAGCCGCCAGTGAAGGCGGCAAAAAATCACTTGTTGAGTTGTTCGATGAGATAGTCTAAGTCTGTTGAGTATAGAGGTTTAACACCTTGACTGTACAAATCGAGGTAATGCTGGCATTCATCAACGATTTGTTTGCTGTTTTTCTCGATAATGTCGTGAATCAATGTTGCGAAGCTGTTTCCCTCCGTGCGGTAACGAACAAGATACTGCTTTGTAACGGGAAACATTTTTATGTAATGTAGTCCGTGACGATTTTTGGGTCTTGTCTGCGGACGAGGAGGCAGAGCAAAGTACTGATCTTTGGGTGCCGATGCGGGAATGTTTGAACGAATAGGAACAGCAAAGTCATAGCAGGCATCCTTGTATTTTAAACGGACAACTAGAACATAAGGTCTGGTTGATTTCTGTAGTACCTCTGAATCGCCGGTGTATTTGAGCAACAGCGCATTATTTATTGTAACGAGTTTCATGACTGGTTTTCCTTCCTAAAAAAGAAGAGCCTGCCTTTCGGCAAGCCCTTCCTACACGTAAGCGATATTCTACGCTTTGCAGCACCCCGTCGCTTGCGGAAGCTAAACATACACGTTCATCATATTCTAGCCGTGATGACCGACAAGCCATTGGCTCACTTATAGTATACTCAATAATCGCCGAAAATGCAACGGGTTCAAAAAATAATTTTTAGTATAAAAAGCGGGAAGGTTACTGTTCAGGGGGTTAGCTGGACTTGAGAAAACCGATACTTTCGAAACTCCTAAATCCACTTTTTACGGATAAGATGATTTAAGCGTCAAAACCCCTTTTTGCCGAATTCAGTCACAATATATTGTTGCAATATATGAAGCGAATATACTAAATACAGTATCCTTGGTTATTAAATTACCCTTTTGACGCTCTAATCATAGTAGAAAAGTAATTGACATATTCGTGGTGGCAAGTTATATAATGTTAACAACAGGCAACATAAGAAGCAGACTTTGATGGCGCTGAAGATTCGGAA
>ENA-OQKJ01000270-OQKJ01000270.1-human-gut-metagenome-genome-assembly--contig:-NODE-270-length-13266-cov-4.266002_pt1 | contig 13266 bp, 9 predicted proteins | sample MGYA00242647_ERZ504795 | MGnify/ENA primary metagenome ERZ504795 (study PRJEB26092, sample SAMD00036398) | human gut metagenome | host: Homo sapiens | study: EMG produced TPA metagenomics assembly of...
AGTTATGTTTGGCCGATCGCCATGGCCATGCAAGGATTGACAAGACCACGACGAAAGCCGTAAAAAGAACGTATTCTTGATCAACTTGTCGCCGCCGTACGCCGGCACGCATCTCATGCATGAAAGCTTTTGACGCGAACGACCCGAACTCCTATACCCGTCCGTGGTTCAGCTGGGCCAATATGATGTTCTGTGAATTGGTTCATGGATTATTTCGGTATTCACGTCAAGCTGTGAGTGGCTATCAGTTTAAGCTTTGGCTTCGCTCACAGCGCAAGAATTACGGTAGATGATTTGCACTTATTGACATTCCATGATATCTTGAAAAGTCCGGTCTTGCACCGGGTGCTTGATAATTCAAGATTGGGGATGATCGGTTTCGACGGTGACCTGTTCGTCGCAGGGAAGCGTGCCGAGAACGTAGGGTCCGCTCGTGGATGCCCCCTACAAAAGAATAAGTGCTAAATCTAACCGCACTGAGTTCGCTCTCGCTGCCTGAGCTTCGCGCCAGGATTAACCAGTGAGCAGCCGCTCCGTTCACTCCTTCTCGTCTTTGGAAGGATGCTGAGCGTCGTTTAGAAGACTTGCTTTGTCGACTGAGCCACAGGGCCGGCAAGGGACTTTTACTGTAGATATGCCCGCCATCAGTTGTCTGCGATATCGATGGGAGCAGAAAAACCGCCGCACGGCCAGCAGACTACGCACGTAGAAGACTGAGGGTTCGGTTATCGGACCGGGGTTCAATTCCCCGCATCTCCACGAGTTGAAAGCCGCCCGAAATGGCGGCTTTTCTTGTATTTCCAACGGTTTTCGAAGATTCCTGGGTTTACTCCAAATTACCCCCGATGTGCCGGATGTTCTAAAAAAATGTGGGCAAAAATCCCTCCTCCGGCTTGCTTAATCTCTTCCAAATTCCATCTGTCTACCACCCTAAACAGCATGCAAGGTACGTTTTTAGGTACTCCTCTTCACAAGACAACCTCGTCAAATCAACATACGAAAAATCCAGCTCTCCCCCATCACAAATCATCAGAATCCCACCATCAAATTCCGTGTGTCGATTTGCATTAACCGCTTAAGTGGTTAACATAGTTAATACATCAACCTAGTTATCACGTCACAGCAGACGACGTCAAGGAAGGACTTGATCGATGACCTGCACTTACTCTCCCGAAGCCTACGTGTTCGGCTCCGAAGAAAACCATGCCCTGCTCGAGGCGGAAACCAACGAGCTCCTGCATTTCGGACACAATTTCCCCGCCCCGCAGGGTGGCTCCTACTGGCTGGACGATACCGGCAATCCGGATCTGACCCAAAACATCCACACGTGGATCACCTGCCGCATGGCGCACGTGTATTCCTTGGGGTTCCTGCACGGCGAGCCGGGCGCCGCAGAACTGGTTGACAAGGCCATCGCCGGCCTGCGCGGTCCGCTGCATGACGATGAAAACGGCGGATGGTATCCGTCCATTTCCGCAGACGGCTCCACCCATGAAGCAGGCAAGGTCTGCTACGCCCACGCTTTCGTGATTCTTGCCGCCACTTCCGCCAAGCTTATCGGCCGCCCGGACGCGGACGAGCTGCTCGAAGAGGCTCTGGCAACCTACGACAAGCATTTCTGGGATGACGAGATCGGTCTGGCCGTCGATACTTGGAACACGGAATTCACCGAGCTTGACTCCTATCGCGGCATCAATGCCAATATGCACACCACCGAAGCATTCCTTGCCGTTGCCGATGTGACCGGAAACGAGGAATACCGCGAGCGCGCTGGTCGTATCATCGATCATGTGGTCGGATGGGCAGCCAACAATAACTGGCATATTCCTGAGCATTTCACCGCCGATTGGCAGCCGGATCTCGAATGCAACCATGACAAGCCGGATGACCAGTTCAAGCCGTACGGCGCCACTCCGGGCCATGGCATCGAGTGGGCACGTCTCATCACCCAGTATGCGTTGAGCTCCAAGCAGCGTTCCGAAGAAGGCAAGCAGCAGCTTATCGAAGCCGCCGAGAACCTGTTCGCTCAGGCACTTGCCGACGCCTGGAACGCCGAAGGCACCATCGGTTTGGCTTACACCACCGATTGGAACGGCAAGCCCGTTGTCACCGACCGCATGCACTGGACGCTTGCCGAATCCGTGAACACCTCGGCCACACTGGCCACCGTCACCGGCAAGCAGGTGTACAAGGATTGGTATGCGACCTTCTGGAAGTACATTGACGAATACCTGATCGACCATAAGAACGGTTCTTGGTTCCACCAGCTGAACAAAGACAACGAGGTCATCGGTACCGTCTGGCCGGGCAAGTCCGACCTGTACCATGCCACGCAGTGCACGCTGATTCCGCGTCTCGATCCCGCGGTCTCCGTCGCTCCTGCGTTGAAGGCCAATCCGAACGCCTGACGGCCTCCAATAATCGAACTTCTCCTTCTCTCCTCCTATTCGCGAAGAACCCCGGTACCGCAAGGCAACCGGGGTTCTTCGTATATCAACGCGACTATTTGATGATTGGACGCAACGGCGCAGACACGTCGACGTTATGCTTGTCTCCGATCACATTCGGATCATTGATGATTTTATCGACGACAGCTTTCTTCAACTTGAGGCCGGATGAATCGCCCCATACGATCACACGGTCTCCCCCATTGATTTCCGTGGTGATGGAATCCTGGGTTTCGGCAGTCACCTTGGTGATGGAGTTGCGCATCGATTCCGGCAATGAGCTGAGGATCTTCAACGCCTCCTTGATGGAACGATTGCTCAGACTTGTTTCGACATCCTTCACTTCAATGACGGGAATTCCTTCCACGGAAGCTCCGCTGACGGAATTCAATATACGCCCCTTGCTGTCGACCGCGGTCATGCTGTCCTCGCCTGTCTTGAGCATCGCAGCAGGCTTTTGCGCCTTGATGGTCACTTCAAGGGAGTCGGGCAGTTTTTTCTTGGATTGCGCGGAAGTGACTCCCGGAATCTCCTTGATTTTCTTTTCCACGTCATTGTTCGACACGAGAAGAATCGATTTTCCTGCTTGCTGGCCCGCAATATCCAACACCTGAGACTCACTCACCCATTCGTTGGCGCCGACAACGCTAATATTGCCGGACTCGAGACGGAATACCGATGAGAAGAAAAACAGCCATACCAACGCGCCTGCAACAACAATGACAGCAGCGGAAACGCACGCGCGCATGGCGACGACACGCGCGTTCGCCTTGCGTCGTTCTTTCAGACGCGCACTGAAATCAACCACCTTCGGGCGCGTTACCACGCCCAACGTGCCTATGGTTTCCTCCAATGTCTTCGAAACGAAATCCTCGCCGGCAAGATTGCGCGCGTCCACGAAATCGCCTGATCTCGAACGACTCACGCTGCCTTTGTTGCCACTCTCAACCGTATTTTCCTGCGTCTTCTTCCCGGAAGAAGACGCGCGTCCCGCTCCACCAGCGACGGAACGGCCTTTCGGCTGAACCTGCTTTCCGGCATCGCTGTGTTTCCGGCTTTGGATGGTTCTACCATGCGACGTCTGATTTTCAGGCGTCGTTGCGGAACCATCCGAACCCGTACCTGAACTGATGACCCTTCGCGTCATCAGCCCTCACAATCCCAACGATGAGCCTGAAGGGAGTGCAGCATCACCTCGTCCATCTGTGTGATGTCGCCTGCGCCAACAGTGAAGATGACATCGCCATGATGAGCACGCATCGTCATCATCTGTGCCGCGGTATGCATATCCTCCACTCCGCGAATCCAATCCTCGGCAGGCGTGTGGTCAAGCTTAAGCGCCTCGTCCACAATGGTGGCGGAGCTAATCGTCGGATAGTCCTCCTGCTTTTCACGTGCGGGGAAAATGCCGGTGACGATCACATCATCCGCCTTGGCCAATGCTTCAGCGAATTCACTCGCAAAGAACATGGTCCGGGAGAACAGGTGCGGCTGGAAGATCACGCGAATCACCGACTGCGGGTACCTGCGGCGCGCCGCATCCAGCAATGCCGAAATCTCCGTAGGATGATGCGCGTAATCATCAACGACAGTCACTTGGCCGACCATACCACGCACTTGGAAACGACGGGCAGCTCCAAGGAACGACGTGGCGGCTTGGGCAGCGTTCTCGACATCGACGCCCAACAACGCAGCCGCAATAATCGCAGCGGAGGCATTGCGCGCGTTGTGAATGCCTGGAACGGTAAGCGTCACCGGAACCATACGCTCATGTTCGCCCAACAATCCCGCGGGCATGTGTAAGGTGAAATGTTCGGCACCGCTTTGCGCGCTTTCGCTTTCCGATTCGATATGCACGAACGCGGCACCGTTCAAATCACCCAACGAAACCGTATCCTGCGTCGCATACACGACCGTACGCTTGGCCGTCTGCGGATCGAGAGCACGCAATACCGCAAGATTGCCTTCATCATCGCCGCACATCACCACCGATTTTTCGGCATGCTGAACATGATTGACAAAAGCCGCACGATAGTTTTCCTGCGTGCCGTAATGGTCGAGATGATCGGCTTCGGAGTTGGTGACAATGGCGATTTCCGGATGATACTTGGCAAAGCTGCCATCGGATTCGTCCGCTTCCGCCACAAGAACGTCGCCCTTACCAGCATGGCCTCCGTCAATCGTCACACCATCCTTGCCTTGGATGGATCCGCCGATGGCATAGCTTGGATCGGCCAGATTTCCCTCACCGGCATGGGTGAGGATATGGGCCAGCATGGAACTGGTCGTGGTTTTGCCATGAGCTCCTGCGACCGTCACCGCACGTTTTGCGTTCATCAGCAATGCGAGAATGTCGCTGCGGTGCACGATGCGTTCGCCTGCTTCGTATGCTGCGACGATTTCCGGATTGTCGGATTTGATGGCGCTGGAGAATACGACGGTATGTTTGCCTTCGACGTTTTCTGCGCGCTGCCCGAATTCGACGGTAATGCCGATTCCCTGCAGACGATCGGTTTTGGCGCTGGGTTCACGATCTGAACCGTCCACTTCAACGCCCTGTTCGTGCAGCATTTCAGCGAGCACGCTCATGCCCGCGCCTCCAATGCCGATGAAATGGGTTGCCCCCAAATCATTCACGCCTTCCTGCGGACTGAACGACGCATGGGTTGGATCAAGAACGATGGTACCGGCTTCACGCTGGTTGTCAGACACGACTGCTCCTCTTGCATGTTTTTTCTAGCTTGTTCCATTATGGTCTCACCCATGGTCTCGCATATGGCCGATCATGGGTGGGATTTTGGAATGCGACGAACGCACCTGCCATCGCCGCAGCCTACTTTTCGTCAATCATGGAAAGCACGCGCTTGGCCATGACTTCGGCGGCATCTCGAATACCGTATTGCCAGGCGTTGTCGCCATACTTGGCAAGCAGATCCGAATCGGCAAGCAGCTTCGGCACATGCTGTTTGACCCATTCGGCGGTGAATTCGCGATCAGCCACCATCAGACCGCCTTCCGCATCGACGACAGGCTGGGCGTTGAATCGCTGCTCGCCGTTGCCGATTGGCAGCGGAACATAAATCGCGGGGAGTCCCAAAGCCGTCAATTCCGATACGGTGCCGGCCCCAGAGCGACAGATAATCAGGTCGGCGCAAGCGAATGCGAGATCAATACGTTCCAAATACGGCGCAACACGATAATCGCCATCATTGCCATGGTCCGGGCCAAGCTCGCCAAGCACCTGTTCGCCGGCGCTCACCGACACCAATGAACGCACTTCATCATCTTTGCCTTTCCCAGTCAGATGAATCACCTGGGCGTGTTCCAGCAGCTCCCTAGCGGAAGCCGCCACCGCACGGTTCACGTTCACCGCGCCCAGCGACCCTCCAGTCACCACCACCAGTGGACGGTTCGGATCGACACCGAGTTGCGCTGCGGCCGATTGTCTTGTGGCAATGCGGTCATGTTCCATGCCATGGGCTATCGCTGCGATTTCGGCACGCAATGGCAATCCCACACGCTCGGCTTCAACACCCTTGCGTGGCTTCAAGCCGGTTTGCGCATAGGCGGTGCCAATCATGGACGCCCAGCGAGCTCCCAATTTGTTGGCCATTCCGGCACGGGCATTCTGCTCATGCATCGCGATCGGAATGCCCATCTTGTGCGCTGCCGCATATACGGGAGCGGACGTGTATCCGCCGAAGCCGACAACCACCTGCGCCTCATGACGGGTGAGAATGTCACGGACTTTGGCCGTTTCGGCCTTCCACTGCGCGGGAAACTTCAGCGCTGCCATATTGGGCCTGCGTGGGAAAGGAACCTTCTCAATGGTTTCCAGTTCGAAACCGGCCTGGGGAACCAAATCGTGTTCCAAGCCGACGACAGTGCCCACCACTGCGATATCGGCGTCTGGTTCAAGCTCGCGAATCACATGCGCCACGGCGAGCAGAGGATTGACATGACCTGCCGTACCACCGCCGGCAAGAACGATATGCTTCTGATTGCTCATAGTGTACGAGCTTAGCCCACGGCACCCCAGTACGCCGCGCGCCATACCGTCGCACACGCGGATGCTCACATTTCATCTACGTTTGCACACCGCAATACGCGGTAGCGTATGCTACGGTCGCAGCCGACACTCAGACCCGCTGCATCTCCGCTTGGATCTGCGGCTGCTGCTTCATCATGCTGATGGTTACGCCTGCAGCGCCCAAACACAGAATCAACGACGAACCGCCCGCAGACACAAACGGCAATGGCACACCCATCACCGGAAACAATCCCACCACAACGCCGATGTTCACGAATGCCTGGCCGACGATCCACACGGTAATGCTGGCCAATACCAAAGTGATGTACCTGTCCTGCGATTGCAAAGCCACCACGAGCATGCACCATCCAAGCACCAAGAACAGCAGAATGACGAGAGAGGCGCCTACAAAGCCCGTTTCCTCACCGATGATGGCGAAAATGAAATCGTTGTGCGCTTCCGGCAGATATCCCCATTTTTCTCCGGAATTGCCGATGCCCACTCCAAGCAAACCTCCGGAGGCCATGGCGTATTTGCCATGCACCGCCTGATAGCAGACCCCCTGCATGTCGGATGCGGAGCAAGTTTGGTATGTGGCCATGATACGGCTGAGTCGGTTCGGACTGGTGATAACGAGTCCGCCAACCAAAACCGCACCGCCGCATGCCACGATAGCCAACCATTTGCCAGGAAAATCTCCCAACAGCAACGCGGCACCTGCGATCGCGAACAGAATCATGGCCGTGCCAAGATCCTTGCCACTCACAACCAACAGCAATGCAAGACCAAGCCACGCAATCAACTTGAGATATGCCTTATATGGTCCGACTTTGTTTATCTGCTTCTGCGCGTAGATCAGTTCCCGCGGCAGCCATATGCACAACGCAAGCTTAACGACTTCGGCGGGCTGGAAGGTAAATCCAAAAAGGCCGATCCAACCTTTGTTGCCTTGGACATCGATGCCCAAGGGGGTAAACGTCAGCGACTGCAAAAGCAAAGCGATAATCAGGAAGACGAAACTGAATTTCCTGATGAGCTCCGCCGGAATCATCATGCAGGCAACACCCACGATAAGTCCAAGAACGCAGAATCCCCCCTGTTTCAGTGCTTGGGACCACGGAGACTGTCCGTTGGCAATCATGTTTACCGAAGAGCTGGAAAACACCATGATCACACCGAAAATGGTGAGAATGATCACCGCGGTTCTGAACCCATGAAAACACCAAATCGGATTAAGCAGGCTTCGCAGACCGACATAACCATGAAAATCGTCGACCTGCTTTCCGACGGCGGCCTTCTTTTTCTGACGACTACTATCAACCTGCCTGGTTTTAGGCTTTTCCATGCTCGTTCACCCAACGCTGAGCCTGCTGTGCGAACTGGTTTCCACGATCGGCATACGACTTGAACTGATCCATCGACGCACATGCAGGCGCCATCAGCACCACATCACCGGATTGGACATACTCGCCCGCGGCATCAACCGCCCGTTCCATAATGACCCCATTATCCGCCGGATCGATGATGGTCAGAGGAATGTTGGGAGCGCTCGTCTTGAACGCATCCAGCATCGGCTGCTGATCCCTGCCGATGATGACCGCGGCTTTGATGGTATGCGCCTGATCAGCCACCAATTGCTCGAAACTGCTGCCTTTGGCCAGTCCTCCGGCAATCCACACCACGGATTTATCGGCAAAACTATTGAGCGAGGCCTTGGCCGCATGCGCGTTGGTCGCCTTGGAGTCGTCAACGAAACGAATGGCTCCCCCATCCGCCATAGTGGCGGTGGCGACGGTCTGGATACGGTGGCCACCTGGAGTGAACTGCTTCAGGGATGCGATCGCCTTCTCCTTATCCGCGCCAAGTCCCAACACCAACGCCAATGCGGTCAATGCGTCGGCGAGCAAATGCGGATATACCGTGCCATCCGGCTCGGTCAGATGTGTGAACTCGGCAACTTTGGCAACCTGTTCAGGCTTGCCCGCCTCACCGCCCGCGATGCCGGACATGTCGACGATCCAGCCGTCCTTCACGCCAATCTGGCCATCTTGCGGTTCCGACAATGTGAATCCAACCCTACGGCAGCCTTCCGCGGTTTCGGCTGCGAATGCCAGCTTGGTCACGCGCTCATCATCCGCGTTGTACACCAACGCCTTCTTGGCATGGTGGAAGACCTTCGCTTTATCGGACGCGTAATTGTCGATACCGCCATGCCAATCAAGATGGTCGTCAGCGATATTGGTGATCGCCGCGCAATCCAACTCAAGAGAATCGGTGAAATGCAATTGGAAAGAACTGAGCTCAACACACAGCACATCATTTGCCGGATCGACTGCGGCATGGGACACCGCTTTGCCGATATTGCCGACAGCAGGTGCGGTCAAACCGCAAGCCGTCAACATCTCCGAAGTCATTTCCGTAGTGGAGGTCTTGCCATTGGTACCGGTGATGCCAATCCATTGCGCAGGATGCCCAGTGGCATCGCAATCCACCCGCAGCTGCCAGGCAAGCTCGACCTCGCTCATCACCGGAATGCCACGACGTTGCGCTTCGAGAATGAACGGGGTCCTCGGATTGAATACCGGAGAAGTCATCACCAAGTCGACATGATCCCAATCAATGTGGTCGAAAGAGTGCAGATCGGCATCAGGCTTCTTCTCATCCACGCCCAACACCTTTTCGGCGCGGGAACCCAACACCTCCATCATGCTCTGGCCAGAAACTCCAAGACCCGCCACAATCGCGGTCTTACCGCTCATATCCATATCCATCATCCTTCGATCGTCAGAACCTCATACGCCTTAATATCACAGTCATATTGCGTTCATTCGCAACGGCAACAGACCGAGCATCGACTGTCACAAGCCGGAACGGGCAACCCAATCGCCATAGAAAAGCACCAAGGCGACCAGCACGAACAGCAGTTCAATCATCCAGAAGCGAATCACAACCTTGACTTCGGGCCATCCCTTCAATTCGAAATGATGGTGGATCGGAGCCATCTTGAACACACGCTTATGCGTCATCTTGAAATAGCCGACCTGAATGACATCGCTCAACGTTTCCATGACGAACAGGCCGCCGAGAATAATCGCGAGGAATTCCGTATGCGTGGCGATGGACATGGCAGCGAACAGGCCGCCAAGCGCCAACGAACCGGTATCTCCCATGAAAATTGAAGCCGGATTGGAGTTGTACCACAGGAACCCGAAGCATGCTACCGCCGCGCAAGCCGCGATAATGGTCAGATCAAGTGGATCAGATACCGCGTAGGTAAAGCCCTCATGCCCCGATCCCTTAAGGTGGTAGAACTCCCAAAAAGCGATCACCGCATATCCCATGAACGCAATCATCGAAGAGCCAGCTGCCAAACCGTCAAGACCATCAGTCAGATTGATGGCATTGGTCCACGCGGTCATCAGGAAGTTCACCCAAATCACGAACAGCACGATAGCCACGACCTTACCCGCGAATTCGAAACTGAAGAACGGCTCCTCAATGAAGCTCATGCCGGCCTGGGCACTGGGGAAACCGGAATTCGTAGGCAGAATCAACGCCAGCACCGCATATATGGTAGCCAGAATGAACTGACCGATGAACTTGCCCTTAACCGTCAATCCCTCGCTCTGCTTCTTACGAACCTTCGCGAAATCATCAATAAAACCAAGCAATCCCATCGACAACATGGCAAACAGCACCAGCACCGCAGACCACGACGGAGTCTCACCCCGCGTGACGAAGCGGTACAGCGCCGACGAGCCCCAGCCCAACACAACCGCCAAATTGATGACCACGCCACCCAACGTAGGCGTGCCACGCTTGACTAGATGGGATTTCGGACCATCCTGACGTATGTATTGCCCATAATTCAGCTTGTGCACCAAACGAATCAGCAGCGGGGTGCCCACGATCGTCACAACCAGCGACACCACAATTCCGATGATGAGCGAAATCACCTGATGTTCTCCGTTTCAGTCAGACATTCTTCAGATAACGTCGTTTATTCGATTATTCGAATCTTGCCAAATATTCTTGTTCTATTGTGCAGCCAGGGCCTGCCAACGTTCGGCCAAAGCGCTCAAGCCGGAAGCGTGGGAGCCCTTAAGCAGCACCACAGCGCCCGGATGTTCCACGGCGAGTTGCGTCACCAGACGATCGGCCTCGTCAATGTCGTGCACCCAATCAATATGGGAAGCACATCCCGCAGCGGATGCACCTTCAGCCATGGCACCGGCCAGAGCGTCCAAAGAGGCATCGGATGTGCTGCCGACCGTCAGCAACGCGTCAACGTCGCCTTCCACCGCATACCGGCCGATGCCAGCATGCAAATCCTTTTCATCCGGACCAAGCTCAAGCATGGCACCCAACACCGCAATACGGAACGGTTGGGTCTCAGCACCCGCCTTCCAACGCAACAATCCGTCAAGCCCCGCCTTCATGGAATCGGGATTGGCATTAAACGAATCGTCGATCAAGGTGAACGATGTTTCAGGCTTGTGCACCGTGGAAACAGCCATACGATGAGGACTGATGGCCGTGACGTCAGACAGCGCGGACGCGACCTCATCCATCGACATACCCAAATGCATCGCTACCGAAGCAGCCGCCAACGCATTCATAACGTTATGCTGACCGCAAATGCCCAGAGTGACCTCGGCATGCTCGCCATCACCATTGTCCAAAATGAAGCTCGGATGGTCCAATTCGTCGCAATGCACATGTTGCGCGCTGATTGCCGGCTTGCCGTCATTGTTCTGCGGAAGTCCGAACCACATCACGTCGCCCGGAGCGATGGCGCTCATCGCAGCCACATGCTCGTCATTCGCGTTCAGTACGGAAAGACCACCTGGAACAAGACCACGGATGATTTCCGATTTGGCTTGTGCGATGCGTTCCGGCGAGCCGAATTCCCCTAGATGCGCGACGCCGACTTTCAACACGACCGCAATATCCGGCGGCACCAGCGACGTCAAATTTCGCGATTTCCCCAACATGATTGGCACCCATTTCCGCAACCAGAAAGCGAGTTTCCGCATGTACTTTGAGCGAAGTCAACGGCAGTCCGATTTCATTGTTGAACGATCCGACCGGCGCAATCGTCGGTCCTATGTGCGCCAGCAACGCCTTCATGAGATCCTTGGTAGTGGTTTTTCCGACGGAACCGGTGATGCCAATCACCGTAAACGGCGTTTCCAACGCACGCCGGCGTTCGATATTGTGCTTGGCCAACGCGCCCAAGGCAAGCACCGTATCTTCCACCACGATCTGAGGCACTCCGGCACCGTCGATCTCATGGTCGACTATTGCGGCAACAGCGCCCTGAGCGCCTACCTTCGACACATAATCGTGGCCATCCACGCGTTCTCCGGCAATCGCCACGAATACCGATCCTTCAACAATCTGTCGTGAATCAGTGAATGTGCTGGTGGCCACAGGCGTATCAATCGCCGCGGTGCCGGCAATCAGCCGTCCCTGAACCGCCTGGGCGATTTCCTCCAAGCTCATTGGCATCATGGTCGGGCTGCTCACTCTGATTTCTCCTCTGTGTTGATGTACTGCATATTGTTCACGTTGTTTACGATTATCACTATTCGACGTCCGCATCCGTTCCGATCGAGACTAGTTCAGATCTCGAGATACACGCAATGCGCTTTTAATATTGGCTTTACGTACGCCGGCCGCAAGCACCATGGCGATGGACAATGACAACGCGCTGCTGTCCGTCTGCCCGTATGCCTCCGTCGCTTGCGCTGCGAGCGCATCGGATTCCTGCGTACGACCTGCGATGTGGGTCTGCTTGCCGACAGTGCATCCAAACCGTGCGACCGACTTGACGATCTCAGCCTCGCTGAGACCCTTGTCGTCGCAGCCAAGCACATCAACATTCACCGACTGCAACGCATCGTCATTCAACGTTTCCTCGCTGAGCGCAAGGATCACAGCGGCGGCGCCGTCTTCGGCGCACACAGCCATCGTACGCTGCACGTCAAGAATCGACAATGGATAGTTCAGATCAAGGAATCGTTCCAACGATTGCGAATTGCCGGCACTAATCACGCCGACCGGATTGCCGAGCATGTGCAGGAAATCCGCGAGATCCCTCACACCCTGTTCCACCGTTTGCGTATTGCTGCCAGCCACGGCGAACACCGCCAGCGAATCGGATGGGCTGCCCGCCATCTCGCTGGCAAGCTTGCCCAACTGTTGCGCAGTCGGTTCGGCATAAATCAAAGGAATCTGAACGCCATCCGTTTTTCCTCGCAACGCATGCGGCACCACCGCACCATACGCACCAAGCGCTTGCACCTGCCGTAACTGTTGCTCATCCACCTGCATGGACGGCATGAACAACGCTCCCGGCCGCACCGAATCGATGTCGTCGGCAATGGACGTGACCGTCACTTCGGTAGCGAACGCGGGATCAAGGTCAAAGCCATATCTGCTGGCAAGCAGACCCAACGTCATTCGCCTATTCATGGATTCGCTGACCGCGCTCATCTTTCCGCCCCTCCGTTCTTCATGCTCACACACTCACCAAGTCACTGGAATAGCATCAGTTCGCGGACTTGACGCCGGCACTTCGTACTTCTGCATAAGGAATTCACCAATCTCCGCGGTGACAGGACCCGCCGTCAAACCGCCGAAGCTGCCTTGGGGGTCTTTGAGCACCACGGTGATGACGAAGCGTGGATTATCCGCGGGAATGATCGTCGAGTAATCGCTGATGATCGAGGTCAGTTGGCCGTTCGCTCCGGCGACTTCTGCTGTGCCTGATTTCGCCGCCATACG
>ENA-OQKJ01000271-OQKJ01000271.1-human-gut-metagenome-genome-assembly--contig:-NODE-271-length-13224-cov-2.588761_pt1 | contig 13224 bp, 15 predicted proteins | sample MGYA00242647_ERZ504795 | MGnify/ENA primary metagenome ERZ504795 (study PRJEB26092, sample SAMD00036398) | human gut metagenome | host: Homo sapiens | study: EMG produced TPA metagenomics assembly of...
TGTAACTTGCATTCTGCCGTCAAATCGGGTAGGATAACGTTGAATCAAAACCGAAGGGGAACGTGAAGATGCTGAAACGTTTTGTAAAGCGGCTGCTCAGCTGCCTGCTGCTGGCGGCGCTGTTTGTATTTGTGGTCATTGGCGGAACACTGGGTGTGCAGGGCTGGCGGCTCTACCGCGCCACAGCGGCGCAAAAGCCCATTGCCGGCCTCTATGATGAGATCCGCTCCCGGCCCGGCTTTGCCAGCTGTGACCAGCTGCCCCAGACCTATATCGACGCGGTCATTTCCGTGGAGGACAGCCGGTTTGAAAGGCACCACGGCATCGACCCGGCGGCCATTGTCCGGGCGCTCTGGGCCGACCTGCGCACCCGCTCTCTGGCCGAGGGCGGCAGCACCCTGACCCAGCAGCTGGCCAAGAACGAGCTGTTCACCCAGGAAAAGCAGATGGCCCGCAAGGCAGCGGAGATGTTTGCCGCCAGGGACATAGAGGATTACTACTCCAAACAGCAGATCTTTGAGATGTACGCCGGCAGCTGCTACTTCGGCAACCAGTGGTCCGGCGTGGCGCAGGCTGCGCAGGGCTACTTTGGCAAACCCACCCAGGAGCTGACCCGCGCCGAGTGTGTGGTACTGGCCGGCCTGCCCAATGCACCCTCGGTCTACGCCGCCAACGGGGAGCTGGCCCGCAGGCGCGCACTTGTGGTGGTGGAGCGGATGGAGCGCGCCAAAAAGCTGACCCATACCCAGGCACTGGAGCTCCGGGATGAAGTCAGTTCCCTGCCCCTTTGGTGAGAAAAAGCAGAATTTATCCGGGTTTTCCATAAAATAATGCTAACACCGGGAGCGGATGCCATGATATCCTTAGTGGCAGATCAAACCCGGAGGGAGCATGTAAAACTTATGGAAAAAACCAAAAAGGGTTCCGGCACCACCGACCTCACGGTGGGCAGGCCGCTGCCCCAGATCCTGAAATTTGCCCTGCCGCTGGTGCTGGGCACCCTGTTCCAGCAGCTGTACAGCTTTGTGGACACCGTCATTGTGGGGCGCTGTCTGGGCACCGATGCACTGGGCGCGGTGGGCACCACCTACTCTCTGAATTTTCTCATTTTAGGCTTTGTGCTGGGTTCCTGCACGGGTTTTGGCATCCCGGTGGCCCAGAGCTTTGGTGCAAGGGACAGCGAGGATATGCACAAGTATCTGTTCAACGGCGCGGTTCTCTGCGTGGTCCTGAGCGTGGTGTTCACCATCGTCACCACCCTCACTGCTGCCCCGCTGCTGCAGCTCATCCACACCCCGGCGAGCTGTTCCCGGACGCGGTGGCCTACATCCGCATCATCTTCCTCGGCATTCCGGCCACGGTGCTGTTCAACTACACCTCCACCGTCCTGCACAGTCTGGGCGATTCCCAGCACCCATTCTATTTCCTGCTAATCTCCAGTTTCCTGAACATCGGGCTGGACTGGCTGTTCATCGTACCGCTGGGTATGGGCGTGGAGGGCGCAGCCATCGCCACTTTCATCAGCCAGGCCGTGGGCGGCGTGCTGCCGGTGTTCTACTTCCTCAATAAGCGCTCCACCAGCTCTATCCATCTGGGCCGCGCCCAGTGGAACGGCGGCGTCATCCGCAGCGCCTGCATCAACGGCTCCTCGGAGCTGATGACCAATTTTTCCATGTCGCTGGTCAACATTCTTTACAATTACCAGCTCCTCCGCTTTGCCGGTGAAAACGGTGTCGCGGCTTATGGCGTCATCATGTATGCGGCGTTCCTGTTTGTGGCCGTCTTCGTGGGCTATGCCGTCGGCAGCGCCCCCATCGTCAGCTACCACTACGGCGCACGCAACCACGCCGAGCTGAACAACCTCTACTCCAAGAGCCTCCGCCTCATCGGCGTCATCGCCGTCGTTATGACCGCCCTCTCCATGCTGGTCATCCCCTATGTGGCCCGCATCTTTGTGGGCTACGACGCCGAGCTGCTGGCACTGACCAGCCACGCCTTCCGCGTCTACGCCCTGAACTTCTTCCTCATGGGCTTCAACGTCTATGGCTCCTCCTTCTTCACTGCTCTGGGCGACGGCGTGACCAGTGCGCTCATCTCCTTCCTGCGCACCCTGCTGTTCCAGCTGCTGGCCCTCATCCTCCTGCCCATGGTTCTGGGCATCGAGGGCGTCTGGCTGGCCGTTACGGCAGCCGAAGCCGGTGCGCTCTGCGTCACGGTACTGATGTTCATTGCCAAGGACAAAGTTTTCCACTATCGCAAAGCATCCTGTTGAAAAGAAAGGCCGTCGGGAAGTCCCCGACGGCCTTTTTGCTGTTATTCGAACCGGTATTCCACCAGCTCACAGTTTTTGATGCCGGCGGCGGCGTACTCCTCGTTGGTCATGTCGTGGAAATAGGACTCCACCACACGGGCGATGCCGTTGTGGGCCACGAGAAGATAGGTCTTGTTCTCATCCTGCCGCAGCTCGTCCAGCAGATTATAAATGCGCTGGGCCAGCTGCATCATGCTCTCGCCGCCGGAGTAGCGGTCGGCAAAGTGGGTCTTGGAGATGCGGAACTCCGCACCGTCCCGGGGCGTGCCCTCGTATTTGCCAAAGCATTGCTCCCGCAGGCGGGGCTCGCAGCGGGCGGGCAGACCGGTAGCGGCGGCAATGGCTTTTGCGGTGTCGGCGGCGCGGGAGAGGGGAGAGTACAAGATCTCGTCGATGTGCAGGCCGCTGTCCCGGACAAGCGCGCCCAGCTGCCGCGCCTGCTCCTGTCCGCGGGCGGTCAGCGGGCTGTCGGTCATGCCGCAGATCTTATTTTCCACGTTCCATACCGTCTCGCCGTGACGGGTGAAATAGATATTGTGCATAAAAATACTCCTTACAGCTTGTGCAGGGTGCCGTCCGGCAGCAGACAGACGGTGTCTCCCTCATCGATGCCAAGACATGTCAGCTCCCTGTCCGGGTAGGGCAGAATGCGGGCAGCCCCGGCGGCATCGGTCAGGGTCACATCGCACAGCACAGGCTGCCCGGCGGGCAGCTCCTCGCAGCCGTACAGCTGCTCGTCGATGCGCAGCACGCGGTATTCCGGCATGGTACAGCCCCTCCTTTGTGTTTTTCCTTATTATATAGCACCCGGGGGCTTTGGTGCAAGGGGAGAGGGACGATTTGGAATGCGCTCCGCTTCCGCTCTGCGCATAATCAGCGGAATTGGATTTTTATATTTGTGTTCCAGAAACGCCTGCGGGCGTTTCTGAAACACCCTTTCACCAGAGAGGTCGTAAAGATGAACGGCAGCTGTTTGCCGTCACGACCCCTCCCGTGAAAATGCGTTTGGAGCGGCCCGCAGAGCTTGTCGGGGCAAAGCCCCTCCATCTGCTAACGCAGACCGCTCTGCCGCTTAAAAGCCCCACTGGGGCTTTCATTGCTGCGCTGCGCTCCGCAAACGCGGTCACTCCAAACGCGAAATTTTAAATAATAATTCCGCTGAATATGCGCAAAGCGCACGCGGCGCGCATTCCAAATCGTTCTCCGCGTATGCCCACCCCCTTTTTTGTGTCCGCAAAGTGTGGTATACTGAAAACAGCTTTTTATGCCCGGAAGGAGGTTGACCGGTATGAACAGAACCCGCAGGCTGTGGCTGGTGCTGTGCACGCTGCTGTGCTTTGTGCTGTGCTTTGTGCTGTGCAGCTGCCAGACCGTGCTGCCGGCCAACGAAAAGGCACAGGTAGAGGAACTGCTGCGTGCCCCGAAGCTTTCCGGCGATTACGGCGCGCTGCAAACGGCCCTGAACGACTGGCTGGGGGAGAGTGCCCAGCTGAAATATCCTATTCAGGGCGAGCTGCTTTCCCCCTTTGTGCTGCAGGACTTGGACGGTGACGGTCAGCAGGATGCGGCGGTGCTGTATACCACCGCCCAGACCGCCAACGTCTGCGTAGCCATTTTGCAGCGGGATGATGCCGGAAGCTGGCAGGTGCGCCAGAGCGTGGAGGGCCTTGCCGAAACGGTGGAGAACGTCAGCCTTGCCCAATTGCAGGATACAGACAGCTGCCAGCTGGTGGTGGGCTATACCGCTGCCCAGAATGACCACTATCTGGCGGTGTACTCCTATCAGGACGGCACCCTGTCCACCATTCTGGAGCAACAGTACGAGCAGTATCTGGTGGAAAATATCACCGGCGGCAGCAGTCAGGATCTGATCCTGATGTCCACACAGGAGGACGGCAGTGTGCAGATCGAACTGCTGACCGCAGACCGCAAGGGCAGCTTCCGGCAGGTGGCGGTCAACGGCCTTTCCGCAGATAAGTTTTCCGGCTGCGCCTCGGTGGCGGCGGGCGCGGGCGCGGACGGACGGCATTATCTGGTGCTGGACGGCTGGACCGGCATTTCCGGCAACAATCTGGCCTCGGTGCTGCTGTGCTACGACGAGACTAGCCAGCAGATGGTGCCCGCCACACGGATCAGCAGCCAGCGGCTGTATAACGCCTCTTTGCGCAACGTGCCCACGCTGGTCAGCCGGGACCTGGACGGGGACGGCATCGTGGAGATCCCCACCCAGCCGGACGAGGCGGGTCTGCTGAACCTGAGCCAGAGCCGCCGCATGGACTTTATCGTCTGGATGGACTACACCAGCAGCCACCCGGAAAAAAGCTTTGGCCTGCTGGACGAAGAGACCAACTGTTATATCGAGCTGCCCGCCGAGTGGGAGGGCAACCTGAAGCTGACCGACAGCGAGGAATTTGACGGCGCAGTGGAGCTGCGCACGGTGGACGAGGATCAGCTGGTGCTGACGGTACGGCTGGCAAGCACCTCGGCCAACTCCACCGGCTGGACCCGGCTGGGCGTGGTAGCGTCCCGTCAGGTGCAGGCCAAAATTGGCCCGGACGTTTTGCTTGCCGACACGAACTACCGCCTTTCCAAGGCGTTGTATCTGCTGAATTAAGGAATGGAGGATGCTGCATGGTACGAGTGCTTGTTGTAGAAGATGAAGCCAATATCCGCGATATGATCGCCCTGAACCTGCGCCATGCAGGGATGGAGGTGGTGGAGGCCGAAAGCGCCGAAGCCGCCCTGCCGCTGCTGGCACAGAAGCCCGGCTGTGATGCCGCCATTCTGGACGTGATGCTGCCGGGCATGAACGGGTTCTCGCTGTGCGAGACCATCCGCCGCACCGACCAGCAGATCGGCATCATCATCCTCAGCGCCAAGGGGCAGGAGCAGGATAAAATCCGCGGTTTGTCCATCGGCGCAGACGATTACATGACCAAGCCTTTCAGCGTCAGCGAGCTGCTGGCGCGGGTGGAGGCGCTGTGCCGCCGGGTGATCCGCACCAAGGAGGAGGACAGCAACGGGAACACCCCACTGGGCACGTTGACCAGCGGCGAGTTCGTGCTGGACGAGAACCGCCGCGTGCTGCTGAAGGCCGGTCAGCCCATTGAGTTGACACAGGTAGAGTTCCAGATCATGGAGCTGTTCTTCCGCAACCCGGGCACTGCGCTGGTGCGCGAAAAGATCCTGAAAGGGGTCTGGGGCGAGAACTACTTCGGCGATGTAAAGATCGTGGATGTGAACATCCGCCGCCTGCGCATGAAGGTGGAGGACGAGCCCAGCCACCCCACCCACATCATGACCGTGTGGGGCTACGGCTACCGGTGGGAAGAATAAAAATGTGATTCAGGAAAGTCCTACGGACTTTCCTGAATCAACAAAAAAATATTTTTTATTATCGATACTCACCGAAAGGAGGACACTGTTATGCGAAGCGGTATCACCCGCCGCTGGCTGCGGGGCAACCTGCTCATCACCGTACTGGTGGTGCTGCTGGCCGAGGCAATGTTTTTGTACAGCTATACCCGCAGTTACTACGGCAGTGTGCAGCAGATCATGTACCGGCGGTTCTCCTCGGTGACCGGTCAGCTGAAAATGTATACCGGCGATACCGCCCAGAGCGCCGCCGCCAGCCGCAGTCTGGCGCTGCGGCGCATGGTGGAACAGTTTGCCGATAAGGATAAATACGAGTTCATGCTGCTGGACAGCTACGGCGGCGTGATCGCCTCCTCCAGCGGTACGGATGCGGAAGGCATCGTCAGCAGTAAGGACTTTGAGCAGGCGCTCAACGGCCCGGACGGTCTGGGTGTGGCGGTGTACCGCACCCAGTCGGGCGAGGTAGTCATGGCGGCCTGCTCGCTGGTGCCCTACGACGCCGAGGACGTGGCCGCGCTGCGGCTGGTCACCAGTCTGGCGCTGGTGGAGCGGCAGGTCAAAAACGCCATCATTATTAGTGTGTTCCTTGCGGTGGCGATCTTGCTGTTTACGATCATGTCCGGGCTGTACTTCGTGCGGGGCATCGTGGTGCCGCTGGGGCAGGTGGAACGCACCGCCGCCGGCATCGCCCGGGGCGAGCTGGACGTGCGTCTGCCCCTGACCGGCGACCCTCACGACGAGGTGGACCGGCTGCGCGGCACCATCAATCAGATGGCCGAGGGACTGGAAGAGACCGAGAAGATGAAGAACGAGTTCATTAGCTCGGTGTCCCACGAGCTGCGCACCCCGCTTACCTCCATCCGGGGCTGGGTGGAGACCCTGATGACCTTGGACGACCCCACCGACGAGAACTACCGCAAGGGGCTGGAGATCATCAACAACGAGACCGGGCGGCTGAACAATATGGTGGAGGAGCTGCTGGATTTCAGCCGCCTGCAGAACGGACGCATCCGCATGGAGTGCCGCCCGCTGGACTTGGTGGCAGAACTGACCGATGCGGTGCTCTTCTGCGAAGCGCGCATCCGGCAGGAGGGGCTGCTGCTCCACTACGCCGAGCCGGAGGAGATGATCCCTGTCTACGCCGACCCGGACCGTCTGCGGCAGGTGTTCATCAATATTCTGGATAACGCCATCAAATACTCTGCCCCCGGCGGGCGCATCACGGTCAAACTGTGGGCAGGGGAGTACAAGGCCTTTGTGGAGATTATCGATCAGGGACGCGGCATCCCGCCGGAGGATCTGGAAAACGTAAAACCAAGTTCTACAAGGGCAGCAACTCGGTGCGCGGCAGCGGCATCGGTCTGGCGCTGGTGGATTCCATCATGACCGCGCTGGACGGCACGCTGGATATCAAGAGCACCCTCGGGCGCGGCACCGTGGTCACGCTGGGTCTGCCGCTGTACCATAAGGCGTGAGCAGTGCCCAAAACACAGATTTTGTCACATTTGTGTGCTAAAATGAGCTTTGCTCGGGGATATGCCCCGGATAAAATATAAAAAAGACCGCTCTTTGCCCAAAGCGGCAGGGGCGGATATCGGGAGAAACCAATGAATCAACCTAAAAAGGAACGCTTTAAGACCAGCGTAGGCGGGCAGGCACTGATGGAAGGCATCATGATGCGCGGCCCCAAACAGATGTGCTGCGCCGTGCGCAAGCCGGACGGTACTATTGAGACCAAGCTCGACCCCACTCCCGCCCACGGGGTATGGATGAAGATCCCGCTGGTGCGCGGTGCCATTGCCATGATCGAAAGCATGATCGTGGGCTACCGCTATATGATGTACTCGGCACAGGTAAGCATGGGGGACGACTACGACCCCGCCGAGGAGGAGACCGCCTTTGAAAAATGGGTGGGGAAACATCTGGGCGAAAAAGCCGAGAATGCGCTGATGACCGTGGCGGCGGTGCTGGGCGGTCTGCTGGCGATTCTGCTGTTCACCGTGCTGCCTACCTTCCTTGTGGGCGGGGTGAACCGTCTGCTGCCGCTGGGGCGCTGGGGCAAGGTGGTGCTGGAAGCCGTGCTGAAGGTGGCCATCTTCCTGACCTATATGGTGGGCATCTCCAAAATGAAGGAAATTCATCGTGTGTTTGAGTACCACGGCGCAGAGCACAAGACCATTGCCTGCTACGAAGCGGGCGACCCGCTGACCGTGGAGAATGTGCGCAAGTACACCCGCTTCCATCCCCGCTGCGGCACCAGCTTTCTCATTCTGGTGGTCATCGTCAGCGTGTTTCTGTACAGCGTGCTGCCGTGGGGCAGCATCGGTCTGCGGGTGGTGTGCAAGCTGCTGCTGCTGCCGCTGGTCATGGGCATCAGCTACGAGCTGCTCAAGTGGTGCGGCCGGTCGGATAACATCGCTACCCGCATTATCCGGCAGCCGGGCATCTGGGTGCAGCACCTCACCGTCTTTGAGCCGGACGACAGCATGATCGAGGTGGCCATTGCAGCCATCACTCCAGTGCTGCCTGAAAACCCGGAGGAGGGCAAATGGTAAGCGAAGCAATGCTCCCCCGCGCAGCGGTGCGGGAGGTGGAGCAGCGGCTGACCGCCGCAGGCTGCCCGGACGCGGATTTTGACGCGCGGGAGCTGTTCCGGCTGGCGACCGGGCGGGACGTGCGCCTTTCCGACCGTCCGCTGACCGCAGAGCAGGCGGCGGCGCTGGAAGTGCTCTGCACCCGCCGCGCCGCGCGGGAGCCGCTGCAATACCTCTGCGGCAGCTGGAGCTTTTTAGACTTTGAGCTGGCAGTAGGCCCCGGGGTGCTCTGCCCCCGGGCAGACACCGAGGTGGTGGCGCAGGCCGCCGCCGAGACCCTTGCGGGCATTGCAGCGCCCCGGGTGCTGGATCTGTGCGCCGGGACAGGCTGTCTGGGGCTGGGGGTCAAGCGCTTCTGCCCCGCCGCGCAGGTGACCTGCGTGGAAAAAAGCCCTGTGGCCTTTGTCTATTCTGGAAAAGAACGCCCGCTGCGCCCTGACCGGGCAGGGCAGACAGACCGAGAATGTATTGGAGCCTACCGCTCTCGAGCAGGCAGATGTCCCGGCCTTTGATTGGGGCCCGCGCTGAACGCGCTGCGGGCAAACCAAAAGCCTGTCTACGCGGTGCAGCCGGTGCAGGGCGACCTGTTCACCTACTGGGAAACGCTGCCGGAGGGGCAGCTGGAGCTCATCGTCTCCAACCCGCCCTACCTGACCGCAGCCGAGATGGAGCAGCTGCAGCCCGAGGTGGCGCAGGAGCCTGCCATGGCGCTGGAAGCCGGGGAGGACGGCCTTGTGTTCTACCGTGCGCTGGCGCAGCACTACAAAAACGCGCTGTGCCCCGGCGGGGCGCTGGTATTGGAGATCGGCTGGCAGCAGCGGGAAGCTGTAACGGCTCTGCTTGCCGCCAACGGGTGGACGGAGATCGTGTGCAGAAAAGACTTTGGCGGCAATGACCGCTGTGTGATGGCGAGAAAACAATAAAAATATCTACAACTTCCTGTTGTAATATCTGTAAAATGTGTTATACTAGTACCGAAAGAATTGGAATGCCCGCGCCTGCGTTTGGCCGCACCGCGCCGGGAACAGATGACAAAGGAGCATGACACTATGGCAAAAAATCAGAACAACAACGTTGCCCCGGCGACCCAGAAGACCGATCCCGGTGCCAAGAAGGATGCGCTGGCCACGGCACTGGCCCAGATCGAGAAGCAGTTCGGCAAGGGCGCTGTGATGAAGCTGGGCGACAACGCCGCCATGCAGGTGGATGCCATCTCGACCGGCAGCATCGGCCTGGATCTGGCACTGGGCGTGGGCGGCGTGCCCCGGGGCCGCATCATTGAGGTGTACGGCCCCGAATCCAGTGGTAAGACCACGCTGGCCCTGCATGTTCTGGCCGAAGCCCAGAAGAAGGGCGGCGATGTTGCCTTCATCGACGTGGAGCACGCGCTGGACCCTGTGTATGCCGAGGCGCTGGGTGTGGACATCAACAACCTGCTGGTCAGCCAGCCCGATACCGGTGAGCAGGCCATGGAGATCTGCGAGGCGCTGGTGCGCTCCGGTGCCATTGATGCCATCGTTGTGGACTCTGTTGCCGCCATGGTGCCCCGCGCCGAGATCGAGGGCGAGATGGGCGACAGCCATGTGGGCCTGCAGGCACGTCTGATGAGTCAGGCCATGCGCAAGCTGACCAGCGTCATCGGCAAGACCAACACGGTCTGCGTGTTCATCAACCAGCTGCGTGAGAAGGTGGGCGTCATGTACGGCAACCCGGAGGTGACCACCGGCGGCCGTGCCCTGAAGTACTACGCCTCGGTGCGTATCGACATCCGCCGCGTGGAGGGTCTGAAGGACTCCTCCGGTCAGTTCATCGGCAACCACACCCGCGCCAAGATCGTGAAGAACAAGGTAGCTCCGCCGTTCCGTGAGGCCGAGTTCGATATCATGTTCGGCGAGGGCATCTCCAAAATGAGCGAGCTCATTGACGTGGGTGTCAAGCTGGGCATCGTTCAGAAGAGCGGTGCATGGTTCAACTACGGCGATATCCGTTTGGGTCAGGGCCGCGACAACGCCAAGCAGTTCCTGAAGGATAACCCCGAGATCGCCAATGACATTGAGGGGCAGATCCGCGCCAACGCCGATAAGCTGTACGCCACCCGCCGCCCGGCAGGCCGCGCCGCAGCCGCCGCAGTGGAGAAGCCCGCCGACCCCGCCGCCGCAAAGGAGCCGGTAGTCAAGGCTCCCACCCGCAGCAGCGAGAGCGAGCTGGACATCATGGTGGAGGACTAAATGGCCTTCTACCGCTGCCGACCCCGCCCGGATGCGGAAAAGTGCGCCGACCCCGCCAAGGCGCGGGCCAGTGCGCTGGAAACGCTGGCCGGGCAGGAGGTCTCTGCCAATATGCTGTATGAGCGGCTGTGCCGCCGCTATACCGAACAGGCCGCTGCCGCCGCTGTGGCGGAGATGGTGCAGCTGGACTATGTGAACGATGCCCGCTACGCCGAAGCACGGGCACACAGCCTGCTGGCTGCCCGCAAAAGCCGCCGCGCCGCCGCCCAGAGCCTGCGCCAGAAGGGGCTTGCCCCCGCCGAGGTAGCGGGCGCGCTGGAAGCGGTCTACGCCCCGGAGGACGGCGACGACCCGGAGCTGGAGGCCGCCGCCGCGTTGGTGGACAGCCGCTACCGCAAAAAGCTGGCCATCGGCCGCCGCGACCTTGTGGTGGCTGCCCTGCAGCGCCGCGGTTTTGCCTACCCCGTCATCAAGGAAGCCATCCGCAGGGTGGAGGAGGGGGAATGACCCTCCCGTAAAATTTTAAAAGCATCCCTCAAAAGAGAAAGAGAGTATCATCCCTTATGAAAATTGCGTGTATTTCCCTTGGCTGCCCGAAGAATCAGGTGGATCTGGATGTGATGGTGCACATCCTGCTGTCTGCCGGGCACGAGACTGTGGCCGATCTGGCCGAAGCCGATGTCATCCTTGTGAACACCTGCGGCTTTATCGAGAGCGCCAAGACCGAAGCCATTGAAAACATTCTGGAAGCCTGCGCTTATAAGCAGCAGAACCCGAACCTGAAGGTCATCGTTACCGGCTGCCTTGCCGAGCGCTACCGCAGCCAGATTGAGGAAGAGATCCCGGAGGTGGACGCCGTTGTAGGCTGCGCCTCCAACAAGGCCATTGACACCATCGTGGAGCGGCTGTTCCACGGCGAGGATCATCTGGAAAGCTACGGTGCCAAAAAGGACTTCCCGCTGGGCGGCAAGCGCGTCATCGGCACGCCCGCCCACTATGCGTACTTAAAGATCGCCGAGGGCTGCAACAACCGCTGCCACTACTGCGCCATCCCGGGCATCCGCGGCCCGCTGCACAGCCGCGATATGGCCGACTGCGTTGCCGAAGCCCGCTGGCTGGCCGGTGAGGGCGTGAAGGAGCTTATTGTTGTGGCGCAGGACCCCACCGCCTACGGCGAGGACTGGGGCAAACCCGGCAGCATCTGTGAGCTGCTGGACAAGCTGAACAAGGTGCCGGGGCTGGAATGGATCCGCATCATGTACGCCTACCCGGAGCGCATTACCGATGAATTCATCGCCGCCATGAAGCGCAACGAGAAGGTGGTGCCCTACCTTGACCTGCCCATCCAGCACTGCAACGATACCATCCTCAAGAACATGAACCGCCGCTCCACCCGCGCGGAGCTGCTGGAGGTCATCGGCAAGCTGCGCCGCGAGATCCCCGGCATCACCCTGCGCACCACCCTGATCGCGGGCTTCCCCGGCGAGACCGAGGAGCAGTTCGAGGATCTGTGCAACTTCGTCAAGGAAGTGCAGTTCGACCGTCTGGGCTGCTTTGCCTACTCCGCCGAGGAGAACACTGTGGCAGCCAAGATGGACGGCCAGATCGATCAGGAGACCAAGGACCGGCGCGCAGAGCTTGTGATGCAGATCCAGACCGGCATCATGGCCCAGAAACAGGCCGAGAAGGTGGGCCAGACCGTCCGTGTGCTCTGTGACGGCATCGACGAGGAGAGCGGCCTGTACCTCTGCCGTACCACCGGCGATGCGCCCGAGGTGGACGGCAATGTCTGCGTTTCCAGCGAGGAGCCGCTCTATCCCGGCCAGTTCTATGATGTGCTGGTGGAGGACAGTGACCTTTACGATCTGTACGGCACGGTTGCAAAATACAAATTGGAGAATCTGTATGAATCTGCCCAATAAGCTCACCCTGACCCGCATCATTCTGGTGCCGGTGTTCATGGTCTTCGTTTCCCTGACCCAGATCGGCACGGAAGATTTCAACCCCACCTGGTATCTGGTGGCAGGCATCGTCTTTGCCGCGGCCAGCTTTACTGATTTTCTGGACGGCCATCTGGCCCGCAAGTGGAACATGGTCACCGATTTCGGCAAATTTGCTGACCCGCTGGCCGACAAGCTGCTGACCACCGTGGCCTTCATTTACATGCTGCGGGACGGCGTGTGCAGCCCCGTGGTGCTGTGCATCATTCTGGCCCGCGAGTTTGCGGTGTCCGGCCTGCGCATGGTGGCTGCCGGTGCCAAGGACGGCAAGGTCATCGCCGCCAATATGTGGGGCAAGGTAAAGACCGTGCTGCAGATGCTGAGCATCATCTTCTACTTCTTCGGCACGGCACTGAGCTACCGCGGCACGGTGGACAGTGTTTCCATCGTGGTGGTGGTCTCCATCGCCCTGTGCTGGCTGGTGGCCGCTGTGACCGCCATCTCCGGCATCAAGTACCTGTGGGATAACCGCAGCTTTATCAACACCGCTAAGTAAAAATGTGGAAAACAAAGGCCGCTGCACCTCACCGTGCAGCGGCCTTTTAACTGTATGGGACGATTGGGAATGCCCTCCGCAGGGGTAGCAGGTGGTAGCCGGGGATGTTCTCTTTTGACACCAAAAGAGAACCAGAAAAGTGCCAGCGATTTCGACGCGCTGGAGCCACGAAAAAGGGGCTGCTCGCCCCTTTTAACCCCAAAGCAGAGGGCTACACCGG
>ENA-OQKJ01000273-OQKJ01000273.1-human-gut-metagenome-genome-assembly--contig:-NODE-273-length-13137-cov-2.692083_pt1 | contig 13137 bp, 10 predicted proteins | sample MGYA00242647_ERZ504795 | MGnify/ENA primary metagenome ERZ504795 (study PRJEB26092, sample SAMD00036398) | human gut metagenome | host: Homo sapiens | study: EMG produced TPA metagenomics assembly of...
GACTCAGCAGTTTCATCTGACAAAAAAGATCAAGTGAGCCATACGTACCCGAAATACCCGACGACAACGTCAGGTGCAGCACGTCTTTACCCTCGGCAACAAGCGGCTCCCAAAACTCCTCGTACTCACCCACGCTCACCTGAGACGTCTTGGGCATGGCGCCCGCGGATATCTGGGCAAAAAACTCGTCCGGCGTAATCGACTGATACAGATCGTCCGTATAGACAACATCGTCGATCTCGTAATGAAAACACACGACAGGGATATTGCGCGATTCAAAGAACTCCCGAGTTCGATCGGCGGCGGATTCACAGGTCAGGACAAAATCACTCATATGAGGCTCCTTACTCATTGCTGCGCAAATTATCGCACAGTGAGCCTACATACGGTACATATGTCCACTATTTACCAAATCGAACCAAAAATAGCGAACATCTTTACCACCATCGTCTCCACCGGCCCCACGCATAAATATCTGAGAAAACACCCTCTGTCGTCTCCACTCAACCGCCATATCTACCTCAACTAAATCGATTTACCAAACCGTTCGGCTAACAATTCGGCCGCCCATCCCCAATCGAAACAAAAGCGGCGCATACTGATAAACGTTTGACGCTGTTTATCAGTTTTACCAGCCCTATCGGAAGGTGTTTCATGGTCGCATTCGATCGCAATCCGCAAGACTTCAAGTATCTGCGCCTGCTGTCGAGACAGTTTCCCACCGAGCAATCCGCGTTTACCGAGATCATCAACCTCTCGGCCATCCTCAACCTGCCAAAGGGCACTGAGCATTTTATGAGCGACGTGCATGGCGAGTACGAAGCCTTTATGCACATCCTCAACAACTGCTCGGGCGTCGTGCGCGAGCATGTCGACGAAATCTTTGGCGAAACGCTCTCCTTTGACGAGAAGGGCGAGCTGTGCACGCTCATCTACTACCCGCGCGAGAAGATCGAGCTGGTCCGCAGCCGGCGCGAGGACTCGCCCACCTGGTACAAGACGATGCTTGACCAGCTCATCATGGTCGCGCGTTCGCTTTCAAGCCGCTACACGCGCTCCAAAGTGCGTAAGGCCATCCCGCGTGATTACGCCTATATCATCGACGAGTTGTTGCACACGCACCCGGACGAGAACAACTATCGCGTGCGCTATCACGAGCGCATCGTGGAGTCCATCCTGGAGACAGCAAGCGCCGACGATTTTATCGAGTCGCTCGCCTCGCTCATCAAGCGCCTGGCCGTCGACCACCTGCACCTGGTGGGCGACATCTTCGACCGCGGTGGCGGCGCGGCCAAGATTATGGACCGCCTGCTCACCTACCATTCACTCGACATCCAGTGGGGCAACCACGACCTGCTGTGGATGGGCGCTGCGGCCGGTGAGCCCGCCTGCATCGCCACGGTGCTGCGCAACAACCTACGCTACGACAACTACGAGATCCTGGAGAACGACTACGGCATCTCGCTGCGTGAGCTTGTCGCCTTTGCCGATGCCACCTACACCGCCGGTGAGTCCATCACCCCGCTGATCAAGGCCATCAACGTGCTGCTCTTTAAGCTCGAGGGTCAGATTATCCAGCGCCATCCCGAGTTCGACATGACCGACCGCCTGTTACTCGACAAGATCGATCACGACACCGGCACGGTCACGCTCGCCGACGGCAGCGTGTGGCCGCTCACGACCAACGACTTCCCCACCGTCGACCCGGCGGACCCCTATACGCTCACGTCTCAGGAGCAGCACATCATCGACAAGCTCGTGTCCGAGTTTGTCACCGCCGATCACCTGCATCGCCATATCGATTTCCTCTATTCCCACGGCTCGATGTACAAAGTCGCCAACGGCAACCTGCTGTTCCATGGCTGCGTGCCACTCAACGAAGACGGCACCTTTAGCAGCATGAACTGCCTGGGCGCCTGGCACGCTGGCCGCGATTATCTCGATTTTTGCGACCACATCGCCCGCCGCGCCTGGCGCATGGGCGACCGCGACGCCCTCGACTGGATGTGGTACCTGTGGATCGGCTTTAACTCACCCGCCAGCGGACGCCTGGTGCGTACCTTTGAGCGCGCCTATATCGCCGATAAGAGCACCTGGGTCGAGCCGATGGACCCGTACTTTACGCTTACCAAGTCGCCCTCGGTCTGCGACGACATCATGCGCGAGTTTGGCGTCGCGCCCATGGCATGCTCACCGACCGGTCACATCATCAACGGCCACACGCCCGTTAAAACCACCAAGGGCGAGCAGCCCATCCGCGCCGAGGGCAAGCTGCTGGTCATCGATGGCGGCTTCTGCCGCGCTTACCATCCCAAGACGGGTATCGCCGGCTATACGCTCATCTCGAGCTCGCGCGGCTGCCGCCTCAAGTCGCACCGGGCCTTTACGACGGTTGCCGAGGCACTCACACGCAACGTGGACATCGAGAGCGAGACCAACCGTTTTGACCAAGCAGACCGTCGCCGCATGGTGAGCGACACCGATTCCGGAGCCAAGATCCGCAGCCAGATCCAGGACCTGCGCCAGCTGCTCGATGCATATAGAAACGGTGCTATCGAGGAGCGCGTCTAGCTCCACCCGTGGGGATTGGCTAAACTGTGCCAAGTTTTTCATCCCCGCGGCGCTTCGGCGCCAGCTTAAGGCAGGTACAATGCAAAAGCTCCTTGCGCAGATCATGAAATTTGGCGTCGTCGGTGTCATTGCCACGGTCATCGACTTTGGCATTATGAATCTGCTCCACTACGGTCTGGGCCTCAACATCCTAATCGCCAACACCAGCGGCTTTATCATCTCACTCATCTTTAACTACCTCGCAAGCATGAAATACGTGTTTGCGCACAAGGAAGGCATGAGCCGCCGCCGCGAGTTCATCATCTTCGTCGTGCTGTCCGTGATCGGCCTGGCACTCAACGACGGTATCGTGCTGACACTCAACGCCGGCCTGGGGCTCGAGGCCAATATCGCCAAGATTTGCGCCACCGCGCTTGTCATGGTCTACAACTTTGTGACCGAAAGATCTTCCTGGAAGGCGATGAGACCAAGTAACTCGCAACCTTACAGCTTTACAATGCCCACGGATGACGCGCGTCGAGCGCTGTGTTGTTCGTGGGCATTGCTCGTTTGCGGGCAAATTTTCAACGTTTGCGGATTAGCTCTTGAAAATTTGGCGAGTTCGTATAGTTCTTGGCAAGGACCTTACGTTTCCCTTGCAAAAGCTCTAAAGTATCCTCTGCTCGATTCATCAACGCATTGGATGTGATTACGTGCGCAAGGCACTGGCACAACCTCATACCAAGCAGTTCCTCAAGTTCGCTGTCGTGGGTCTTGTCTCCTTTGGCATCGACTGGGGTATGCTCATTGCGCTCGTCGAGCTGTTCCACCTCGACTTTTTGATGAGTACCACAGTCTCGTTTATCACGTCCGTCGTGGTCAACTACTGGCTCAGCATGAAGTACGTGTTCGACCATCGCGAGGGCATGAGCCGCAAGCGCGAGTTCACGATCTTCACCATCCTGTCGGTGATCGGTCTGGGCCTCAACGACCTGTACATGTTTGTGGGCGTCACGTTTTTGAGCATCGGCTACCAGGCCATGAAGGCCATCGCCACGTTCTTGGTCACCTGGTACAACTACTTTAGCCGCCGCTTCTTCCTCGAGGGCGCACGGTCGTAGTCGATTCATTATTAGCTTGAATGTATAACCGGTTGGAATTCCCGTTCCAACCGGTTTTTTGTTTGCCGAGAGGCCCGGCGACCCGATCTCATTCGCATGAAAAACGGGCGGCCCGGATGTTTGTCCGAACCGCCCGTCTGGCGCGCTATGTCGAGGCCTCTAGCCTGTAACGTAATACCAGACCACGTTGTCGCCGTTGGAGAGAACGTAGTTGCTGCAGGCCGTCATAGGCGTTGTGCCGTTGACGGAGTACATCCAGCCGCTCGTGCCGCCGTACTGTTTCTCGGCCAAACCACCAATCGCGGAGACATATGTGCCGTACGACGAGCCATGTGCGTTGACAGAAAGACCCAGCGCGCACAGGGCATCGTAGACGGTAACGCCTTCGTTAAAGGTAAAGGTGCCACCAGAAGACACAGGATTGCCCACAGCGCTCGATGTGACCGAAACCGTCACTGTTACGTAGCTGGACTCCTGCGAGCCGCTCTGGCCGCCCGAGGAGGCGTTTCCACCATTAGAGGATGAGGCTCCATCAGACGACTGGCCACCGCCAGACGCATTGGAAGTATCACCGGCTCCCGTATTTTGGGCAGCGGATTTATCGCCAAACTTCTTGCCGTCCTGGTCCTCGGACTTCTTGTTATCCGAGTTCTTGTCCGATTCCTTGTTTGAAGACTCGGAATCGTCCTTGGACTTGGACTCATCTTTTGCGTCATTCGATGACTTGGAGTCCTCGGAACTGGCCTCGCCCGAAGCCATAGTCGAGCCAGACGCCTTGGTGTCCTTGGTGACGACGCTCTCCCCCGTCACGGCCTGAATGATCCAGTCGATGGACCAGGCGCCGCTCTCGGAAGGATGGACGAAGCCCAGCGAGACGACGATCAGAATGGTGCACGCGGCAGTCAAAACGCCAAGGAGCGCCTTGCGACGAGGGGCGGACGCCGCCGAAGCGGCGCCCTGTTGCTTTGCATCGTCGAACTGAATGAACGAGGAATCTGGTTGCTTGGGGTCAGCGTCCTTGGATTTATTGGACACAGCCCTCACCTACCGACGTTTGGTGAACACGAACACGCCGACGATGGCGAGACCGATGACGCCGGCGGCAACGCCAACAATGGCGAGCGGGTTGGTGCCAGCCTCCTGCTCGGAGGCACTAGAGGACTTCTTAGCAGTGGTCGTGGAAGCAGCACCCGTATCGGACTTGGAATCGGACTTCTTGTCGGACTTGCTGTCCTTCTTGTCAGACTTCTTGTCAGACTTCTTCTCGTCCTTCTTATCGGACTTATCGGTGTCCTTCTTGTCGGACTTGTTGTCCTTGGTCTCGGTCTTGGTCGACACCGTCGTCTTGGTCGTCGGCTTATGACCCGGGGCGATAGCGCCGCCGGCCTGCTGGCCCTTCGTGCCGGAGCCGGAACCCGTGCCCGTGCCAGCACCGGAACCGTTGCCAGCGCCACCGTTGCCACCATTAGTGCCAGAACCGCCATTGCCGCCAGGGTTAACAGCATTCTTGGTCCACTTGGCATACAGCGTCAGATCGGCCGTCACCGGCGTACTGAAGTCATACGCCTGCGTGCAAGCCTCATCGGTGAACCAACCGCCGAAAGTGTAGCCATCGCGCGTCGGATCGGCCGGCTTGACCAGCTTGCCGTCGGCCGTAGCAACAAACTTAGTGTCGCAAACAGACCCGCCGTTGGAATTAAAGGCAACCGTCCAAGACTCAACAGCCCCGAGCTTGAACAGCGTACCCGAATCATTGATGTAGTACAGGTTGCCAGATGCATCGGCAATGACCGGAGAGTCACAGTACTGGTAATGGCCAGCCGCATCATAAATCTGCGTCGCCTCTGCGTCGCCAAGCGTATAGCGATACACGCCACCGCCAGCAGAGTAGTTGACGTAATCCTTGCTATCCGCACTGTTCACGGTGAAGTACACATAGGTCTTGCCGCCCTGAACACTCACCAGCGGAGTAGCAGCAATACCGTTGAGGCCAGCCGGCAGCGCCTTGCCGTCGGCAGCAGCGACCATCGTGGTCTTACCCGTCTTCAGGTTATAGAGAACCAGAGCAGAGCCAGTAGCCGTCTGTCCGCCGACAATCAGATTGTCACCAGACACCGCAGGGGCGCTCAGATTATTCGTAAGGCCCAGATCAACCGTTTTCTGTTCACTCAGCACGCCCTTTGCCGAAAGCGAAATCACATGGAGCATTCCGTCGTGCGTCATCTGATAGAAGGTCGAACCATTGGACGGATCGGCAATGCAATCGGCATTTGCGACAGCGCCGAGCTTCATGGTCGAAACGACATCGCCCGTCGTCTTATCAATGCACTTAAGCGTGCCCGCGCTCGTAGGAACGATGGCATACTTATCCGTCAAAGCCGCACCAGTCCAGTAATAGCCCTCGGCAGGGTCGATGTTCTGCCAAGAAACTTCGCCCGTGGCAATCTTAATGCGCGCAAAGGAGCCGTTGCCGTAGGTCGCGTTGTAATTCTCGTCATACGAAATATCGACCGAGCCTACATAGACGTACTCGCCGTCCGAAAACGACGGTGCAGGAGCTCTGCGTCAAGTCCGTCAAACCAGGCGTCAGCCACTTGCAGATCAGCTTGTCTGCAGTAATCGCCTGGACCGCACCGCCGTTGAGCGGAACGATGATAAGGCCATTGGTATAGATCGGACGAGAGGTATAGCTCACCTTGGAGGCAAGCGGCGCAGAGGCAACCTTTTTGCCCGTGGACGAATCAATCTTAATGAGCTCGTTCTCGGTCGCGATGTACACAAAGCCGTTAGCGATGACAGGTTCGCTGCAGTTGGCATACTGCTGACCAGACTCGGCCTTCCAATCGAAGGCCCACTTAAGACCGGCAGCCTGCGCAGGCGTCTTGGCATCCGTTACGGTCGAACCGTTGCCACTGTTGCCGTAGCCGGCCCACTCGGCATCCCAATCAGGAGCCGTCGCGCTCGGGTCCACGACAATCTTGTCGGGATCGGGCATGGGCGAATTATCGGTGGTGTAGGCAAACGTAACCTTGTCGCCGCTCTTGAGCGTGACCTGGTTGGCGCAGAGAGATGTGAGCTCTCCGTTGATATACAGATGCCAATATCTATTGGTCGCACCATCCCAGGCATACGGCTTGTGATCGAACGGCGAAGTAATGGAATTAAGGAGCCAGTACACACCACTCTGGGAGCCGTTATACGCAACGCTCTTGGCCTTCAGAAATGCCTCAATAAGGTTCTGGGCCGTGGAGCCTTCGGGCAAAGAAACATTGCTTGCCGAGCCCCAGCGAGTATTGTTGCCGTTGACATCGGGACCGATAACATCGACAGACCCAAGAACCTGGCCAGGAAGGGCATCGCTGTCGCCAGCATACATAAAGGTGACGGCGTCACCCTCTTGGAGCTCGTAGGCACCAGCGCCAACGTTCTTGAACTCGCCATTTACGTAGAAGCGCCAATAGCTATTGGTTGCAGCATCCCCGACATAGGGCTTACCGTCGACGTCGAACGGCGAATAAATGCCGTTGAGGAACCAGCCCCAAGACGATTCGCTAGAATCGAGCCTAAGGCCGGTCTGCTCCAGCAGATCCTTGGCAGTAGAGCCCGCCTTGAGACTCGTCTGGCCCGTCGAGGCCCACACCTGCTGTTTGCCGTCCTTGTCCTTGCCAAGCACCTGAACGGAAGCATGGACGGAATCAGAGGGCAACTGGTCGCCCCAGCCACCGTAGAACCACGTAACGGTATCGCCGGCATGAATGGTGACATTGTCCGCCGTGTAGTCGCTCGACTTGCCGTTGATGAACAGCTGCCAAGAGGTCGAATAATCGAGCGGCGTACCCAGCTCAACGCCGTTGTACTTAAGGCTCAGAATGAAGGAGCCCGCAACAACGGCGTCAATATCATTCGCCTCGAGCGCGACCTTCGTAAGGTCAAGTGCGTTCGAGCCGGACGTCACCACATACTGCGCGTTATCGACCCAAGTCTGAGTCTTGCCCTGGGCATCGCGACCAATGACGGTCACATTTGCGGCAACCTGGTCCTTAACGACAGGGGACGAGCTACCAGCCGTATAGGCAAACTCAATCTTCTGCCCCTGGGTGAGCTTGACGCTGCTCGCACCAACCGAGGAAGACGCGCCGTCGACAAACAGCTGCCAGTAGGCATAAGTCGCCGGATCGAAGGCAAGCGTGCGGCCATCGCTCGGGGACGTGATGCTTTCGAGGTAGAAACCGTATGCCGTGTTCGGATCGTATTTCGCCTTAAAGCCCGTCTTCTCCTGCAGCTTAACGAAGGCGTCCGCAGCCGTCGAGCCCTCGTCGAGCTTAAGCTGCGTAGGTGCCACCCAGGTCTGAGCCTTGCCGTCGGCATCGGTGCCGATAATCGAGAACGAGACCTCAACTTGCTTCTTGGCGACATCGCCGGTTTCTGTCGGGTTCTCTGTCTGGACGGCAGCCGCGGCGGCAGATCCTGCTTGGCCAGTGGGCGCCGTCGAAGACTGCTCGCTCGTGGCAGGGCTCTCCCCCGTCGCCGAGCCTTCGTCGCCAGTTGCTGCCTCTGTTGTGGCGGCACTAGCCGCAGGCGCGCTCCCGGAATCCGAAACCTCGGCGCCGCTCTGCTCGGCAGCACCGTCCGCGGCACCCGCGCCCTCGCCCGGCGTCGCAGCCTGAGCCACAGCCTCGGCAATGCCCTCGGCGCCCTCGGCCCACAGCTGAGCCGGCGTGGTGCCAAAGGCCATCGCGAAGGCCAGGAATGCCACCAGGCCGCGCTTAGCTACACCGCGCGCAATCGCGCCACGGCGATGCGAGACGCGCTGGCGCTCGTCCACAAACATATCCATTTGTCTCCTACTGTCTGTACTTGGAGCGTTGCCTTGAGGCTGCCCCACGTCATCGCGCATGTTGCGCTCGAGTTCCCCCATCGGGGTCCCCCTTCCCTCCAGAGCCCTATGCACACCGGCGGCATACGCCGCAGCCGCATGCAAGATGGGAGGCGATCCGACTTAACCTTAACGACTCGGGCACGTCGTCCGATCTGCGACGCGAACATCCCGAGCCAAGAGGAATTACGGTTACTGGTACAGCCGGGGACTTGCACCCCAATTCTCCCAAACGCGCAGGTAAACCGCGCATTCATGCGTCTCCGCACCACCATCTAGGCCATCGATTATTACCGTCAAAATGGTATCACGCAAAAGGGCCTCGCACGCAGGCGAAGCCCAAGGTAAAAGCTATTGTTTGCGATAGGAAAATGCGGTGACGGTCGCGGCCTCTAGTGCTTGCCGCCGTGACTGTTGAGCCAGATATTGCGGCCCAGCATAAGCGCCAGCACCAGTGCGCTGACGTAGCCCATAAAGCCAATGACTGGGATACCAAACACAACCGGCTCGATGCGCGCGTAGTACACCACCGACGAACCGATAAACAGGCCAGCAATCACAATTGCCATCGACATACGGTCGATAATTCCGCCCAGCTGTCGCAGCGCCTTATCGCTGCTCATGATCTGCGTGTTCACCTTAAGCTGGCCGCGCGTGAGCATGCGCGAAGCCAGGCCAAGATACTCGGCCGCCTCGAGCGAGCCCTTCGCCGCGCGATAGCTGCTCGCGGCAAGATCGCGCCCCATGTCGCGCACGCGCGCATAGGTGCTTTTCTCGTTTTTAATGTGCGTTTGGATGATCTGGATCATGTTGACGTTGGGCATGTACTCGGTCAGCAAACCCTCGAGCGTCACCATGCCGCGCGCGAACATCGTCACCACGCTCGGCAGCTCAACGTCATTCTTACGCGCGAGGTTTAACAGCGAGGTCAAAAACTCGCCGATATCCAGATCCTTCAGGTCGAGGCCCGCAAAGTCTGCGACGATAAAGTCCAAATCGGACAAAAAGGCCGAATGATCGAGCTCTGCCGAATCGCCACGCGTCACGGCGAAGCGCATGAGCGAATCCTTGAGCATGGGCACGTCACCCTCGGCCACGGCGAAAATCATGTCCTTGACGATACCGCGATCGTGACTCGACATGCGTCCGACCATGCCCAAGTCGATAAAGTAAACGATGCCGTCCTTGAGAATAATGTTTCCCGCATGCGGGTCGGCATGGAAAAAGCCGTCATCGAGCACCTGCGTCGAGTAGTCCTCGACGATTGCGGCACCGATCTTTTCCAAGTCATAGCCCTCGGCCACCAAGCGTTCAGGATCGGCGATCGAAATGCCGTCGACGTAGTCCATAACCACCACGTGCTCGGTGCACAGGTCCAGATAGGATTTAGGGCACGTCACGCCATGAACACTCTTATGGAACTCGTAGAAGTCGTTGAGGTTTTTGGCCTCGGCCAAAAAGTTGGTCTCCTCGCGAAACGAGGTCCACAACTCCTCGACTACGCCGTGCAGGTCAACGAATTGATCGGTGTTGACGAACTTGGAAACGATACGCACCACCGAGCGGATGATATCGATGTCCTGTGCCATAACCTGCTGCGCACCGGGGCGCTGCACCTTGACGGCCACGTCCTCGCCCGTCACCAGACGAGCGCGGTGCACCTGCGCGAGCGATGCGCTACCAAGCGGATTGGGGTCGATCGCATCGAACATCTCTCCCAGGCGCAGGCCGTATTCTTCTTCCAGACAACTGAGTACGACCTCGTACGGCACCGGCTCCACGTCGGAGCGCAGACGACGCAGCTCGTCGCAAAACCGCTGCGGCAGAATCTCGGACCGGTTGGCCAGAATCTGCCCCATCTTGACGAACATGGGGCCGAGTTCCTCGAGCAGGCGGCGCAAACGAACCGGCGTGAGGTTATCCCACACGCGATACTTTTTGATCAGGCGAACGATCTGACCGATGCGTTCGCGGCGGCCCGCCGGCGTGAGCTGGTATTCCTCGTCCGGCGCCATCGCGTCGGGCTCCTCGGGGACCATATCGACAGCGCGCGGCTTCTTGCGAGCGCCCGAGACGGCGGCATCGACCTCGTCGACAACCGCCGCCTCGTCACACAAGGGATCTTGATTGTTGTAATCGGTGGTGGAATCTGCCATCTGCGCTACTACTCGGCCTCTTCGGTATCCTTCGCATCGTCGGGCTCAACGGACTCGACGGGCACCGAGGTCACGTTGTCCTCGACCGAATCGACGATGTCGCGCACATGGGCCAGGAAGGCCGTGCGCTCGGGGGCGGTCATGACGCGGACGCGGGCAAGGATGAGCTCGTCAAGCACGCGCTGGGCCGCGGTCTCGCCCTGCATACCCAGACGCTCGGTCAGGTCGGAGATGGTGCCACCGGCCTGCTCGAACATGTCGGACACACTGCGGGCGATATCGGGGGCGCCTGCGTCCTTGCGCACCTGCTCGCCCTTGGTATTAAGGTCGTCGAGAACCTTCTTGCCGCCCTCGACGGCGACGGCAGCAGCACCAAAGCCCACGTTGATGGCACCGTTAACAAGCTGATCGAGTTTCATAACCATGGTTGTCTCCAATCACAAACAACTGCATTGGCCTTCTTGTACCCAAGATTGGGCGAACGACACAAAATCGTTTTACCGCCAAGATAGAAATCGAGCGGGTCAAAGCCTTGACGGCGCTTGCCCCGCTCGCTCGTTACAATACGGCTTTTACCTCACGTTGTCGTTCATCGCGAAAGAGTTCTTCATGGCGCAGCTCGTGGTGTAGAGCACCTTGCCCAGTAGAGCATCGGTCTCTACGCGAACACGCTCGGCAAACCCCTCGTTGGCGCGGGCGAGCTCGGCGGGCACTTCGGCCTCGGGCAGCGTGGCTACGACAGCGTCAACGTCGTGGAATCTGCTTGTGGCCCATGCCGCCGACCTTCTCCTGGTACGTCCTCCACGGCGCGGCCCGCACTCATGGGAAGCGAACGTCGGCCAGCGCACCGATCAGGCGGTTGGCCCAGTGAAGTTTTCGGACGTCACGCGAGCCTGCGTGTCGGCATAGTACTCGGGCATGGTACTCGACGTTGGCGTACAGCGGAACCAGCGCGTTAAACGAGTTGGAGCCAAAGGCCATCCACTGCACGGCGCGGTAGGCCGGCTGCGCATAGGGGCGCAGCTGCAGCACGGCGAGCTGGCTGTTACGGTTGATGTCCGATGGGACGATAGGCGCCGCGTGTGGCGGGTCGTACCCTTGCTGCCGTAGCAGTCGTACTCCGTGCCCTGGTAGTGGCTCGAAAAGCACGTACTTGATGTCCTCGATGGTCACCTTGCGCTCAGGCACGCGGCTCCAGGGGATGTCATCGCTCTCGGGCGTGTAGTCGGCCTCGGGACCGTCCCACACATCGCTGGGGTTAAGGCAGCGCTGCATATACCAGGCGCGCGGCGTGTTGTAGACGTGGTCGCTGTCGCTGTGCGAGCCAAAGGCCTCGCGCGGGTTGAAGACCGCGGCCGGACCGTCGCCCTCGACGCCCAGCGTCAGGTCCAGATGCCACTCGGCCATCCAGGAGCGCAGGTCGGCGGAGCACATGTGGTCGGCCTGGGCGCCCTCGGCGTCATCCAGGTCAAAGCTATCGATACCCAGCTGGTTGGGCATGGTCACATAGGCGTCGTCGGGCACGCGCTTAGCGATCCAGTGGTGGCCGCCGATGGTCTCGAGCCACCAGATCTCGTCAACGTCACTAAAGGCGATGCCGTTGTTCTCGTAGGTGCCGTAGCGCTCGAGCAGGTCACCCAGGATACGAACGCCGTCGCGGGCGGACTTAGCGTACGGCAGGACCAGGGTCACCATGTCCTCCTCGCCCAGGCCACCAGGCTGCGCCGGCACATAGCCGTCCTCACCCTCGTTGCCCTTGGCGGGCACGTAGTCCACGAGCGGGTCGGCGCCGCGAACGCGCTCGTTGGTGGTGAGCGTCTCGGTTGCGGACATGCCCACATTGAGCTCGTTGAAGCCGGCCTCGGCCCAGATGCCGTGGCCCGGGACAACATCGGGGACGCTCGTGTAGCGCATGGGGTTATCGGGCAGTTCAACGGTCAGGTGACTCAGGACGCTCGTGTAGACGCGCGGCTGCTCGTCGGGATGCACCACGCGCATACGCTTGGGCTCAAACACCCCGTTGGACGAGTCCTCGTTGCGGGCAACCAACGTCGACCCGTCGTAGCTCGCGTTCTTACCAACCAAAATCGTTGTGCACGGCATGCGCATCCTCCTTGAGCGAAGAAATCAAACGATAACAGTGTATCGCTTCGGCGCAGAAAGGGCGAAACCGCGGCGCTGGCAACCCCTGTGGTCAAAATATGCCAAATATGAGTACTGTCACCAATTTAGTAACAGCAATTTTGCTACGCATGGGTGTCGAAAGCCTACATTTGTTCAAAAATTAGATGATGTAATTCCTCATAGGTCCAATAAAATAGGCTCTCTATCGATAATAAATATCGTTAGAGAGCCTATTTGACCTAAAATATATGTGACTAATTCTTGGCAACAGTACTCATATTTGGCATTTTTTGTTCCACGGGGTATAGAA
>ENA-OQKJ01000276-OQKJ01000276.1-human-gut-metagenome-genome-assembly--contig:-NODE-276-length-12945-cov-2.490248_pt1 | contig 12945 bp, 15 predicted proteins | sample MGYA00242647_ERZ504795 | MGnify/ENA primary metagenome ERZ504795 (study PRJEB26092, sample SAMD00036398) | human gut metagenome | host: Homo sapiens | study: EMG produced TPA metagenomics assembly of...
ACGGGCGCAGCTACCGGTATATCAACCAATTCGTTTCCTCCCGCTACTGCTTCGATTTCGGCACCGATGCCAGCGGCACCCCCTGCATGACCTACTACGGCTATGGTCATGGCGTGGGCATGAGCCAGTGCGGCGCAGTGGGCTACGCCGCCGAGGAGGGCATGAACTACAAGCAGATCCTGCAGCACTACTACACCGGGGCGAAGATCCGTACCAGCACTACCCGCAGCGGCGGACTGTTCGGCTGGCTGGCGGGATTGTTCCGCTGAGCATGTTTCACTGAAATTTTGGAAAAACCTTCTCAAACGCCGCAAGATTTGGTATACTATATCCGTTTGTGAAAAATGAACGGGAAACATAACTGCGTGGAAAAGCGCACGGATTGGAGTATCAGCATGGAGTTGGATCAGGAAAAGCAGAATCAGGAGGCCGCCGAGCGCTGCCGTGCACTGGCACAGCGCATCGTGCGGGAGCTGGCTCCCCGCAGCGTACAGGTGCTGGAGGACAGCGGGCTGCTGGAAAAAGCTTTTTGTAAAATGAATACTGCGGTGGTGCAAAGCGCCCCGGAGCTGCTGGTGGTGGCAGACCCCCAGTGGGTCACCCTGCCCGCCGTACAGGCGGAAAAAGTGCTGCTGGTGTGCGCAGAGTACGCCGGCATGGCAGACTGCGCAAAGCAGCTTGCCGCACAGGGCTTCTGCCGGGAGCTGGCATGGAAGGATCACGGCAAGGAGCAGCTGACCGCGCTGTTCTGCCGCATGGACGCCCCGGAGCTGCCGGAGCTGGAAAACGGCTACGAGCAGCAGCTGGATGTTTGCGGAGCGTACCCTGCTGGCTGAGCGCACTGCCGCCGAGCAGGCTGCCCAGCTGGAGCGGCTGCGCAGCGACCTTTCCCTGAGCCGCAGCCACGAGCAGGAGCTGGAAAAGACCTTGAACAGCGTGGTCAACTCCACCTTCTGGAAGGCCAGCTGGCCGCTGCGGTATCTGGTAAGCAAGTGCCGCCAGCTGTGGCGCACCTTCCCGCTGTTCGTCTTTTTTGCCACCTTGCGTCAGGTGGGCTTTGCGGGCGTAATGGCACAGGCCAAGGCCAAAAAGGAGTACAAAAAGCTGTTTCCGGGCAAGGCGATGCCCGCCGACCGCTTTGCGGACGTGGAGCTGCTGGTAAAACAGGCCGCAGACCAGCCCGCTGCACCCCTGATCAGCATCGTGGTGCCGCTGTATAACACCCCCCACGATTTTCTGGTGGAGCTGCTGGACTCGGTGCAGAACCAGACCTACCGCAACTGGGAGCTGTGCATGGTGGATGCCGGACAGGATGCGGACGTGGGAGCCCTCGTGCAGGAGCGTGCCCGCACCGACAGCCGCATCCGCTACCGGAAACTGGACAGCAACGAGGGCATTGCGGGCAACACCAATCAGGGTTTTGCCCTTGCCACCGGTGACTATATCGCCCTGCTGGACCATGATGACATTTTGCACCCCTGCGCACTGTGGTATGTGGCGGAAGCCATCGCCAAGCAGGGCGCGGACTTTGTGTACACCGACGAAGTGACCTTTGAAGGGGACATCGACCATCTGACGGTCTACCACTTCAAGCCGGATTATATGCTGGATAACCTGCGCTCCAACAACTATATCTGCCACCTGAGCGTGTTCAGCGCGGCGCTGCTGGCAAAGGTGGGCGGCAACGAGCGGGCAGAGTTCAACGGCAGTCAGGATTACGACCTCTACCTGCGCCTGACCGAGCAGGCAGAAAAGATCGTGCACATCCCGCATCTGCTGTACTACTGGCGTTCCAGCCCCGCCAGCGTGGCCAGCAACATCTCTGCCAAGACCTATTGTCTGGAAGCAGCCATGAAGGCGCTGCGTGCCCACTATGACCGCATGGGCGTGCCGGTGGACGCGGTGACCATGGTGCCCAACACCCCGGGCTTCTACAAGACCGATTACACCATCACAAAGCCCGGGCGGGTCAGCGTGCTGATCCCCAGCTGCGACCATTCGGGCGATTTGCGGGTGTGCGTGGAGTCCATCTACCGCAGGAGCACCTATGAGGATCTTGAGATCATCGTCATCGAGAACAACAGCAGGGAGCCTGCCACCTTCCGCTGCTATGAAAAGCTGCAGAAGGAGCACAAGAACCTGAAGGTGATCACATGGCAGGGCACCGGCTTCAACTACAGCGCCTTTGAACAACTTTGGCGCAAAGGAAGCCACCGGCGAATACCTGCTGCTGCTCAACAACGATACCGAGGTCATTTCTCCGCGCTGGATCGAAGAAATGCTCATGTACGCCCAGCAGGACCGTGTGGGCTGCGTGGGCGCAAAGCTGCTCTACCCGGACAATACCATCCAGCACGCGGGCATCGGCTTCGGTTTCCTGACGCTGGCGGCGCACATGCACAAGAACTTCCCCGTGGGGCACCCCGGCTATATGGGACGGCTGGTCTATGCGCAGGACGTGTACGCAGTGACCGCCGCCTGCCTGATGGTGCGCAAGGACGTATACGAGCAGGTGAACGGGCTGGACGAGAGCTTTGCCGTGGCCTTCAACGATGTGGACTTCTGCGTGCGTGTGCGGGAGGCGGGCTACACCAACGTGTTCACCCCCTTTGCCCAGCTGTACCACTACGAGAGCAAGAGCCGCGGGCTGGACGAAAGCCCTGCCAAGCGCAAGCGCTTTGCCTCTGAGGTGGAGCGCTTCCAGAAGCGGTGGGCAAAGCAGCTGGCTGTGGGCGACCCCTGCATGAACCCCAACTTTGACCTGATGAAGGAGGACTTCAGCTTTGACATCAAGCCGCTGGAGTGAGCCTTTGACCCAAACCGAACCGAAAGGGGGAACGCAGATGGAGCTTTCGGCCTGTATCGTGGTGTATAACGGCGCCGGGGAGGCCATCAGGGCCGCGCAGACCGTGCTGGACTGCACCCGCCGCTACCCGCTCACCTTATATCTGGTGGATAACGCCAGCCCGGACGGCAGCGGCAAAAAGCTGGAGCAGGCCGTGGCGGACGGCCTGCTGGCAGCAGGCCCGGGCCAGCAGGTGGTGGTGCACTGCCGCACCGAGAATGGCGGCTTTGGCACCGGCCATAATATGATCCTGCCCGAGCTGGACAGTGATTTCCACTTTATCCTCAATCCGGATATCCAGCTGACCGCTGATACCCTGAGTGATCTGGCCGACTGGATGGCTGCCCACCCGGATGCCGTGATGGCCCGGCCCTCGCTGGTGTTCCCGGACGGAAAGCCCCAGCGGCTGCCCCTGCGCCGGTGCGCCCTGCGGCCCATGCTCTACCGCCAGCTGCCCCGGCTCAGCTTCTGGAAAGGCCAGAACGACCACTACCTGATGCTGGATGAGGACCTGACCAGACCCATCGAGATCGAGTTCTGCACCGGCAGCTTTTCCGGTGTGCGCACCAGCACCTTCAAGGCGGTGGGCGGCTTTGACGAGAGCTACTTCATGTATGTGGAGGATGCGGATCTCACCCAGAAGATGCGCACCCGGGGCAAGGCGTATCTGGTGCCCCAGTATACCGCCATTCACGCATGGCACCGCGCGGCGCACCGCAGCCTGAAACCTTTTTTGTGGCAGCTGCGCAGCCTGCTGCGCTACTTTTCCAAGTGGGGCTTTGCGTGGTGAGCGGGGAAGAAAAATAGTGTTTTTGATTCGCAGAAAGCGGTGTGCCGTCGGCACACCGCTTTCTGCTGTTTCCACCTCTTGCATTTTGCGTGCTTTCATAGTAAAATAAAGTGTACTGCCATCGTCTTTTGCAAAAATGCGGCCTTGGCAGACCCAAAATTGTTTACAGCGGACGCAGCTCCGCTTTGAATTAAGCTGCACATCTTTTTATAAGAAAAAAGGAGTGCACAAGTATGAAAGGCATTATTCTCGCCGGCGGTGCCGGCACACGGCTCTATCCCTTGACCATGGTCACCAGCAAGCAGCTGCTGCCGGTCTACGACAAGCCCATGATCTACTATCCGCTGTCCACCCTTATGCTGGCGGGCATTCAGGATATCCTGATCATCTCTACCCCTACCGATACGCCCCGCTTTGAGGCGCTGCTGGGCGATGGCAGCCAGTACGGCATCCATCTGCAGTATAAGGTGCAGCCCTCTCCGGACGGTCTGGCACAGGCCTTTATTCTGGGCGAGGAGTTCATTGGCGACGACTGCTGCGCCATGATCCTGGGCGATAACATTTTCTACGGCAACGGCTTCTCCAAGCTGCTCAAGAGCGCCGTGGCCAACGCAGAGAACAAGGGCCGCTGCACCGTGTTCGGCTACTATGTGCAGGACCCCGAGCGCTTTGGCATCGTGGAGTTCGACAAGGACGGCAAGGTGCTCAGCGTGGAGGAAAAGCCCCAGCATCCCAAGTCCAACTACGCCATCACCGGCCTGTACTTCTACAACAAGGAAGTGGTGCAGATGGCAAAGCAGGTAAAGCCCTCTGCCCGCGGCGAGCTGGAGATCACCACCCTGAACGATATGTACCTGAAGCAGGACGAGCTGGATGTGCAGCTGCTGGGCCGCGGCTTTGCATGGCTGGACACCGGTACGATGGAGAGCCTTGTGGAGGCTGCCGACTTTGTGCACATGATCGAGAAGCGTCAGGGCATCAAGATCAGCGCACCGGAGGAGATCGCTTTCAAGTACGGCTGGATCGACCGCGACACTTTGCTGGAAAGCGCCGAGCGCTACGGCAAGAGCCCCTACGGCCAGCATCTGAAGAACGTGGCCGATGGCAAGCTGCGCTACTAAGCATAAGGAAAGGCACATTGGTATGAAAATCATTGTCACAGGCTGCAAGGGGCAGCTGGGCACAGAGCTGCTCAAGCAGCTGCAGGAGGGCCGCAGCGAGCTGGGCCCCATCCCCGAAAAGCTGCTCAACGCTACGGTGATCCCGGTGGATCTGCCGGAGCTGGATATCTCCAATTACAGGATGGTGGACGAGTTCGTGCGGCGCAACCGCCCGGATATCATCATCAACTGCGCCGCCTACACCAACGTGGACGGGTGCGAGGTGCACCACGACGACGCTTTTAAGGCAAATGCCCTTGGCCCCCGCAATCTGGCACAGGCTGCCGAAAAGACCGGCGCACGGCTGGTGCACGTTTCCACCGACTATGTGTTCTCCGGCCGGGAGAACGGCGGCATCCCGCAGGATGAAGCCACCCTGCCCGGGCCCATCAGCGCCTACGGCTCCACCAAGCTCATGGGCGAAAAGTATGTGGAGCGGTTCTGCCACCGCCACTTCATCGTGCGCACCGCGTGGCTGTACAGCTACTACGGCAAAAACTTTGTCAAGACCATCGTGAACGCAGGCAAAAAGTTCGGCAAGCTGGAAGTGGTCAACGACCAGTGCGGCAACCCCACCAACGCTGCCGACCTTGCCCACGAGATCTTGCAGCTGTGCGTGACCCACGAGTACGGCCTGTACCACTGCACCGGCGAGGGCATCTGCTCCTGGTACGATTTTGCTGCCGAGATCATCCGCCTTTCCGGTGTGGACGCTACCGTTGCCCCCTGCACCAGCGAGGAGTACAAGGCAAAGCACCCGGACAGCGCCGACCGCCCCAAGTGGAGCGCACTGGACAACCGGATGCTGCGCTGCACCGTGGGCAACGATGTCCGCGACTGGAAGGACGCGCTGGCCTGCTTCTTCGCCCACTGGGACGGCGAAAACGGCATGAAGGGCTGAGAAAAAACTGAAAATACCCCCTGCGGAAGAACTGAGGATGTATCATGTTTGATGCGATTTTTGGCAGATCTGTCAAGATATTAAAGATCCTTGCAAAGGTGCAGTGTGTGCTGGCCTTTGTGCTTGCATCCATGCTGTGCGGCGCGGTCCATGAAATGCTGAAGCCCATCAACCAGTTTTCAGCCATCGTGCTGGGGCTGGTGGTCGCCGCGGTGTTCTGGGTGCTGCAAATGTTCCTTGCATGGGCGCTGTACGCCTTTGCGGAGCTGGTGGAGCATACCGAGGCCACTCACAAAGAACTCAGCAACATGAGTGCAGGTCTGGCACGGTACACCCAAGCCACCTATGAGGAGCTTCACAGCATGAACAAAGGGCTGGAGGCATACACCAAGGCCATGGGCAAGACCATGAACAGCATGAACAAGAACCTCTACCTTGTGGCAAAGCACTGCTGCGCCGAGGAGGAACGCGCCCGCGCCGCAGCCCGCCCGCAGTCCGGGAACAACAACAAATAAATAAAGAGGATACTGACCTATGAAAACCTATCTGATCACCGGCTGTGCCGGTTTTATCGGTTCCAACTTTGTGCACTATATGCTCAAAAAAATACCCGGAGATCCTGCTGGTCAATCTGGATAAGCTGACCTACGCGGGCAATCTGGAAAACCTGAAGGACGTGGAGGGCGACCCCCGCCATGTGTTCGTGCAGGGCGACATCTGCGACAAGGAGCTGGTGGAGAGCCTGTTTGCAAAGTACGATTTTGACTACGTCATCAACTTTGCCGCCGAGAGCCATGTGGACCGCTCCATCAAGAACCCCGAGATCTTTGTGCAGAGCAACGTGATGGGCACCGTCAACCTGCTGCAGCGCGCCAAGGAGGCATGGTATGACGCCGATGCCAAGACTTGGAAAGAGGGCAAGAAGTACCTGCAGGTGTCCACCGATGAGGTGTACGGCGCTCTGGGCGCAGACGGCTTCTTTATGGAGACCACGCCCCTGTGCCCCCACAGCCCCTACTCCTCCTCCAAGGCCAGCGCCGATATGTTCGTCATGGCCTTCCACGACACTTACGGTATGCCGGTGAACATCACCCGCTGCTCCAACAACTACGGCCCCTACCAGTTCCCGGAGAAGCTGATCCCCCTGATGATCAACAACGTCAAGCACCACAAGCAGCTGCCCGTCTACGGTGACGGTATGCAGATCCGCGACTGGCTGTATGTGGAGGATCACTGCAAGGCCATTGATATGGTGGCAAACGGCGGCAAGATCGGCGAGGTGTACAACGTGGGCGGCCACAACGAGCGCCCCAACATCTTCATCGTCAAGACCATCATCAACCAGCTGCACGACCGTCTGCAGGACGAGGGCATCAGCGAGGAGCTGATCAAGCACGTCGCCGACCGTCTGGGTCACGACCGCCGCTACGGCATCGACCCCACCAAGATCAAGAACGATCTGGGCTGGTATCCCGAAACTCCCTTCGAGAAGGGCATCGTGCTGACCATTGACTGGTACCTGAACCACGAGGAGTGGATGAACCACGTCACCAGCGGCGACTACCAGAACTACTATCAGGATATGTACAAGAATAAGTAACAGCCTGTAAATCAAGCAAAAGCAAAAGCCGGACAGCCAATGGACTGTCCGGCTTTTGCTTTATTTAGTGGTTTCCACCACAAAATCCGCGCTTTCGGCGATGCCGTACTGCGCAAAGTACCCCTCCTCCAGCGGCACCCACCGGGCGGCAAAATCCGCGTAGCGTGCGCCCTCCCGCGCCTGTAAGCGCCGGGTCTGCTCGGCCTTGGTGCAGGTCACGAACACCCGCAGCGTCTCGTAGGGGCGCAGCAGCGGGTGGTGGCTGTAACTGCCCTCTAAAATCACCAGCGGCTGCGCGGGCAGCTGTGCCGGGGGCAGATAAGCCCCCTCCCGGCAGCTGTACGCCCGGTAGGCCACGGGCTGCCCCGCGTAGGCAGGGCGCAGGGCTTCGTCCCGCAGGCGGGTAAGGTCCATGTTGGCGCAGGGAGTGTGTGCCCAGTCCGGGCTGCGCCGGGCGGGCGGCAGGTAGAAATCATCCGTGCGCAGCAGGGTGCAGCCGGGCAGCTGCGCCGCCAGTGCGTTGGCAAGGGTGGTCTTGCCGCTGCCGCAGCGGCCGTCCAGCGCCAGCACCAGCGGGCGGGTGGGCTTTTGCGTCAGCGCAGCGGCAAGCAGCGCAGACAGGGTGTGCGCGGTGATGGGTGTGGGCATGGGTTTGGCCTCCTTGGCAGGGGTGCACCCCAAGGGGCAGACCCGATAATACCCCGATTATATCATAACCGCCGCCGGAAGGGTAGCGCGAGCGTGGTTTGCCATAAATAACTTTTTTGCCGGAAGGGCTTGACACAGCCCGCTGCGTTGTGGTACACTACTGGCGTTAGAAACAACTAACCACGTGAGACCCCACCGGCAGTGCCCGCAGCCCGGGCGTGCTGCTTCTTTTTTGGGGTGACGGTTAGCTACGTCTTACTTATAACCGCCCGGCATCCGGGGCACACTGACCCCGACACCGCCGCCAAAGGAGAACCGCCATGGAGCGTGATTTTGAGACCGTAATGATCGAACAATGTGCCCCGGTACTGGCGGGGCTGAAGCCTGCGGGGCTGTTCCGCTACGAAACGCGCGACCGTGCCGACCTTGCCCGGCGGGTGGCGGGCTGGAACGCCCAGCTGAACCCCAAGGGCTTACAGGTGCGGGTGCTGCGGGGGTGCATCGCTACCCGGCAGTATCTGGTGTACGTCTACCGCGCCGCCAAGCTGCAAACGGTGCTGGCAGATGCCGCTGTGCGCGGCTTTTTAGCCCGGGAGGGCTACCGTCTGCCGGAGGATGCTGCGGACTGCGGTGCGCTGATCGACCAGCTCAGCCTGCGGCTGTGCTGCGCGGCGGAGGCGGCGGATTTCCCCCACGAGATCGGGGTATTTCTGGGCTATCCGCTGGAGGATGTGGTGGGCTTTATCCGGCACCGGGGCAAGTGCTTTACCTGCTGCGGGTGCTGGAAGTCCTACGGCGACCCGGCCGCCGCCCAGCAGCACTTTGACCAGCTTGCCAAGTGCACGGCGGTGTACCTGCGGCTGTTCCACAGCGGCACGCCCATTTTAAAGCTGGCAGTCGCCGCCTGAAAAATTGATATTCTCTTTTCAATACTCTCTTTTATCCTGGCAACTCTCCTATGCTTCCGACACAGGAGAGAGTGATCCTCCTTTTTACACATGACCGCCCGGTGCAGTTTTGACCCCTGCGCCGGGCGGTCGTGTTTCTCCGTCACCCTGCCCTATAAAAGGGCAAAACGACCCTCTGAAAATGTAAACATTAGCTAACTTTAGCTCAAGAAATAGAGTTAGTCATTGATGATTTTGATAAAAATGCAGGGCGATACCGGCATAAAATTTGTTTGTTCATATAAACTAACTGTGAGATATGAAAAATCTATTGACAAGCCGGGTTAGCAGCGATAAACTATCTACGCTGATAGTTACGGCTGACTAACCACCGCAGCATCACATCATTTTTATGGAAGGGGAGCACAGCGATGATGCCTTTGACGATGACAAAAGCAGGCGAGACCGTCACCATCCGCAGGATCAGCGGCAAGGACGAGGTGCGGCTGCATCTGGCCGAGCTGGGGTTCGTGGTTGGCAGCGAGGTGACCGTGGTCAACGAGATCGCGGGCAACCTGATCGTGCAGGTCAAGCAGAGCCGGCTGGCACTGGATAAGACCATGGCAAGCCGCATCATGGTGGACTGAGGCAGCGCCTTCCCGGTGCTGCATGAAATACTGCAAGGGAGGAACGAGTACGATGAAAACACTGAAAGACGTAAAGGTGGGCGAGACCGCCACCGTGGCACGGCTGCACGGCGAAGGCCCGGTGAAGCGCCGCATCATGGATATGGGCATCACCAAGGGGGTGCAGATCTATGTGCGCAAGGTGGCGCCGCTGGGCGACCCCATGGAGCTGACCGTGCGCAACTACGAGCTGAGCGTGCGCAAGGCCGACGCTGAGATGATCGAAGTAGTCTGATACGACCAAAAGGGAGGAAAGGTATCCGCAATGAGCATTAAAATTGCACTGGCCGGCAACCCGAACTGCGGCAAAACGACCCTGTTCAACAACCTGACCGGCTCCAACCAGTACGTGGGCAACTGGCCCGGCGTGACCGTGGAAAAAAAGGAAGGCAAACTCAAGGGCGACAAGGACGTTGTCATTCAGGATCTGCCCGGCATCTACTCGCTGTCCCCCTACACGCTGGAAGAGGTGGTCTCCCGTACTTACCTTGTGAAGGAGAAGCCCGACGCCATCCTGAACATCATCGACGGCACCAACATCGAGCGCAACCTCTACCTGACCACCCAGCTCATCGAGCTGGGCATCCCAGTGGTCATGGCTGTGAACATGATCGATCTGGTGCGCAAGAACGGCGACACCATCGACCTGAAAAAGCTGAGCGCAGAGCTGGGCTGTCAGGCGGTGGAGATCAGCGCCCTGAAGGGCGAGGGCACCGAGGCTGCCGCCAAGGCTGCGGTCGCCGCTGCCAAGGCCGGCAAGACCGGCGAGCTGCCCCATGTGTTCACCGGCAGTGTGGAGCACGCCATTGCCCACATTGAGGAGAGCATTCAGGGCAAGGTGGATGACCGTTTCCTGCGCTGGTACGCCGTCAAGCTCTTCGAGCGGGATGAGAAGGTGCTGGCAGAGCTGGGGCTCGACAAGGCACTGGTGGACCACATCGACGAGCACATTCAGGACTGCGAAAAAGAGATGGACGATGACGCCGAGAGCATCATCACCAACCAGCGCTATGCATACATCAACACCGTGGTGGGCAAGGCAGTCAAGAAGAAGGCGCGTACCGAGCACCTGACCGTTTCCGATAAGATCGACCGGATGGTTACCAACCGCGTGCTGGCACTGCCCATCTTTGCAGTGGTGATGTACCTGATGTACTCCCTGTCCATGGGCACCTCCATCGCGGACGGCGGCTGGGCGCTGGGCACCTTTGCCACCGACTGGACCAACGATGTGCTGTTTGGCGAGATCGTGCCGAACGCGCTGGGCGGCTTTTTGGAGAGCATCGGCGTGGCGGGCTGGCTGTACGGCCTGATCATGGACGGCATCGTGGCCGGTGTGGGCGCGGTGCTGGGCTTTGTGCCCCAGATGCTGGTCCTGTTCTTCCTGCTGTCCATCCTGGAGGACGTGGGCTATATGTCCCGCGTGGCCTTTATCATGGACCGTATCTTCCGCAAGTTCGGCCTTTCCGGCAAGAGCTTTATCCCGGTGCTGGTTGGCACCGGCTGCGGCGTGCCGGGCGTTATGGCAAGCCGTACCATCGAGAACGAGCGCGACCGCCGTATGACCATCATGACCACCTGCTTCATCCCCTGCGGCGCTAAGATGCCCATCATCGGCCTGATCGCCGGTGCAATGTTCGGCGGCTCCTCGCTGGTGGCAGTGTCTGCCTACTTCATCGGCATGGCAGCCATCATCTGCTCCGGCATCATGCTGAAAAAGACCAAGGCCTTTGCGGGCGACCCCGCTCCCTTCGTCATGGAGCTGCCCGCCTACCATGTGCCCGCGTGGGGCAACGTGCTGCGGGCAACCTGGGAGCGCGGCTGGTCCTTCATCAAGCGCGCAGGCACTGTGATTTTGCTCGCCACCGTCATCCTGTGGTTTGCACAGGGCTTCGGCTTTGAGAACGGTGCCTTTGGCATGATCGAGGATCAGGACAACTCCATCCTCGCCATCGTCGCCACCAAGGTCGCATGGATCTTTGCACCTCTGGGCTTCGGCAACTGGAAGGCCACTGTGGCAAGCGTTACCGGCCTGATCGCCAAGGAGAATGTGGTTGGCACCTTCGGCGTGCTGTACCACTTCGGCGGCGAGCTTTCCGAGAACGGCGACGAGATCTGGGCAGCGGTTGCACAGGACTACACCGCCCTGTCCGCTTACGCCTTCATGATCTTCAACCTGCTGTGCGCCCCCTGCTTTGCTGCGATGGGTGCCATCAAGCGCGAGATGAACAACGGCAAGTGGACGGCCTTTGCCATCGGCTATATGTGCGTACTGGCCTACTGCGCAGCGCTGATGGTGTATCAGCTGGGCGGCCTTATCACCGGCGAGGTGCACTTTGGCCTGTTCACCGTGGTGGCTGTTGTGGTGCTGGCAGCGTTCATCTACCTGATGGTGCGCCCCAACAAGTACGCCGACAACAACGAAGTAAAGCTGGATACTTCCCGTATCTGATAGAAACGAAAGGGTGTATGCTGTATGATGGAATTTATTGCTACAAACTTTAATCTGCCCACCATCATCGTGGCAGCGCTGGTGTTCGGCGCGCTGGGCTGGGTCGTATGGCACACCCACAAGCACGGCGGCGGCTGCAGCTGCGGCGGCGATTGCAGCCACTGCAAGGGCTGCCACTGAGCACTGAACGGAACACTGAACCGCAAGGAGCGCGGGCTGAAACTCTCGGCTCGCGCTCCCTTTTTAAGTGAAACAAAGTTAGCTTATGATAACACCGGGCAGACCCCGGCGCGTAAAAAGGAGAGTGACCGGTATGCAGCTGACCGCAGCGCATCTGCGCTATCTGCTGGCCATCTACGAGGTAAGCCGCACCCATCTGGACATCAGCTCCCGCAGCATTGCGGAAAAGCTGGGGGTGGACAAAACCCTCGGTGGTGCGCATTCTGAACCTGCTCATGGAGCAGGGCATGATCGTAAAGGAGTACTACGGTAAAATTTACCTGACCGACCGCGGCATCTGGGTGGCAAAGCGGGTGCAGCAGGAGCTGGACGCCATTCTGGCGCACTTCCCGCCGGTGAGCGGGGAGCTGACGGACGAGGAGCAGTGGAACGCCGCCCTTGCCATGACCAGCGCTTTGCCCCAGCGCCTTTTTACCGCCGACTATGAGCGGATGGTGGAAGAGGAGGAGACTCCCTCCGTCAAAGCCTGACGGCTTTGCCAGCTCCCGGGGATACCCCCTCAGTCTTTGCTGCGCAAAGCCAGCTCCCCCAAGGGGACGCCTTTTGGTGCTGCCGCAAAGTTTCCCGCCATCGCTGAAGCCTTCCCCCGGAGTGGGGGAAGGCTTTCCTCAAAGGGAGAGCCAAGAGCACTGCCGGAAGATTTCTCATTGCACCTAAAACTTTAGTGATGAACTTTATGGCTTGGCCTCCCCCGTTGGGGGAGCGTGGCGCGGGAGCGCCTGGAACGGGGGCCCCT
>ENA-OQKJ01000277-OQKJ01000277.1-human-gut-metagenome-genome-assembly--contig:-NODE-277-length-12934-cov-3.333099_pt1 | contig 12934 bp, 13 predicted proteins | sample MGYA00242647_ERZ504795 | MGnify/ENA primary metagenome ERZ504795 (study PRJEB26092, sample SAMD00036398) | human gut metagenome | host: Homo sapiens | study: EMG produced TPA metagenomics assembly of...
CCAGATGGCCGCCTGCGGAAAATCCCGCTACTACTACTTTGTTCGGATCAATATGATATTCTGCCGCATGCTCCCGCAGATGTGCAACGGTCCAGGCAAGCTGGCGGAGTGCCGTCGGATAGTGAGCTGCCGGAGCAACACTGTAATGCAGAACAACAGCGTGGTAACCGGCTCCGACAAACTTCAGCGCAATCGGCTCTGCCTCACGCTCGGACACCCATTCATAACCGCCGCCCGGGCAGATCACGATGACCGGACGCACGCGTTCCGGAGCAATCTCACGCGAGTTGTCCAGAAAATACGTATATAATTTTGCAGTTTCTTCTGTATCTTTTACTTTGACATCTAATACCTGATAATTCATAAGTTCTTCCTTTCACCCAATTTTTCCGGGTACGGCCACAGCCGCCAGTTTTTACTCTGTTGTCATTATACCGTATCGGCGCAAAATATCAAGCGTATCGCACCAGACACTTTTTTCTTTTCAAATCCAATTGCTCATAGTATAATAAATTTATATTTGCATGTTTTTGAGCGGCAAAAATAACACATAAAGGAGTATATTGCAATTATGGATTCCAATCTTATTGTCCTTACCGATCAGGACGGAAATTCTGTCCGTTTTGAGCTTCTGGATATCGTAGAATACAAGGAGGATGAGTACGCAGTTCTCTATCCGGCCGACGGCGGCGATGACGAACCGGTACACATTCTGCGCATCATTTCCGAGAATCTCGATGTCAACGAGGCCGAGTTCGAAGGCCTCGATGACGATGAACTGATCGACACCATTTATCAGATCTTCCGCGAGCGCAACGATCTGGACGACTGATTCTGCCACGCAAAAAGAGCAGCATTTTTACCTTTCACACGCCGGTAAAATGCTGCTCTGTTTGTGTTCCTGACTTTCCAGTTGCTATCTACAGTTTATACTGCATCAAGTTCCTCTGGGATAAGTATTTGATATTCGATTGCCATTTTTATTTCCTTCTGCTTATTTTCTCACATCCAGCACCTGCACATACGGGGCGTCCTTTGTGCATGGTTTCCAGTCGTCTTTTCCCTCTGCGTTCGGGTTTCCGGTTTTCATGAAATTGGTCCAGTCGTCCATCATTTCTTTGCTGAGGGCATAGTCGCCTTCGGTTTTCGGGCGCCAGCTTCGGCCCAGGGTTCCGAACATGTACCAGAGTTCGGAGGAATGGAACGCTCCGGCGTCGTCACCTAACAGGGCACGGGTGAAGTAGTAAACGTAAGCCGGTTTTCTTCCGAGTTTTTCCAGCGCAATGCTCCAGTTGATGCATCCCTTATAGATGCCGCCGTGCTCGCCTTTTTCTTTCATCTCCGGGAACACACCGATGTCGTCTGCAGTTGAACCGAGCATATATGGGATGTCCTTGATTTTCCTTCGGTTACGGCATCGTTATAGCCGCAGGTCAGCAGATGATTGTCGATGTTCGGTACGAAGCTCAGCATTCTCGATGGATTTACGCGGCCAAACTCCTCCTGCAGCTCCACAATTTTCTCAGCCGGAATCGCACGCAGTTCTTCCAGCGATTTTGCTCCGCTAAGCTCTACAAATTCCTGGCCGATGGTTTCTGCCTCGGAAAGCGGCATATCGCGGTTCAGTCCGGTGTCGTAGCCGCCGGCGCTCTGGAAAATGGCTTTGCTGATCCAGTTTTCAGTCAGCGGAGAACTGACGAGTGTCTGTACGCTCATACATCCCGCGGACTGGCCGAATACGGTGATATTTTCCGGGTCGCCGCCGAATGCTGCGATATTTTCTTTTACCCATTTCAGTGCTGCGATCTGGTCGAGAATCGCGTAGTTTCCGCTTCTTCCGGCACCGCTCTCCTCGGACAGCCACGGATGTGCCAAAAATCCGAAAGCACCGAGACGGTAATTGATCGTAACGAGAATCACTCCGCGTTCGCAGTAAGCAACTCCATCAAATTCGGATTCGTGGCTGAATCCATGCATGAATGCACCACCGTGAATCCAGAAGGCAACCGGCAGTTTTTCATCCGCTGCATTTGCCGGTGTCCAGATGTTTAAGTACAGACAGTCCTCACTCTGCTTCATGCCGAATTCCGGGTCGAGATAAAATTCTTTTCCATAGAAGGAGTCCGGCTCATGCTCGGTCTGCGGGCAGACACATCCGAAATGATCCGCCTTATAAACGCCCTCCCAGCACGCCGGCTCTTCCGGCGGGCAGAATCGTTTTTCGCCTACCGGCGGCTTTGCGTACGGAACGCCGCGGAATACCGTGTAGCCGTCTTTTTGCACACCATGAACCTGTCCATATTTGTTTTTGTCTCTGTAATTGCCATAAGTAAAAATCCCCTTTCCATTTCTTATAACTGTGATAAAAACCCTTATACAGATTTAGTATAGCAAATCTTTTTCTTCGCTTCTATATGCACAATTCCAAATAATGGCACCCAGTTTTGTAACTATTGATTATTGGTTATGCAGACATTTAAAAATCCTCTTGATTTATTAGCACACAGAAATAATAATATTTTGTATATAAGATTGACTTATTATCACTGACAAAAACCTTTCATGACTGATCTGGTTTACTTTGACCGGTTTTGGTGCTACACTTTTCTTTGCTTCAAAACGACATATTTCATAGTGAGGAGGAGTATTTAGTATGAAAGCCATTTTAACAGATCTTTTGGCAATCATCGGCGTTGTGCTGAATGGTCTGCCGCAGGGTCTTCTTGCTCTGACGTTTGGATTTGCATCGGTTCCGACGGCGCTGGCATTCTTTGTTGGTGCGGTGGGCAATACGATTACGCAGAGTGTCGCACCAATTTCCTTCCAGGCGGAGACGATCACTTACGCCGGAACGGCTGGAAAAGACCGTTCGGAACGCTGTACGATGATTTTTATCGGCGGTGTGATTATGGCTCTGATCGGAGTGTTTGGACTGCTGACAAAAATCGTAAACTTTGTAGGTGAGGATGTTGCCTATGGAATGATGGCCGGTGTCGGTATCATTCTGGTAAAGGCCGCGATCGATATGATCAAGAGTGATGCCATTTCCGGCGGTGTTTCCCTGGCCGCAGCACTGATCACCTATTACTTTACCAAAGACAGTGCCAATACCCTGGTTTATACCATCGTCATTTCCGTTGTAGCATCCTGCATTGCCAATGCATTTTTCAACAAAGAGAAATCCAGCATTGTCGTAGAGGATGATAAATTTGTCCGCCAGAAATTTACAATCAATGCCAACGTAATTCTCGGCGCACTCGGTATGGTCTGCCTGAACATTGGTTCCAACATTTCCTTCGGCGGAATTACCGCAGGAATGGCAACCGGTGGAAATTACAACGTCGATAACCTGACCGTGATTTCTTCCCTGGCCGATATGTTTTCTTCCTTTTTCGGAGGAGCCCCGGTTGAGGCAATCATTTCCGCAACTGCCAATGCACCGCACGCTGTATGGGCTGGTGTCATCATGATGGTTGTGATCGGTGTAATTCTGCTTCTGAAACTGCTTCCGAAAATCGGAAAATTTGTTCCGTCTTCTTCGATCGCAGGTTTCCTGTTTGTACTCGGTATCTTCAAAACCGTTGTACTGGATGCGCCGTCTGCCTTCGCTATCAATGCAGCCGTCGGCGGAACCACAATGGTTGTCACTGCAGTAACAAACCCGTTCCTCGGAATGCTGGCCGGTGTTGCTGCAAAACTGCTTGGATTATAAATTCAGTAACATAAGAGGAAAATCGTATGAAAGAATACAGCATGGAGCTCTGCGGAGTGAAAAGAACACTTCCATTTATCCCGATCAGTGAGGAGATGGCGTTTGCAAGCTTTGTTGTCCTTGGTGACACCGAGCTGGTAAGTGCATGTGCGCCGGAGCTGGCCGCAAAAATCGGAGAAGTCGATGCCATTGTCACCGCAGAAGCGAAAGGTATTGCCCTAGCGTATGAAGTAAGCAAAGAGCTGGGCCATAAAGAATTTATCGTTGCACGAAAAAGCACAAAATCCTACATGAAAGATGTGGTTTCCGCATCCGTTCATTCGATTACAACAGCGGGTGAGCAGCATCTTTATCTGGATGGAAAAGACGCAGATAAAATCCGCGGCAAACGTGTCTGCCTGCTGGATGATGTCATTTCCACCGGCGAGTCCCTGCACGCACTGGAATGCCTGATGGCGAATGCCAGTGCAGAGGTTGTAAAAAAAGCAGCGATCCTTGCTGAGGGCGATGCTGCTGATCGAAAAGATATTGTATTTCTGCAGAAGCTTCCGTATTCAAAAAGACGGGCGACGGAGAGTACGAAGTCATCGAATAATTGCCAATCCTTCTAATGCATATAGAGAATAGAAAAACGGTGCAGTTCTGAATTTCTGCCATGAATTCAGAACTGCACCGTTTCTTTTTAAAAGAGACGCAGAAGCATCATATACGAAATGGTTCCAAGAAGGATGGAGACGAGGGTCTGGTGTTTCCATTTGTAGGTGATAAAAACGACCGCTGCTGCGAGCAGTTTCGGTACTGCGGCAGAGATACCGCCGGTGGGAATATCTTTCATACAGTAAATGATCAGTACCGCCATGATGGCAGACGGCAGTGCCTGGCCGAGTCGTTCGAGTGATGCGGGCATTTTACGGCTGCCGGAAAATGCAAGAAACGGGAGTGCACGGAGTCCGAAGGTGATCAGAGCGGAGACAGCGCCAGCGTGTGCTTCTCTGCTTTTTCCCATTGGTCAATGAAGATAATGAGAAACAGGGCTGTCATACAGAAATCAAGGCCCGTCAGGTCAAATGGAACGATCTGGCCTAAAATGCCGCCGAGAACCGAACCAACTATCCAATAGTAGCGGCTGAACAGAGCGACGAGGAACATGGTGTCCTCTTTTCTTTTTCGGAAGATCTAAGGTACAGTTTACGGCGTATGTCTCATCGGTCATCGTGTGAATCATGTACAGCTTGCGGCGCCCCATCTGTTTGAATTCCTTCAGGAAGGTAATGCTGTAAAAACTCTGGCGGCTGTTCATCAGAAGTGCAGTGAGCGCAATGGTGATGAGGGAAGCGCCGCTAGAAAGAAACGTAATCAGAACGAACTGGAACGCGCCCGTATAGACCGTCAGACTTACCAGAAGTGAATCATACCAGGGAAAGCCGGCGGATGCCATCATCATGCCGTAGGCCATGCTGACGAAAACGTAGCTGCAGAAAATCGGGATGGATTTTACGAAAGCAGTTTTTAAGGTAGTGGAAGAAAATCGTTTCATAGATAAAATATCCTCACGTAAAAATAATTTTAAAAATTAAATTTATCATACTATCTATATCATAGTGAGTCAATAGGAATACCATTTTACGCCAAAAGAAACGGATGACCTTCATCACCCGTTTCTCTCATTCTGCTCCAATCAACACATTCTTCCCCGCAAATGCAAACCCATAATGCCGGATCCTTTCCTGCGGCACGCCGAGGGCCACCAGTTCTGCGTCGTATTTTTTATCCACGATCTGTTTTAAAGCCTCCTGCACCGCATCTTCCAGTGTCTCCTTTTTTACCCGGCTGCAGACTTTAAATTCAATAATAATCGCCGGATCTTTTTCTCTATTCTTCGGAATCATCATCACATCATACCGTCCAAATCCACTTTCCCGATTCGACCGGATCTGATAACACTCTGCGCGTTCTGCCATCAGTCCCAGGACGAAGCCATGATAGAATCGTTCCGGCTCCAGACTTTCACTGTTCTCCCCGCCGACATCAAAATGGCTGAAGGTCGCAAGGGACACTTTATTCATATAATAATTCATCGCTTCCAGATCGCCCTGCACCAGTGCTTTTACAAAACTGCTGTACCCCGCTTCCGATGCTTCAAACCATCCGCGGAACATATCATCAAACATGCTCACCGTTTCCAGATTGGTGATACGGAGCTGATACCACGGCTTCAAAGTAATTCCGCGATACTCCACCTCTTCCGCTTTCAGATAACCGCTCGCGAGCAGCAGACTCCAGATTGCATTTTCATTGTAATCCAGCTGTTCAAACACCATCTGCTCATCAAAGTTCACCGTGACTGCCTGTCCGTTCAGTAGATCTTCCATATACTCTTTGATTTCCGGCGAGGCGGTGCGGATCAGCTTTCCTGCCAGACCGTTCGAACTCGTATCTGCCCAGTACGGGCGCAGTTTCTTTTCTTTTAAATAATTGGTAATCGACCATGGATTGTAGATATCGCGGTGTCCGCCAAAGATAAATCCATCATACCACTGCTTCACAACGTCCTTTTTGTCTCCCATTCCGAACTCGTCCAGAGATGCAAAAACTTCCTTTTCGGTAAATCCAAAACATTCCGCATACAGATCCGATGTCGTCGTCACCACACGCAGATTATTTAAGTCAGAAAAAATACTTTCTTTCGAAACCCTCGTGATTCCGGTCATCATCGCACGTTCCAGATAAGGATTCGTTTTAAACGTCGCATTAAACAGACTCCGCACAAACGTTGTAAATTCCGCCCAGTAGCCATGGACATACGCTTCCTGCATCGGCGTGTCGTACTCATCCAACAGAATAATCACTCTTCTGCCGTAATACCGCGCCAGATACATACTCATATTATTGAGTGCCGCTGCGGCCTCCGCATCACCCATATGCAGATTGACCTCGTTGTATGCTTTCTTCTCATTTCCGCTCAGCAGATCCCCGTCCAGAAGGTACCGGTTTTCTTCATACACTCTCGCAATCTGCTGTTTGATCTGGATTTTCGCTTCCGAAAGCTGATCTGCTTTCACGGCTGCAAAACTCAAAAAGATCACCGGATATGTTCCCTGCAGTTCCCGATATTTTTCTTCTTCCCAAACGCCAAGTCCTTCAAACAGATCGCCCCGGACGGCATATTTATTAGAGAAAAAGCAGTTCAGCATGCTCATATTCAGTGTCTTGCCAAAGCGGCGGGGGCGGGTGATCAAGGTGATTTCATCCCCGTTTTCCCACCAGTCCTTGATGAAGTGAGATTTATCCACAAAGAAATAATGGTTTTCCCTTAAGGATGCAAAATTCTGTTTTCCTATACTAATTACTTTTTCCATCCATCACACCTGCTTTCGGAATTTGTCCTTTTCTCGATTATACACTATCCTTTCCTGAATTCCAATCTTAAAACATCCCATTCGCCGCAAACGTAAAAAACAACAACGCCAGAAACAGCACTTCCAGCACCGCTCCCAGAATGGTAATGATCTTTCCCGTCTTCTCTTTCCAGATTTTTTTCATCCCCAGATACAATAGAATTCCGATCACCGCGCCAAGCGTATTATCGATCACATCCGTAATATCACTCGCGCCGATCGCAAAAATATACTGCGTCACCTCAAAAAACAGGCTCAGTCCCGATGCAAGGAGAATGCGGTTCTGGATTTCGCTGTCCGGATAGAAGGCTGAGATGCAGAGGCCGAACGGCAGAAAGACCAGCATATTTTCGATAATTTCACTAATCTGCACTTTCCCGTTCACCACAACCGACGCCGCATACGGAATCAGATTAATCCCCCGCAGGTGCGGAATTTCTTCCGGGCGCAGGGAGAATTTGAATAAAATGCACCAGACAAGCAGCGCCAGATAAACGCCGAATACCACCAGAAATGCTTTTGATTTTTTCTTATTTGCCAGAAATCCCATCTTGGTTTTCCCCCTCTGAATCAGATTTTGTATACGTCTGATTCTATCAGAACATTCTTAGGATTCCTCTTCTCTTTTCCAAAGAAATCCCAACGGATTTCCTAAGTTTTTCTTAATGCCGCCGGAAAAATCCGCACAGCGTAAAAAGCGGCTCTCCAGAATCTTCCGAAAAGCCGCTTTTCCAACGTTTCTATTTTATTTGTTTCAATCCACAGTCGGTAATTTCACAGAGTCTGACTTGTCAGCAGAATGCTGACTGTGGTTTGCCTCATGTCAGTGGGGGATACCGATTTCTCTCCGCCCGCCACTGCTGTTAACTTTCTTATTTGCAATTCATCTCACCACCTATAGAGGTGGGAGAATCCTTGCTATTATTTGTTGAAAACTCTTATTTCTTAATCTCATATCCGCAGTACTGCATCACAAGCTCGCAGAACATTGCGTTTGCCCAGGAGAACCACTCTCTGGTGTAAACGGTCGGATCATCTACGAAAACGCCCTCGTGCATCAGTCCTGTGCCGCCGTCGGTTGCCATCAGTTCGTGGATCATCTGATGTTTCTCCTCTTTTGTCGGTGCGGTCAGTCCCTCGATAGCTTTTGAGATGTGCCATACGTAGCGAACCGGTGTGTGCGGGCTTCCGATTCCGGAAAGCTTCGTTCCGGAATAGTAGAACGGGTTTGCCTCGCTTAAGATCAGCTTTCTTGTGTTGTCAGCCACTTCCTGGCTCTTTGGTTCATAGCCCAGATAGCTCATAGCCAGAAGGCTCGGTACATTGGCATCATCCATCAGATTGTACTGGCCAAAACCATCTACTTCGTATGCATAAACATCGCCCAGTCCCCAGATATGAGTCGTACCATACGTTTCAATCGCATCTTTTACGGTCTTTGCCATTTCTTCTGCTTTCTTTGCAATCTCCTCTTTACCGCCGACAAAATCTGCGATCTCTTTCAGGTAGTTCAGAACAACAACCGCAAACATATTGGACGGAATCAGATATCCGTAACGGCAGGAGTCGTCGCTTGGACGGAAACCGGACCAGATCAGGCCAATGCCGGATTTTACCTGCGCACCTTTTCCGTCGCGGGAAAGCGTATCGGTGTAGGAGCAGTTTTTACGGATGAAGCTGTACGGAGATTTCTCCTCGTGATTCATTTCGGTCTCAAATACAGTCAGGATTTTATCAACACCTTCCCAGAAAACCTCGTCAAACTGATCCGTTCTTCCGGTGTTCTTCCAGAACAGATAGGAGAACTGCAGCGGATAGCAGAGAGAATCGATCTCATACTTTCTCTCCCAGATCCACGGTCCCATATCGGTCTCGTCCTTCTCCCAGCAGTTGCCGTTCGGTCCTTCGTTGAATGCGTTTGCGTATGGATCGATGTTGATGCACATAAACTGGCGGCGGATGAGGCCTGCGATCAGGTCAGCCAGCTCCGGGTCGTTCTGCGCCGGAACAAGGTACGGGCGCAGCTGTGCTACCGAGTCACGCAGCCACATGGCCGGGATATCTCCGGTGATGACGTAGGTGCTGCCGTCCTCCATTTTCTTTACGGTTGTGTCGAGGGTATTGGAGTAGCATCGTTCAAACATATCAACGATTTCCGGCTCGTCTTTCAGTTTTTCTCTCAGGCTTAAAATCAGCTCCTGAACGGACTTTGGTAAGGTCTCTTTCATTCTTTTTTCATCCTTTCGCTCAATTTTTCTCATTTCCCGTTATTCTACAACAGGGCATCTCCGCAATCGAAAATGCCCTGTTGTAGTTCTTATAAAATTAATGTATCAGACTTATTTCTGTGCGTCAATCTGTTTCTGAGCTTCTTCGCGGATGGTCTCCCAGCCTGCGGTCTCAAGCTCTGCATCGATTGTTTTTACAAGCTCTCTCGGATCCTGTGCGCCGGTGAATAACTCAGAATAGTATTTCTCATATACGGCACGGCAGTTTGCAAGCTCTGTTTCGATGTTGGAGGTATCAAGGTTGAATCCAAGCATCTCAGACGGAGTTGCTTTCTCGTTCAGCTCTTCTACTTCATCCCACTGGTTGAAGTCAACATCGTCTGTCTGTGTTACATTGAAGAAAGTACCCTGGGTATATCCGGCCATGCCCCAGTCAGTGGTCAGGCGGTGTACTTTATTGTCATCGGTGTACTCGAAGTCTGTTCCTTCTGCTCCATAGTAGAACCAGTCACGCACTTTGGAATCGGTGTTTACCAGGTTCAGAAGCTGAAGTGCTTTGTCCGGGTGTTTGCATCCGGAGTAGATACCATTGATGGAACCACGTACGGTTGTGTTGGAAACGACTGTGTTGCCATACTGTACTGCTGAACAATTAGCGATACCATTGTTCGGACCCCATGTTGTTTTTGCAGCGCCGCTCCATCCCTGTGCAACAAAGAACATTGCGTATTTGCTGGAATCATCTGCTGTCGGAGCGTCTCCGTTGATGATGCCCTCCTGATACATTTTACGAACGATATCCAGGTTGGAAAGGATTTCTTCGTCATCCAGCGGATTGACAACGGTCTTGCTGTCATCGCCGTATTTAACGCCGATTGCCGGAAGTCCGGAGCTTAAATCATCGTAGTTCAGGTTCAGCAGGAAGTTTGCACCATTTTTGGACATGAAGTACGGAGATCCGCCTTCGCCCTCTTTTACTGTCTTCAGAGCATCGTACAGAGTATTGAAATCTGTTACAGAATTTACATCAATGTTATATTTGTCTGCAATATCCTGATCCCATACAAAGTACTCGGAAAGGGAGCTGTCTTTGTAGGTCGGTACGCCGTAGATTTTTCCATTTACTTCTACTGCTTTCCAGTAATCTTCCGGAATCATGTCATACAGCTCGGAAGCGTTGTCTTTGAGCAGATCTGTAATGTCCATCAGTGCGCCGGTGTTCACCTCAGAAGAGTAACGGTTCTGGTCGGTGAACAGGATATCGAAATACTCGCCGGAGTTTGTGATAACGCTTCTTCTGTTATCCCAGTCACCCCACGGAACGATTTCCATGTCTACATTAACGCCGATTTTCTCCTCCAGATATGGGTTGATCTGTGCAAGCCACTCATCATAATCCTTCGGCATTCCGTTACCAACCTGAATCCATTTCAGTGTAACAACTTCATCTTTTGCATCACTCTTTGAAGAGCTGCTGCTTCCGTTGCTGCTTCCGCAGCCTGCCAGCATGCCACCGGCCATAACAGCAGAAAGTGCAAGAGCTAAAAACTGTTTCTTTTTCATTGTAGCATCCTCCTGATATAAAATATAGAATGTTGAAATTATCCTTAACCGAAGCCTTTTGCTTCAGTATGAGATCCATAAAGGTAAATGGTCGATCAGCCTTTTACCGCACCGACCGTCAGACCGGAAATGAAGTATTTCTGGAAGAACGGATAGCAGCATGCGATCGGGATGATGATGATGATTGCCATCGCCATACGGGCGCCCTCTTTTGGCATCGAGTTCATGTACTGTGCCGTGGTAACGCCAAGAGACGGGTTGTTTGCCATCACCTCAATATTTCTCTGTACGTGATCCAGCAGAGCCTGCAGGGGAATACAGCTTGGTATCGCTGATGTACAGGGAAGACTGGAACCAGTCGTTCCAGTAACCAAAGGTGAGGAACAGGGGCGATCGTTGCCATCAGCGGTTTCGACAGCGGCAGGGCGATCTTTCCGAAAATCTGGAATTGAGTTGCTCCGTCGATCTGTGCTGACTCAATGATAGATTCCGGAATGTTGGTCTTGAAGAACGTTTTACAGATGACAACGTTGAACGAAGAAACACAAAGCGGAAGAATCAGCGCCCATATACTGTTTTTCAGATTCAGAAACTGTGTGTTGACTACATAAGAAGAAATCATACCACCGTTAAAGATCATTGGAATGAAAACGACCATGGTAAAGAATCCGTTCAGTTTGTAGGTGCTTCTGGAAAGAACGTAACCCATCAGCATCGTAAGGGCAACTCCGATTACCGTACCGATAACCGTTACCGCAACGGAAACGCCAAGTGCTGTCAGGATCATCTGTCCTTCCCGAAGAAGGAATTTGTAGGAATCCAGCGAGTATGCACTCGGAATAAACTGGTAGCCGTTCATCTTGATCGAATGCTCGGAAGAAATCGAGATCATAAAGATGAATACCACCGGGATAATACAGGCCAGGGCGAGGATCACAAAAATAACATTGAAAATTGCATTTGTAGATCCCTGGATCTGATTTAAGTGTGAAGAGGAAGCCAGATCAAGATCTTTTTTCTTTTTTGCCATTTTCGTACCTCCTTAAATAATCGCGCTGTCTTCATCAATCTTCTTCACAATGGCATTGGCAAGAAGGATGGTGATGCAGCATGCAACAGACTGGAAGAATGTTGCCGCAGAAGTCATTCCGATCGGAGTGGAAGACTGCAGTGCGTTGTATACATATGTGTCGATAGTTGCTGTCGTTTTGAAGATCGAACCGCTTGCTCCCTGAGAAAGCTGGAAGAACAGTCCGAAGTCAGAGTAGAAGACCTTTCCGACATTCAGAATGAACATCATGATGATGACACTCTTTAAGCAAGGCAGGGTAATGTGCCATACCTGCTGTCTCTTGTTGGCGCCGTCCATAACGGCTGCCTCGTACAGTGTGGTATCAATACCGGAAATGCTGGACAGGTAGATAACCATGTTGTATCCGGTAGATTTCCATAGATACATGAAGATCAGGATAAATGGCCATACACCGGCACTCATGTACCACTGAATCGGTTCCTTGCCTGCATTTCTCATTATACTGTTGATTAGACCGTTGTCCTGGTTCAGGAATGCATCCAGGAAGTAGGAAGCTACAACCCATGACATGAAGTACGGGAAGAACATCATGGTCTGATATACCTTCGATGCTCTTTTGTTGTGCAGCAGGCTGATCATGATAGCCAGTCCTACGGAAAATACCATACCAAGAACGATAAATGCAAGGTTATACAGGATTGTGTTTCTCAGGATGACGAACAGGTCGTTGGATCTGATCAGGAACGAAAAGTTTTTGAAGCCGGCCCAGTCACTGTGGAGCAGGTTATAAATGAAACTCTTTCCGCCGGTGATTTTGTAATTCTTGAACGCAATGATCAGACCGAACATAGGCAGGAAGCAGAACAGAATATAGAGAGTATGAAACTTTTTCTGTAAAATAATGTTTATAAGGTTCTTCTATGATACAATAAATATCATTAGGAGGGCCTTTTATTATGGCAAGACAAAAGAAACCTGTACATCGTGTACAAATGACAGA
>ENA-OQKJ01000278-OQKJ01000278.1-human-gut-metagenome-genome-assembly--contig:-NODE-278-length-12920-cov-2.410928_pt1 | contig 12920 bp, 13 predicted proteins | sample MGYA00242647_ERZ504795 | MGnify/ENA primary metagenome ERZ504795 (study PRJEB26092, sample SAMD00036398) | human gut metagenome | host: Homo sapiens | study: EMG produced TPA metagenomics assembly of...
GCCGGGCGCTACCGCGTTCACGGTCACGTTCCGCGCGGCTAGGCTCCCGGGCAAGGCTCTTGGTCAGGCCGATGAGCCCCGCCTTGCTGGCGGCGTAATTGGTCTGCCCGGCGTTGCCCCGCAGCGCCACCACGCTGGAAAGGTTCACGATGCGGCCATAGCGCTGGCGCACCATGCGGCGGGCGGCCTCCTTGCAGCAGAGAAAGGCGCTTTTCAGGTTGGTGTCCAGCACCGCGTCAAAATCCTGCTCGGTCAGGCGCAAAATCAGATTGTCCCGGGTGATGCCCGCGTTGTTCACCAGCACATCCACCCGGCCAAAGGCCTCGGCAGCGGCATCGAACAGCGCCTTGCAGCCCTCGGCGGTGGATACATCCGCCTGCACGGTCACCGCCTGCACGCCCTCGGCGCGGCAGAGCGCTGCCGTCTGCTCCGCAGGCTCTGCGCCGTGGCAGTAATTCACCACCACATTGCAGCCCTGCTTTGCCAGTGCCACGCACACTGCGCGGCCAATGCCCCGGCTGCCGCCGGTAACAATGGCGGCGCGGGTCAGCTTTTCTTCGCTCATTCTGCTTCCTTCCATGCGGTCAGCACCGCATCCAGCTGTTCCGGGGTCTCCACTGCGGTGCAGACCACCCCGGGCAGGGTCTTTTTCACAAAGCCGCTCAGGGCGTTGCCGGGGCCGACTTCCAGAATGTGGTCCACGCCCAGCTCGCCCAAGCGGCGCAGGGTATCTTCCATGTAGACGCTGCTCTGCACCTGCTTTACCAGCAGCTGCGGGATGCTGTCGGTCTCGGCCTTTTCATGCCCCAGACAGTTGAACAGCACCGGCGTCTCCATGGTGCCGAAGTTTTCGCCCGCAAAGCGCTGTGCCAGCGCATCTCCTGCGGGAGCCATCAGCTTTGTGTGGAAGGGGCCGCTGACCTTCAGTGGGATGCAGCGGCGGGCACCGGCTTCCTTTGCCAGCGCAGCAGCCTGCTCCACAGCGGCCTTTTCGCCGCCGATGACCAGCTGCCCCGGGCAGTTGTAGTTGCAGATCTGCACACAGCCCAGCGCGGATGCCTGCTCACAGCATTCTGCAAGGGGGACCCGGTCGAGGTTCAGCACTGCGGTCATGCCGCAGTCGATGCCGCTGGCCGCGTCGGCCATGGCTTTGCCGCGGTAGGCTGCCAGCTCAATGGCCTGCTTGGCGGTGAATACACCGGCGGCTTCCAGCGCGGAATATTCGCCCAGAGAGAGACCGGCCACATAAGCGGGCTTGACCCCCTGCTCGGCCAGAACGGCGGATACGCCGCAGGCAAAGGCCACCATGCAGGGCTGGGTGTATTCGGTCTGGTTCAAAACGCCGTCCGGGTCCTCAAAACAGACGCGGTGCAGGTCAAAATCCAGCGCTGCGCTGTCAAAGGCCGCCCGGAAGGCGGGAGATGCTTCGTAAAATTCCTTGCCCATGCCGGGGTGCTGCGCACCCTGACCGGCGTAAAGTACGGCAAGCTTCATAAATTCTGCCTCCATTCGGTCACAAGTTCGTCCATCAGCTCGCGCACGGTGCGCATCCGGTCCAGCCTGCCCACGTTTTCGCCGCAGAAGAAGAGCCCTTCCTCCACGTTGCCCTTCACCGCCTCGATGAGGGCGTGGGTGATGCAGTAGGGCACAGCGGCGGGGTCGCAGGTCTTGAGACACCGAGCGCAGTGCTTGGGCGGGAAGCGCTTGCCCTCGGCCAGCGCCTGCACCAGCGGGGTGTTCAGCGCGCGGCCGGGCATTCCCACCGGGCTGTGGATGATGCGCACATCCTCCGGCTTTGCCGCCAGCAGCACATCCTTGTAGGTCTGGGAAGCGTCGCACTCGTAGGTGGAGATAAAGCGGGTAGCAAGCTGCACACCCGCAGCGCCAAGCTTTGTAAAGTGTGCCATGTCGGCACCGGTGTACACGCCGCCCGCCACAAATACCGGGATGGCGTGGCCGTATTGTTCCTCGTAAGGCTTTACCTCGGCCAGCACCCCGGGCAGAATCTCGTCCAAAGTCTGGCAGCGGTCGGCCAGCAGGTCCTCCTCGGCAAAGCCGAGATGCCCGCCCGCCTTGCAGCCCTCGATGACCACAAAATCGGCGGTGCGGTCAAAGCCCTTTGCCCAGCGGCGCAGGATGAGCTTTGCCGCCCGGGCGCTGGATACGATGGGCGCAATGGCTACCTCTTTGGTGCCCACAATGCCCGGCAGCTCCAGCGGCAGACCCGCACCGGAGACCACGGCATCCACCCCCGCCGCCACGGCGGTGCGGATAGCCTCGACATAGTCCCGGGTGGCTACCATGGCGTTGATAGCTACCAGACCCATGCCCCCGGCAATGGCCTTAGCCTTTTGGATCTCTGCGGTCAGGGCGCGGTGGTTGGCTGCCGCCGGGTCACGGGCAAAATCCGGCTCACGGTAGCCTGCATCGGCGGTGGAGATGCACCCCATGCCGCCGCAGGCTGCTACCGCACCTGCCAGCCCGCCCAGCGAGACGCCTACGCCCATGCCGCCCTGCAAAATGGGTACTTGCAGGGGCTTGCCGCCAAGGGTCAGCATTCGGTGTTCAGCGCGGCGATGCGCTGCCTCCGCCCTGCCACAGGTCTGCAAGGATGTCCGCCACGGGGCGCACCTCGTGCAGCATTCCGGCTACCTGACCGGCCATCAGGCTGCCGCTTACCGTGTCGCCCTCAAAGACGGCACGGCGCAGGCTGCCCAGCGTGTATTTTTCCAGCTCCATCTTATCGGCGCCCGCCTTTTCCTGACGGACATACTCCCGGCTCATGCGGTTTTTCAGCACACGCACCGGTGCACCCACGGTGCGTCCGGTGACGATGGTGTCACTGTCCCCGGCTTTGAGCAGCGCGGCCTTGTAGTTGGGGTGAATGGGGCACTCCTCGCTTGCCAGCAGGCAGGTGCCCACCTGCACCCCGCAGGCGCCCAGTGCCAGCGCAGCCGCCAGCTGACGGCCATCGGCAATGCCGCCTGCGGCGATGACCGGCACGCTGACCGCATCCACTACCTGCGGCACCAGCGCCATGGTGGTCATCTCGCCCACATGGCCGCCGCTCTCGGTGCCCTCGGCGATGACGGCATCGATGCCCAGCGGCTCCAGATGCCGTGCCAGCACGGCAGCAGCCACCACCGGAATCACCTTGATACCGGCAGCTTTCCACATGGAAACGTATTTTCCCGGGTTGCCTGCGCCGGTGGTGACCACGGCGACTTTTTCCTCCACCACGATCTGGGCAAACTCATCTGCCTGCGGGTGCATGAGCATGATGTTTACACCAAAGGGCTTGTCGGTCAGCTCTCGGCAGCGGCGGATGTTCTGGCGCAGGGTATCGGCATTCATGCCGCCCGCACCGATGATGCCCAGTGCACCGGCGTTGGAGCAGGCTGCGGCAAACTCGCCGGTGGCAATGTTTGCCATGCCGCCCTGAATGATGGGGTATTTCGTCCCCAGGATCTCGTTTAAAAGTTTCATGGTCTTTATCCTTTATATTCCACGATCATGCCGCCCCATGTCAGGCCGCCGCCGAAGCCGATGCAGGCAAGGGTCTGCCCGGGGAGCAGCTGGCCGCTTTCAGCCAGCTCGTTCAGCGCCACCGGGATGCTGGCAGCACTGGTGTTGCCGTGGCGGTCCATGTTTTTGTAGAACTTTGCACCGTCGGCGTGCAGCGCCTTGACGCAGTGGTCGATGATGCGGCTGTTGGCCTGATGGCAGACCACCCAGTCCAGATTGTCCAGCGTAAGGCCGGTCTCGTCCAGCACGGTGTGCAGGCATTTGGGCAGGGCATCCACCGCAAAGCGGAACACTGCCCTGCCGTCCATGCTGATGGGTGCCGAGCCTGCGCGGCTGGGGCCGCCGGCATGGATGGCGGCATCGCCCCGGGCACCCAGCGTGATGGCAAAGGGCGCGGAGGTGTCGGTCAGTTCAAACACTGCCGCACCGGCACCATCGCCAAACAGCACACAGGTGGAGCGGTCGGCGGGGTCCATCAGACGGGAAAGTGCTTCCGTGCCGATGACCAGCGCGTACCGCCCGCCCAGCGTAGCCAGCAGGCCGCGCGCCACCGCCGTTCCATACAAAAAGCCGGAGCAGGCGGCGTTTACATCCAGTGCGGGGCGGTTTTCCGGCAGTGCCAGCGCCGCCTGCACCTGACAGGCCACGCTTGGGGTGGCGTCCGGTGCGGAAAGGGTGGCGCAAACGCAGCAGGCAATGTCTGCCGGGGCAAGGCCGCTGCGCTGCAGCGCCTGCTTTGCGGCAGCAATGGCCAGTGTGGCGGCATTTTCGCCCTCAGTGCAGTAGTGCCGGGTACGGATGCCGGTGCGGGTGGTGATCCACTCGTCGCTGGTATCCACGGTGCGGCTCAGCTCTTCGTTGGTGACCGTGCGGCCGGGCAAAGCCCCGCCGGTGGCGATCAGACGCAAACCCTTCATGCTTTCCTCATTTCTCCGATCTGACGGAATTTCTGGTAGCGCTGCTCGGCCAGCTGACGGCCGTTCATGCGGGCAAGGCTGCGCAGCTGACGCTGCAGTGCCTCGTCCAGATTGCCGAACAGTACCCCGTGGGCGCGCTGTGCGCCGCCCACCGGCTCCGGGATGATCTCCTCCACGATGCCGTCCTTGTACAGATCCTGTGCGGTCAGCTTCATGATCTCGCAGGCTTCGCCGCTGCGGGAGGAATCCTTCCACAGGATGCTGGCAAAGCCCTCGGGGCTCAGCACCGAGTAGACGGCGTTTTCCAGCATGAGGATGCGGTTTGCCACACCCAGCGCCAGCGCGCCGCCGGAAGAGCCTTCGCCGGTGACCACTGCGATCACCGGCACGGTCAGGCCGCTCATCTCCATCAGGTTGCGGGCAATGGCCTCGCCCTGTCCGCGCTCCTCGGCGTCCTTGCCGGGGTATGCGCCCGGCGTGTCGATGAAGGTGATGATGGGACGGTCAAATTTTTCCGCCTGCTTCATCAGGCGCAGGGCCTTGCGGTAGCCCTCCGGCCCAGGCATACCGAAGTTGCAGCGCAGGTTTTCTTCCAGCGTGCTGCCCTTGCGGTGGCCGATGACCGTGACCGGCTGGCCGTGGAACAGTGCCACACCGCCCAGAATGGCGGCATCCTCCTTGCACTGGCGGTCGCCGCACTGCTCAAAGAAGTCGGTGAACAGTGCATCCACGATCTCGTCGATGTGGGGGCGCTCCGGGTGGCGTGCCAGAAAGACCCTGTCCTCTGCGGTCAGTGCCCCGCAGCCGGACAGCAAAGCGTCCTCCTGCGCGGAAAGCTCTGCCAGTTCGGCAGCGTGGTTGGTGATATCGGTCATGTTCTCGTCCGCCGGGTCGCCGCGCAGGGCGGCGATCTTTTCATCCAGCGGTGCGAGCTGTTGTAAGATGTCCTTGATCATAAGGCGCTTCCTCCTCAGGCGTGCAGACGCAGCAGCTGCGCCAGTGTTTCGCGCATTTCGGTACGGGGCACTACCTTGTCCACAAAGCCGTGCTCGTATTGAAACTCGCTGCGCTGGAAGCCTGCGGGCAGCTTTTCGCCGATGGTCTGTTCAATGACCCGGGGGCCCGCAAAGCCGATCAGCGCCCCGGGCTCTGCCAGCATAATATCGCCAAGGCTGGCAAAGCTGGCAGTCACGCCGCCGGTGGTGGGGTGGGTCAGCACGCTGATGTACAGCCCGCCCCGGGCGGAGAACCGCTCGATGGCGGCAGAGGTCTTTGCCATCTGCATCAGGCTGAAAATGCCCTCCTGCATCCGGGCGCCGCCGCTGGCCGAGAAGATGATCAGCGGCAGGTGCTTTGCGGTAGCGTGCTCCACGGCGCGGGTGATCTTTTCGCCCACGGTGGTGCTCATACTGCCCATAAAGAACCGGCTGTCCAGCACTGCAACTACCACCGGGGTGCCCTCGATGCGCCCCGTGGCGGTAATCACAGCTTCCTTCAGGCCGGTCTTGCCGGTCTGTGCTTCCAGCTTTTCCGGGTAGCCGGGAAACTGCAGCACATCCTGCGGTGCAAGGTCGGCATCCAAATTTCCCGGAAGCTGCCCTTGTCCAAAATCAGGCTCAGGCGGTAGTACCCGCCGATGGGCAGGTGCACCCCGCAGTTGGGACAGACGTACTGTAGCCTTGTTCCAGATCTGGCGGGTGGCGCGGCGTCCGCACTTTTTGCATTCCACGAACTGCGGGTCGTTCCACACGGCACCCGCATCCCGCCGGGCCTTCAGCTGGAAGGTGCGCTCCCGCATGCTGCCCGGCAGCAGGTCTTTGATACTGTTCATCTCGTTTCGCCTCGGTCAGCCTCAGACATGGGCATTGATGTAGTTGAAGATATCGCCCACGGTCTTGAGGTTTGCCAGCTCCTCATCGGGGATGGACACGCCGCAGGCCTCTTCCAGTGCCATGTTCAGCTCCACTGCGTCTAGGCTGTCGGCCTCTAGATCCTCGGTCAGGCTGGCCTCCATGGTCACCTTGTCCTCATCGCAGCTCAGGGTATCGACAACGATCTTCTTCATTTCCTCGAAAGTCATGGTAGTATTCTCCTTTATGTTCACTGTTTGTTTTTAATTATTTACCTAAAATTTATGAGGTATCGAACACGACCATTATAATCAAACCGTCGGATAAGTCAATGGTTTTAGTTAAATATTTTTATCTTTTACATTTCTGTCACAGTTTGCTTCCTCTTTATATAGGGGCTCCCACAGACGCAAAAAAGCCGCTGCACAGTACTTTGTGCAGCGGCCTTTCCCGCAATAATAATATTTCTTATTCCAGTCCGATCTGCTGGGCGTATTCTTCCAGCAGTTCCCGCTCAAGGAAGGGGGTCTTGACGCCCTCGCGGTCGCGGTAGGTCTCGTGGCCCTTGCCGATGACGGCGATCAGGTCGCCCTCCTGTGCGTGATCCACTGCGTAGTGCAGCGCGTCCAGACGGTCGGGGATCTCCACGAACTTTGCGTCCGGGTTGCCCTTGTTCATGCCCTCGCGGATATCCGCAATAATGTCCTCTACCTTTTCAAAGCGGTTGTTGTCCTCGGTGAGGATGGAGAAATCGGCCATCTTGGCGCAGATCTCGCCCATGCCGTAGCGGCGCAGCTTGGAGCGGTTGCCGCCGCAGCCGAACACCACCACCAGACGGTGGGGCTTGTAGGCGCGCAGGGTGGTAAGCAGGCTCTCGGTGGATACCTCGTTATGGGCGTAGTCCAGCAGGATGGTGAACTTTTTGCTGATGGGCACCAGCTCCACACGGCCCTTCACCACGCACTTGCCCAGACCATCGTGAATGGCGGCATCCGGCAGACCCAGCACCTTGCCCACGGCCAGCGCTGCCAGCGCGTTGTACACGCTGAACTCGCCGGGCATATTCACCTTGACGTCCATCTCGTCCTTGCCGGTAACGTGGAAGGCAACGCCCAGAAAATCGTGGGTGCGCAGCAGCTCGTAGCCGGTCTCGCGGTAGTCGGCCTTTTCATCGCGGCCATAGGTGACCAGCTTGCAGGTATGGCCTTCCAGCAGGGCGGCGGTGTTCTCGTCGTCAATGTTCACCACGCCCACATCGCAACGCTTGAACAGCTGTCCCTTCCAGCTGCGGTACTCCTCAAAGGTCTTGTGCTCGCCGGGGCCGATGTGATCCGGCGAAAGGTTGGTGAACACACCCACATCGTAGTGCACGCCCGCCACGCGGTCCATCATCAGGCCCTGACTGGATACCTCCATCAGCGCGGTATCGCAGCCGGCATCCAGAAACTCCCGGAAGGTCTTTTGCAGCTCGTAGCTTTCCGGGGTGGTGTTGGCGGTGTCCTTGTGGCGTCCCATATAGTAGATGCCGTTGGTGCCGATCATGCCCACCTTGCGGCCTTGCGGCCTCCTAGCACGCTTTTGATCATGTGGGTGGTAGTGGTCTTGCCCTTGGTGCCGGTGAACGCCGATCATGGTCATCTGGCGGGCAGGGTTGCCGTAAGAGGTTGGCGCTCATCAGCGCCATGGCATAGCGGCTGTTCTCCACCTTGACCACGGTCACCCCGGGCAGGGTAGAAAGGTCGATATCGTGCTGGATGACCAGCGCGCTGACCCCCTTGGCGGCGCAGTCAGCGGCAAACGTGTGGCTGTCCCGTTGGGTGCCCACGATACACACGAACAAAAGCCCCGGGGCAGCCTTGCGGCTGTCGTAGATGATATCTGCGATCTCAGTATCCAGACTGCCCTGCACAAGGGTAAAGGGCACGCCTTCCATCAGTTGTTCCAGCTTCATACAGTCTCCTCCAAAGAGCTTCTTTACATGGGGTTTTCTTCTTCGTTGGCCGTCATGCGGTCAGGGTGGGTCAGGGGCAGCTGCTCGGTGTCCGCGTCAGCCGCCGGTTCGGTGGTGTCGGCAGTATCCGTGCTTTCTGCACTGTCGGTGCTGTCGGCGGTGTCCTCTGCCGGGGCGGGTTCCTCAGCCTTGGGCGGCACCACATAGCCGGAGGGCAGGGTGGGCTCGCCCTGTGCAAAATAGATCTTGCGTGTGCTGCTGGCGCTGGTATGGCTGAAATCCAGCCGCCCGGTGTCGGTGGGGCCGCAGCCCTTGCCGTCGGCGTTGGTCAGTACATAGCGGGCGCGGTCCAGCTTATAATCCAGATCGTTCAGCGTGCCCAGCAGCACGCTGATGCGGTCCTGATACAAAAATGCGAGCTGCTCGGTGTCTGCCACTTCCAGCCGTGTCACGTCCTGCGACAGACCGTATTCCTCCAGCTTGCTGCGCAGTGTGCGCAGCGCTTCCATGCGGGCGGTCTCGGTGCTCACTGCACTTTCGCTTTCGGCGGTTTCCGAGCCGGAGGCGTCTGCGGCGTCCGCATCGTCCACGAACCAGAAGCCCTGTCCCGGGGTGGTATCCTGCAGCTTGCCGCCGTACAGGGTGCAAAGCCCCTCAGGCTGGGTGCTTTCCTCAGACAAAATCTTCCATTTGTCCGAGATCACAAGCCACTTGCTGCCGTTTTGCACCGCGTAGGCGGGCACGGCCTCGGTCACCTGCACCACCACGGTGTTGGGGTAGTCCCGGATCACCTTGATGGAGCCCAGCAGCGGGAAGTTCTGCTCCAGCACTGCGGCCTTTTCGCCGGGTTCAAAGCTGAAGATGTTCTCTTCCAGCTGCACGCCCATCTGCTGCAAAATGCTGTCTGCGGAGTAGCCAGCGATCTCGGTCACCTGCTTGCCGTCCGGGGTCTGCACCTGAATGGAGTTGATGCGGAACAGCATGGTCATGGTCAGGTAGATGCCCGCGCCAATGACGCACAGCAGCATGGCAAAGGCGGTCAGACGGCGCAGTATCCGTCGGCGGCGCAGGGTGGCGCGGGTCACCTTGCGCTTTTTGCGCTGTTCCCGCCGGGCAGGGCTTTGCTGCGGGGCGCTCTGGCTGCCTGCCGGGTGCTGCCGGTTTGCATTCTGGTAATTCTGTTTTTTTCGGCTGTTCTGCCCGCTGCGGGCATTGTTTGCCGGGCGGCGCTGCTTGCCGCCAGACTTCGCGTTTTGGGGTCTGCTGCCCGCCGGGCGGTTACCGGCGGGGTACTGGGTGGTATTGCTCCCCTGCCCCTGCGCCGGGCGGCGGGGCTGAGATTGGGTTTGGGTGGGGAACTGGATGCTGTTATCTGCCCGGGAGGAGCGCACACTGCCGTTGGCACTGCGGGAGGGCGGGCGGCTGAGCGGCTCGCCGTTGTAGCCGTAGCGGCTGCTGCCGGTGCTCCGGGGCGTATTATGATTCTGCGAAGGCGCAGAGGTGCGCGCCACATCCCGGTTCAGGTCATAGGGTCTCGGGTTCCGGGGTCTGCCGTTGCGGTCACGGTTCTGCTGCATCGTTCGCACCTTCTTTCCTGTTTATTCCGGGGCTGCATCACGGGGTTTTTACCAGCTTGAGCAGCGCCGCAGTGATGCGGTCCAGACTGTCGTCCACAGACAGGCTGCGGGCGTTTTTGCCCATCTCGGCCAGCTTGCCGGGCTGTGCCAGCATGGCAGAAACAGTCTGCACCAGCTTTTCACCGGTCAGGTCTTTTTCTCAATGACCACAGCCGCCCCGGCTTCTGCAGTTCCATGGCGTTGTAGTACTGGTGGTTCTCCGCCACGTTGGGGCTGGGGATCAGCACAGCGGCGCGTCCCACAGCCTCCAGTTCGGCCAGCGTCAGCGCACCGGCGCGGCTGATAACGAGGTCTGCCGCAGCCAGCAGCTCCGGCATATTGTTGATGTATTCCTTTACCACAAGGCTGTCGCCGGGGGCAAAATCCTTCTGCTTTTGCAGCTGCTCAAACAGCTGCACGCCGTACTGGCCGGTGGCGTGCAGGTGCAGCACCGGCTTGTGCTCATGCTGTTCCCAGGCGCACAGGTCTGCCACCACCTCGTTGACCCGGCGTGCGCCCAGGCTGCCGCCGAAGGACAGGATGACCGTGCGGTCGCCCGCACCCAGCTGTGCGCGGATGGCCTCGCGGTTGGCGGCCTGTACAAACACCTCCGGCCGCACGGGGTTGCCTACCACAAGGGTCTTGTCCGGTGCGCCCAGCTTTTCCACGGCGGCGGGCACGGCGGCAAACACGATATCCACATCCGGGGCCAGCAGCTTGTTGGTCACACCGGGGAAGGCGTTCTGCTCGTGCAGGGCGGTGTGGATGCCCATTTTGGCGGCGCAGCGCACCACCGGGCCGGACACATAACCGCCGCAGCCGATGACGAGATCCGGCTTTACTTCCTTCATCATGGCCTTGGCCTTGGGACCGGAGAGGGCCAGATTCCACAGGGTGATGATGTTGCGCTTGATGTTGTGCAGGCTGAGCTTGCGCTGGAAGCCGGTGATCTCGATGTGGTGGAAGGGGTAGCCCGCCTGTGTGACCAAACGGTACTCCATGCCCTCCTTACGGCCTGCAAAGTGGATCTCGGCGGTAGGGTCGGCTTTTTTCAAAGCACCGGCAATGGCCAGTGCGGGGTTGATATGTCCGGCAGTGCCGCCGGCTGCGATGAGAACACGCATGGTGATTCCTCCTTATAAACGCCCGGCCTGCGGCCGGGCGGGCTTGCGGTTTGTTTTACTGTTCTGTACGGGCTGCGCGGGCAGAAGCCAAGTCAATGGTCTTGCGTGCAAGCTCTGCCTCGCGCTCGGCGCGGGCGGCCTCCCGCTGGGCACGCATCTGCTCCCGCTGCTGCGCTGCCCGCTCGCCGTTGCGGCCAATGTTCACCATCACGCCCATCTCTGCCAGCAGCAGGATCAGGCTGGTACCGCCGGAGGAGAAGAAGGGCAGGCTGATGCCGGTGTTGGGCAGGGTATTGGTGACCACGGCGATGTTGCAGAACACCTGCCACGCGATCTGCGCCATGATGCCGATGCCTACCATGGTGCAGTACAGATTTTCCGCTTTATAGGCGATGAGCAGCCCCTGCACGATGAACAGCACGAACAGCACGATGATGAGCACCGCACCAATGAAGCCCAGTTCCTCGCACACCACGCTGAAGATGAAGTCGTTGGTGCTTTCCGGCAGCCAGAGCTGCTTTTCCACGCTGTTGCCCAGCCCCAGCCCCTTCAGTCCGCCGGAGCCGATAGCATAAAGGCTCTGCACGGTCTGGTCGGTCATCTGGCTCAGATCCTGCGTCCAGCCGTCCAGACGCTTTTGCAGGTAGGGGATAGAGTCCACATGGGAGAGCAGGGTCTCCAGCAGGGCGCCCGCCGTGATGGCACCCGCCCATGTCAGCACACCGCCGCTGCCGGACAGCAGCAGGATGGTGCCCACCACCGCCACCGTCAGCACGATGCCGGACATGTGCGGCTCCATCGCCAGCAGGATGACCACCGGTATAAGGGGCAGCACCGGCACCACCAGCTGCTTCCATACCCGCACCCGCAGCCACTCCCGGGGGTAAGGCAGGATGCGGCGCTCCGGGTCCAGCCGCTCCACCTGCGGTGCCTTGGCTGCAAGATGGGAACTGAACAGGATCATCTCAAACTTTGCCACTTCCGAGGATTGCAGCGTAAGGCCTGCAAAGCGGATCCAGCGGCGGCAGCCGTTCAGGGGTGCCATGGTCAGGGTGACGGCCAGCATGGCCAGCACGATGAAGTACCCCGGCACCACCATCTTGCGCAGAAAACGGTGATCCACATAGCTTATCAGGAACATACAGCCCAGCCCCAGTATCATGCACAGCGCCTGCTGCTTGATGTAGTGGAAGCTGTCGCCCATGCGCAGGTAACCGGTGGTGTAGCTGGCGCTGAACAGCATCACCAGCCCAAAGATCATAATAACGGCCAGCGTGGCCAGCCAGTCGATCAGCAGCCGGGACCACGGGCCCGGGTCTCGCTGGAACACCGGCACCGGCGCTCTGTGTTTTTTGCGGTTAGTCGCCATCTGCGCTCCCTTCCCTCTCTGTGCCCGGTCAGCACCAGCGCAGCAGCGCCAGCGCCAGTACATAGCCGACAGCGCTCAGCGCAAAGCTGCACAGAAACACCGTCTCCGGGCTCATTTTATGCTTTTTTACCCAGCAGCGCAAGGGCTTGCCGGTGCGTTTTGCACCCAGCAGCTGCGCTGCCCAAAGACCGCCCGCCGCCCAGAAGGGCAGCGCCAGCGGCACGGTCAGGCTGGTCATATCCAGACTGAGCGGGATGCAGCCGATGGCACCCGCCGCCAGCAGGCTGCCGCAGCAGCCCACCCCCAGCCTTGCCGGGGGGAACGCCCACAGCAGCAGTGCCACCAGTGCCCCGGCAAGCGCGGCGGGCAGCACCGCCAGCCCGGGCACGCCCAAGCCGGCCTCTGCCATCATCAGCGCCAGCATAGCCACAAAGGCCGCGCCGCACACCGTACCCTCGTCCCGCTCGGCGATGCGGGCACACTCAGCCAGCGCCACCATGAGCACCGCCCACAAAAAGGGCACGGCGCTGCCCAGCAGCACATACCCCGCCCCAGGCACGTCCAGTCC
>ENA-OQKJ01000279-OQKJ01000279.1-human-gut-metagenome-genome-assembly--contig:-NODE-279-length-12899-cov-2.559740_pt1 | contig 12899 bp, 17 predicted proteins | sample MGYA00242647_ERZ504795 | MGnify/ENA primary metagenome ERZ504795 (study PRJEB26092, sample SAMD00036398) | human gut metagenome | host: Homo sapiens | study: EMG produced TPA metagenomics assembly of...
AACCGTTGAACTACACATTTCTGCTTCGTCTCCATTTCCCCCAACGATTTGATACGTTCAATCATTTTTGTTGTTCCTTTCTGAATTTTCCTAAATACTTTCTTCATAATTTCGCTATACTTTTTATGGTTAATAACTATGTTTTGTATTGCTCTCACAACACTTACAACTTGAAGTGTTATTTGGAAACCGATAGGCAAAAATGGCTCAACGATGTCAATTAACGAGAAAATCCTACGATAATCTATCAAGTGATAGAGCAAAAGACGTGCCAAGTTAAATATGGCACGTCTTTTGCCAGTTTTGTCAGTCCTTTTATGGGATATACAACAGCGCAAACTCCGCCTTTCTCCGTTTGAGCAGCATGGCGTGGCGTTTTCCTTTGTAGTTGCAGAAGGCTATATACTCACGGTAGATGTTCCTGTCACCAGCTTCCAGCTTCTTGATTAAGGTGCTTTTGGGGATTGTTTTGCTGCCTAACAGCTTCGCCGGTCCCACATTGTAAGCTAACGTGCCAAGCAAAATCGAATCAACCCCGAATTTACGGAACATGGCGACAAATTTGCGCAGGTCTTTCCGCAAAAGTTCATCCGCATCCCGTTTTGTCATGGTTCGTGCCGAATACTTCTCGTTTGGCAAAAGTTTGTGACCCCAACCGACGTATGGGTAGTGTTTTTCTGAGTGCCAGCCTTCAAAGTAGCGGCAGCATAAAAAAGCACGTTCCATAAGCGGCAGTCGGTAGATTGCCGCCTGCCCGTCCGTTCCCTCTTGGCGGCTGATCTGCGCGGACACAGAACAGACCGTCAGAAGTGAACAGAGCATTGTCATGAATACACGCATCATTTCAACAAGGGGCTGAAGTTGCCGATGGGAACGATGGTAAGATCGTCGTCCTTTACATTCCTGTTGTTGAAGTCAAATTCCAGTTCGTAGGAGTTGCTAAAGTTATCCTCCACCACCACGATGAAATTATGCGCCTCATCACCCGCCGCCGTGTAGTACAGGCGGAATTTTTCGTTCTCCAGCAGGTAGCGGTCGTTAGGCAGGAAGGTGATGCCGTTATCCATTTTGAGCGAGCCTTCCCCCTCGAACTGGAAATAGCGGATGGTATAGAGCGTACCCGAAAAGTCGCCCTCCTTTTTCAGTTCACAGCGGATTTCCACTGTCTGCCCCTTTACTACCTTGTTCGGCACGGGCATGACCTCCACCGTGAAGGGATAGGACTGCTGGATGTCCATGTCATCGTCACATGACACGAGGGTGAATGACATGGCGGCTATCAGGCATAACGCCACTGCCTTGAATATTGATGTTCTCTTGTTTCTGTTGTTCAGTATGTTCATTGTTCTTCGATTTTTAGATGGTTGTTTTTCTGTTTTTTCGTTGTCAGTTGCAGGTACTCGTTCAAGTCCTTGCAACCGTCATAGAGGGAGGAACGGTCGGTGACACGTTCCCCGTATCGCATGGTAAGTGCGGCAAGCGTCCGCCGTCCGGCTTCGTCACGGTCGAGGAAGCAGCCGATGCGCCCGTATCCGTCCAGCAATCCCGCCGCCTTCTCCACGTTGGCGACTGAGTTCAGCACAAGACAGTCAGCGTTACCGGTTACACCAAGCGTCACGGCAGAGAGAAAGTCCATGAAGCCCTCGAACACGAGGCACTCGTCAGCCGGGATGTCATTCGCCTTTACCAGTGATACAGACTTCGGAGGTATGCAACCCTTGAAATATCGGCTTCTGACTTCATAGCCACCTGCCATGTTCGGAAAGCCAACGGCAAAATACCGTTTCCCACGCACACCGTAGTTCAAGCGGCAGCAGTGACGGGATGCGATGGCGTAAGGGATGCCCCGTTCCTCTAAATACTCCGTCAGCAGTGAGCGGAGCAGCGGAGCGACCTCCACATCCTCAAAAACGGATTCGGTCGGCTTCGAGAGATAGACGGGCTTTTCCCATCCGGCAACCGTCATATTGGCGGCTTCCGCTATGAACTTCGCTTGCTTCATGAAGTCATCGCTTTGCAGAAACTCCCCGGCAAGCGTGAAGATGTCGCCGCCCTTGCCCAAACCGAAGTCGTACCAGAGCTGTTTCGCCACGTTCACACGGAAAGAGGATGTGCGCTCGCCCCTGTACGGGGCAAGATACCACAGCTCGTTACCGCTCCTTCTGACAGGCTCATGCCCCAGCCGTGCGAGAAAATCCGCAAGCGGCATCCTTCTGACAGCATCTATTTCCGTCCTTTCCATGCCCGTGTCAGTTGATGATGAACTTGATACCGACCCCGAACTGCGTGTGGAACTTCCGTGTGTCGCCACCCCAAAGGCAACGCTCCCGCAGGTTGGCAAGCAGGGCGATACGGTCTGCCACGTAACACTCCACATCGAGCGTCAGCGCACCGCCGTAGATGAAGGCGTCCCGGTCGTGCAGCGTGGAGCCGTCATGCAGCACCTTCTTCCCCCAATTTACCGCCTCATATCCGGCGAGAGCCGAAGCCCCGGCATAGACGAAAACAATCTTTCGGGCGTCCGACAGTATCTTGAAGTAATAGCCGCCCTCCGCCGTGAACTGCGCCACGGGTATCTTGGTGTCCTTGTAGGGATTGTTCTTCAACAGGTATTCGCCACCGAACACCCACTTGTTCCCCTTCTTCGTGTAGGTGGAGAGAGCCGCCCCGAAGCTGTACCCGCCGTCCTTGCCGCCGAGATTGAAGCCGTCCGCCATGTCCGCCCTCACCTCGATGCCCTGCATCTTCGGCAGACACCGCTGGGCGTGCGCCTGCCCTGTAAAAAGGGCAAGCGACGCGATGATTATTGCGATGTACTTTCTCATGGTCAGCGTACTTGAAGTTCGTTGATGGTACCCGCGCGTACCAAATCCTCGTTCTCAATCACGAAGGACTGGTGACGGCCGCCGTTCTTCTCGTTCAATTCCACCACGAGGCACTTGTCATCGGGGATGGTGAACTTCGCCATCGTGAAGACCGTGCGCTCGCTCTTTTTGCCCGGCACGAGGGTGGCGTAGTTCTGCGCGCGGAGCGGCAGAATAATCTGCTCCTGCACGGCAGTACGCTTCGCAACCTTCTTGTCCACGATTTTCCAAGTGATGTAGTCCACATCGAAAGGCACGTTGCTCTGGTTCTTTATCTCCGTGTGGAAATAAAGCAAGCCGTTGTGCGTGTAGATGCCTTTCAACAGGTATTGGATGCCGAAACGCTTGCAGCCGATATGCTTCACCTCGCGCTTGTTCTATTTGTGGATGGACTTCATGATAAGGCGCACCAGCATCGGGCTTTCGCTGCCCAGCTCTTTCAGATAGATTTCCTGCGCGTTGTTCGGGCGGTTCACCGTGCTGCCGTCATGGATGAAGTCGCACATCTCCACGTTGAGCAACAGCGGTTCGGCGGCGTACTTCACGTTGAAGGTGTAGAAACTGCCGTCCTCCGTGATGACGGACATATTCGTTTCGTTGGGAAAATTCCTTACGGTAGCCTTCACACGGATGATGTTCTCCGCTCCGTCGGCTTTCCCGGCAATCAGGTCGGGCGAGCCTAAATCGACATAGCGCACCTCCGCCGGAAAAATGACGTGGACGGTCTTGTCGTAGGTCACTTCCAGACCGTGCGGCGGTATCATGCGGTCGAAGGTCAGCTTGCGTGACAGCCCGTGATATAGGTCGCCGTCCGCCTCCTTCTGCGGATAGACCTCCTTCGTCAAGGTCGGTTGTTCACTTCCGTTGGTCGTTTCAACGGTTACATTCTCCTGCGCGTTGGCAGTTATGATGCCCATAGCGAGGGCAAACATGATGATTACTTTTCTCATTACTTTTGGATTTTAGTGGTAATTTTTATTGTTTTCAATATTTTTCTTGGTAAAGCATGACCCTGTACCCGGCTTTCAGATGCACCTTGACGGTTCGCATCTTTTTGGCGATGTACTGGCTCGTGCCTTGTATCAGCCCCTTGCCCAAGTCGGAGGCGAGCTGCGCCCCGGCATTGGTGGAGATGTTGATGCTGCTTCCCAGCGAGCCGCCCATGTTGGCGGCGACCTCCCGGACGGCGTTCATCTCCATCGAGTTCGGGATGAAGATGCCGGGCTGTCCGTCCGTGTCATAGACCGCAAGCTCCACGGGGATAATCGTGCCGTCGTATTCCAGCGAGGTAATCTCGATGTCGAGCCGCTCACCCTGTATCTTGCCCGTGCCGACCACCACCGCACCCCGGGGTATTGTCCTGCCTGCCACCGCCATAGGCTCCAGCAGGCGCAGCCTTACCGTCTGCCCGTCCGTCACGCTCTGCGCCCCATGCACGCACGCCGGTATGGTGTTCCTGTCCAATACCTCCGCCGTGCCGACAGCCGTGTTGAAACCCCGGTTGCGTTCCTGCGATAAGGCGGCGACAAACTCCGCGTTACTCATAGGCTGTGAGAGTGAAGAAACTACTTGATGCTCCACCTGTCTGATAGGCATTGCCTTGTTCTTCTTCCCTTTCTGCACGGTAGTTGGCTCTGCCCTCTGTTCCGCCGATGGCTGTCCTCCGTTCTGACCGCCCATGTACTTTGCCGCCAGCTCGTAGGACTTCTCCATAAGAGCCACCTGCTCGTCCATAGAGGAAGCCTTGCCCCTCTCGCTTTCCAGTTCCGACTCCAGCGATGCGATGCGCTCCAACAATTCGTCCATCTCCGCATTGTCGTTTTTCGGCTGGTCGTAGAAGTTTCCGAGCGTGGCGTTCAGGTCACGGTAGGCGGCTGCGGAGGACTGGATGGTCTGCGGCGTGGCTGGCTTTGCCTTTCTCCTTGCCGCCCGGATTGGCGAGGTCGAAGTCCACTCCGTTCTCCGTTCCCGCTATCTCGCGGTCGAACATGTCGCCCAGCTGCCCGATGGCACGGTTGCGGCTCTCCTGACGCTCTTCCATCTCCCCATGCTCGTAGGCTTTCAGCTTGTCGCCGATAATCTGCCGGTTCGCCTTGTCAGCGTCGGGCATTTCGGTGTTGTATCCGTCCGTTCCCGGCGGTTGCTCCTTGCCGGAGGACGGGGCGAATATCAGCCACATCGCCCCGATGAACACCAACACCATAGCGGGCAGCACGATCATCTTCTGCCGTTTCAGCCGTTGCGCCTCTGTCAGCGGTTCGCGCTCCTTTTTCGGTTTCCCCGTTTCGGGAGCAGCTTTGTTCTCTTTCGTCGGTTCATTCTTTGTCTGTTCCATATAAATAAGGTGTTAAGTGATTGCCTGTTTCCGCCGGGGTCGGCAGTTCCACCCGTCCGGCGTGTCCCGTTTCCATATGTGAGCCGTCGTTCCTGCCGATGTCATAGACGGCTCTGCCGAAGGTGTAAAGGGCAAGCACCGCGAAGGCGGCGAACATCCCCAGCACGATGCGGCGGCGTGTTTCCGGCGGCAAGCCGTCCAGATACCCTTTGAGACTTGCCGCCAAGCGTTTCCGTTTGTCGTGGAGTTTCCAATACATGCCCCACATTGATTTTCTGATACTTTTCATGTCCTGTTACCGTTTGATAGTCTGTAAATCCTTGTTCTCAATGATGGTGAAACCCTCGATGGTAAAACCGTTCGGGTTGTCATCCGACCGCGATGCGTTCAGCAGGCGGCAGGTGGTCACGAGGCTGCGCTCGGTGACGTTGCTCTGCCGGATGATTTTCTGTGTGGCGTAGGTCACGGCACGGTAGGGATAGGCGTTGAAGTCGCACACCACGCTGTCCACCTTCAGCACTTGGTTGATGTTCCCGGCGATGATGCGGTTGTAGTACCCCTTCTCCGCGAAGTCCGAATAATAGTGGTACACGCTCTTGTCCGCCAGCAGCAAGGCACGTTTCACGTTGTGTTCAATCGCGCTTTTTTCAGGTGATAGCGTGAAGAACATCTCGTGGAAACGGCGCACATGTTCCCGTGCCTCCGCCGGGCGGTTCTGCGACAAATCCTGAGACAAGGCGAGCATCAGGCTCTTGCCGTTGTCCAGCACATAGATTTTCTCCCGTTGCTTCTCTGCGAAACGGTAGGAGTTCCACACGCTCCACACCGTCACCACGGCGCACAGCGAGAGGAAGACGATACCGAACAGGCGTATCTGCCTGAACGACGATTCGATGTTTCTAAGTGATTTGAATTCCATTTATATTTTCCAATTTATGATTGCACATTGATTATTTCAGCAATTTGCCGACACGTCCGACTGCGTTTCCTGCGGCTGCACCCGCCACGCTGCCCGCCATGCTTCCGGCTCGTCCCGCCATCTGGTTCACGTTGCGACCGTAACCGCCCATGCCTCCGGCTTGGATAATCCAGCCCGCAACGGTGGGAATGGTAAAGTAGCCGATGATGCCGATGCAGAGGAATACGATATACACCCCGTCGCTCGAATCCAGTGAGAAATTCGGGTCAGCCTGCATACGCTCGATGTCGTTTTGCAGCATCAGAACCTGTATCTTCGCCAGTATGGTGCTGAACATGTCCGATACCGGTAGCCACAGATAGACCTGTATATAGCGGCATATCCACTGCGTGAGCGTGTTTTGGAAACCGTCCCATACCGACAGGGCGAAGGCTATCGGACCGAGAATCGCCAGCACCACGAGAAAGAAGGTGCGGACGGTGTCTATCACGAGGGCGGCGGCTTGGAACAGCAGTTCGAGTATCTCGCGGAAGAAGTCGCGGATGCTCTTCTTCATGTTGTACATTCCCCGGTCGATATACATTCCCGCCATCGTCACCATGTCGGAGGGCGACCAGCCGAGTTCCTCCAGTTGCTTGTCAAATTCCTCGTTGGACACGAGGTAGGCGGTTTCGGGGTTGCGTACCATCGCCTCGTATTCCAGTTTGTCCTTCTGCTCCCGGTATCGGTTCATGTCCAGCGTTTCCGCCTCCAGCATCTTTGCCGTGCCCTGTACGACGGGTGAGAGGATGCTGTTTATCGTGCCCAGCACCACAGTCGGGAAGAACATGATGCACAGACCGATGGCAAAAGGACGGAGCATCGGGAATACGTCTATCGGTTCAGCTCTCGCCAGCGACTGCCATACCCGGTAGGCGACGTAGAACAGCGCACCCAGCCCGGCGATGCCTTTCGCCACACCAAGCCATGTCCCCACACAGCGGCATCATCTGCTCATAAAGTGAACGTAAAATCTGATGAAGGTTGTCGAACTTCATAGGCTACCAGTATCTTTCGTTCATGTTCCCGTACAGCCCCATGATGCGGTCGAGGTCGTTCTCTTTTTTCGCACGCAGGTAACTCACGGAGATGTTCTTGTTCGTGTAGTAGCTCACGAGGTTGCGGTAACGCTTCATCTTCGAGTGGCAGCGTTCCACCACGTCCATGCGCTCCTTGTCGGTCATGGAGAGCGTGGTGATGTTCACCACGTTCCTGAGTTCCGTCAACACTTCGTTGCTTTCCTCCAGCAGTTTCGTGTAGCCGAAAGCGATTGCGGAAAGCTCTTCGGGTCTGAAATTCCCGTCACGGAGCATCCGTTGGAAACTGTTCACATAGATGTCTGTGATGTCGCCCACCATCAGGATGGTCTGCTGCACCTTGCGGGCGTCCTTGACCAGATTGTTCACCGATTTGAGGGCATCGTAATACTTCTTGCCCTGCTGATAGATTTTCACCGTCTCCTGAAAGTTGCTCACCATGTTCGTGGCGGTCTTGGAGGTATGGATGATGTTTTTGGAGGCATTGATGATGCCCTGCGCTAGATTGCCCGGATCGCTTACGACCCACTGTGCGCTTGCCCTGCCCGCGAAAAGCAGGCACAGGCAGATAATCATTGTTATTCTTGTTCTCATGTTACTTTGGATTTTAGTGGTTGTTATTCTTCGGTCGGATGTCCCGGCTGCGGCTTCACCCGCACATAGTCCCCGTTTGGCGAGAAAGTCAGCACATCCGTGGCCTCGTTGTAGGACACGTCGATGCGGAAGCCGGTGTTCATGAACAGGTTGCCGTTCTCCTCCTGCAAGAGATAGGTTTCCGGCTTGAGCTTGCGGCGCAGACCGCTACGACGGAACACCGTCACTTTGTAGGCTTCGCCCTCCTTGTAGATAAGCACGTCAGGTTTTCCCTCCACGCTCTCCCAGTTCCCGCACAGCATGTCGCGGCGGTTGTCGGCCACGTCGCAGGATTGCAGCATCATGACCGCCAATCCGATAAGGCACTTGCTGACTTGCAGCATTTTCACTTTTGGTAAATTCATACGCGTTTTTCTTTTTTGGTTGATACATTCTGTTTTTTAGTTATTCCTTGTTTCTCCGCCTTTCGGCAAGCTGCCGGATGGCGGCTTCGATGTCGTCGCCCAGCTTCTCCGCCAGACGGTAAACCTCCACTTTTTCCGTTTCCTCGGTGGTGTACGCCAGATACTCTTCCGCGCTGACCTCCGTGGCATAGACCGCCGACTGCGTGCCGCCCAAGCCTATCCACACCTCCTTGTAGAGCCGTGAAGGGTTGTTCGCCATGTTGATGGAGAGTATCTGCGACTTCTCCTTTTCCGTCAGTCCGAGCAACGCCTGTATCTGGTCGAACTTGTTCATATATTTCCTTTGGTCAAGCAGGATTTTACAATCCGAGTTGTTGATAATGCTCTCTTTGACCACCGGAGAACTGATAATGTCGTCCACCTCCTGCGTCACCACGATTGCCTCGCCGTAATATTTTCTGACCGTCTTATACATATAGCGCAGATATTCAGCCATGTTCGCCGATGAGAGGGCCTTCCAAGCCTCTTCCACGATAAGCTGTTTCCGCACGCCTTTCAGCCGCCGCATCTTGTTGATGAAGGCTTCCATGATGATGATGGTCACGACGGGGAACAGTTCGCGGTTTTCTTTAATCGAATCTATCTCGAAGACGATGAACCGCTTGCCGAGCAGGTCGATGTTCTCCGTGGAGTTGAGCAGGAAATCGTAACGCCCGCCCCGGTAATACTGCCGCATGGTGGTGAGCATGTTGTCGATGTTGAAGTCGGACTTCTCCACCTTGATGTCACGCTGTGCCAGTTCCTTGCGGTAGTCGTCACGCATATACTCGTAGAAGGTGTTGAACGACGGCACGATGCTACGGTCGGATTGGATGCGCTCAATATAGGCACTCACGGCACTGCCCAGCTCGCCGCTCTCCGTCTTTGTCACCTTGTCGTCCTCCGACTTCCAGAGCGTCAGCAACAGGGTCTTGATGCTGTCCTTCTTCTCCACGTCGAAGATGTAATCGTCGGTGTAGAACGGGTTGAAGCTGATGGGCTTATCTTCCGTGTAGGTGAAATACACACCGTCCGCTCCGCCTGTCTTGCGTCGGATCATGCCGCACAAGCCCTGATAGGAGTTTCCCGTGTCCACCAATACCACATGTGCGCCTTGCTCATAATATTGGCGCACGAGGTGGTTCATGAAGAAAGACTTGCCGCTGCCCGAAGGACCCAGCACGAACTTGTTGCGGTTGGTCGTGATACCTCGCTTCATGGGCAGGTCGGAGATGTCAAGGTGCAGCGGTTTTCCCGTGAGCCTGTCCACCATCTTGATGCCGAAGGGCGAGAGCGAGCTGCGGTAGTTGGTTTCCTCTGTGAACAGGCACACCGCCTGTTCGATGAAGGTGTGGAAACTCTCTTCCGCCGGGAAGTCCGCCGCATTGCCGGGTATCGCCGCCCAGTAGAGTGTCGGGCAGTCGATGGTGTTGTGGCGCGGCACGCATTCCATGCTTGCCAACTGGCTGCCCACGTCGTTCTTGATATGCTTCAGTTCCTCCGCATCGTCGCTCCACGCCATGACGTTGAAGTGTGCCCGTACCGAGGTCAGTCCGTAGGAATGGGCTTCGTTCAGGTATTGGTCTATCCACTCGCGGTTGATGCTGTTGCTCCTTGAATAGCGAGATAGCGACTGCATGTTACGGGCGGACTTCTCGAACTTCTGCAAGGTTTCCTCACTGTTGTCTATCAGCACATACTGGTTGTAGATATGGTTGCAGGAGAGCAGAAGCCCCACCGGGGAGGCGAATGACAGTCGGCAGTCACTCCGGTCGGTGGAGAGCTTCTCGTAACGGGTGTCGGTAGCCACCTTGCCCGGCAGGTCTTCCGCGTCGGAGAGGGTGTGCAGACACAGGCGGTTGTCGCCGATGCGCATCTCCCTTGCCGAAAGCTCGATGTCCTGCAAGGTGGTGTCACCTTCCGGCATGAGCGAGAAGTAGCGTTCAATAAGTCCCGTCTTTCCCTCAGTACCCACAATCTCATCGGTGGAGAGGCGGCGCAGCCTGACAAGCCCGCTGTCGTTCATGATGCGCTCGAACTGTTCGCAGGCTTCCAAGAACTTGGTCGTGGTTTCCCTGTCCAGCTCCTTCGGGATGATATGTCCCCGGCACAGCGTGCTGAAATTGCTCTGCATCCGGTTACGCTCCTTTGTTGTCTTGGTCAGGTAGAGGTAGCAGGTGTGTTTCAGGTACGGACGCTCGTTGAAGTGGCGTTCAAAAGAGCGGCTCAAGAAACTCATGTCGTCCTTCTGTAGCTCCGGCTTGTAGCGTTCCTTGATGAACCAGTCCTGCTTATGCACGACGCAGAAGTCCGGCAGCACCTTGATAGCCTTGCACCAGCAGCCGTGTATCGCCTCGTACTCCGCGCCCGTCACGGTATAAAGCTCCGGCAGTTCCACCTCGAAAGCCACCGTGATGTCGGCGTCTTTGGAAATGATGCAGCCATGCTCCACCGACAGCAGCGGGAACTTGTTTTCCAGTGTTGTCATTTTGGATGTATTTCTCATGTCGTTTCTTCCTTTCGTTGCCGTTTGAATAATCGGGTGATCCGCCGCCGGTTGATAAGGTATCGGGGATGGTTCCGTGCCGCTCCTGATTTCATCAGCCCGTGTTCGCCGTACCGGGCGTTCAGCGCGAAGGTCTGCCATACGAGGATGGAGGACGATACCGCACCGAAGCCGATACATATCCACTGGCCGATGCCGACCATGTAGAGGATGACGAACAGGACGAAGAGAACGAGCAGACCTCCGCAGAAGATGAAGAGGTACTGAGCCTTCAAACCCTTGAACTCGACCGGACGGCCGATACCCTTGTTTATCGGGTATTCAGCCATACATTATTTATTAAAGGAAGAATGAGCGCAGGATGGTGGCGGCAACAATCAGGAAGATGCACGCGCCGAACCACGAGGCGGCTGTCTTGCTGGTGTCGGGGTCGCCCGATGAAAACTTGCCGTACACTTTTACGCCCCCGATAAGCCCGACGACTGCACCGATGGCGTATATCAGTTTAGTTCCGGGGTCGAAATAAGAACTCACCATAGAGGTGGCTTCGTTGATGCCCGCGATGCCGTTTCCCTGCGCGAAAGCGGAGGCGGTTGCGGCGATGACAAGTGCCGCGGAGAGGATTGCTTTTCTGTTTTTCAAGATGTTCTTGTTCATAAACTGTTCTTGTTTTTTGCCGTCAAAAGGGTGGATGGTCCTTTGTCGGGCGGTTGATACTTTGTTTCTTTACTTTGGTTTTAGTGGATGCCCGTTTGTTTCCACGGACGTGGGCGTGTCCGTTGCGGATGGGGATGCGCCTTGCGTTTCCTCGCCGCGTGGGTTGATGTCATTCTTTCATGTTCATTTCTTTTATTGTTGTCATACATAGTTGCGAATGTCGAACTCCTCGATGTTGTCCGGCACGACGAACTCCTTTTCAGATTTCTTCAGCCGAATCTCGATAAGCCCCTTGATGCGGATGCCTATCTCCGAAGAGCCTTCCATCATTTTGTCGTACAATCCGTACTTCCATTTCGGTGAAGACCTTTGCCGCCTTTTCACGTTCCTTACGGGTAGCTTCCGGGTTCTTGGCTGTCTTTACCGCATCGTCAATCTCGTCAAAGCTGCTGCCCGATGCCCGCGGAGCATCCGATGCATCGTCCTCCGGCTCATCTTCTCCGTATTCCAGTTCCTCCGGTGTCATGCTCGTGAAGGTTTCTTCGAGTTTGTCTTCCGGGACTTGTACGGGACTGGTGGCGGCTTTCCTGTTTCCGTCGTCAAAAAGTAGCCTCTTCTTCTGACAGCTCAATACCTTTTTCCGAAGTGGCAGCTTCCTGCACCGGTGTGGCAGCGTTTGTCCGGGTTGATGCCATTTTGAAGCGGCTCTTGCCAATGATGTCATTTTCGTTTTTGGGTGCTTCACCTTGTGCCGTTTCCGGAATCGTGCCCCTGTCTTCCAATGACCGCCATAATCCGGTAATGCTCGTGAGGAACCGGACAAACTTCGTTTCCATGATCTTGTCATAAAGGAGTAGGAACAGGAACCAAAGGTTACAGCCGACCGATGCGGCAAGCAGAATATCCGTTACGTTCATAGCTCGACTGGGGGAACTGCGTTCAACATACGGTTAAATTCATCACGGTGGGTATGGAGAAATCCACTTATCACGTTCTCGGTGAAATCGGCAATCGTGACTTCTCCGTTTCCCAGCAGGCGGACAATCATGGAAATCTTGTAATGGGTTTCCTTGCTGATGTACACTTGTTTCCCTTCACTTGCCTTGATGCCTGATTTTTTCAGGCAGGCACGACAGTCATTCTTTTCTTTTTTCATACTCATCGTTTTTTTATGGTTAGAATACTGAATTATAGTTTTTTGCGTAAAGGCTTTTTATCGCCTCCTCGCATTGGTTGAAGTGTTGCGTGAGCACATGGTCGATGTAAGCGGAGAGCGAAAGGGAGTCTTGCCCGATTACACGGGTGATACGCATGATGCGCTCGTGGTACTCCGGGCGCACATACGCCATCTTCCCTGCACGCGCCTTTACTTCGGGTTCACGGATGAACAGACGCTCATACTCCTTCTCGCTGCATCTGTAACTTATAGAAACAGACGACTGGATTTCCACACTTGTCTGTACTTGGACAAACATACCGTTGCCGCTTTGCTGCGGTCTTTTGTT
>ENA-OQKJ01000280-OQKJ01000280.1-human-gut-metagenome-genome-assembly--contig:-NODE-280-length-12890-cov-4.606754_pt1 | contig 12890 bp, 10 predicted proteins | sample MGYA00242647_ERZ504795 | MGnify/ENA primary metagenome ERZ504795 (study PRJEB26092, sample SAMD00036398) | human gut metagenome | host: Homo sapiens | study: EMG produced TPA metagenomics assembly of...
CCAGGCAGATGATCACGGCCATCACCGCGATGCCGGACGGCGCCTTCAGCACGCCAGCCAGCGTCATCAGCGCCGGCGCCACCCAACCACCACCACGGCGGCCGCCACAAAGAACAGCACCTGCTTGAGCAGAATCAAACCCAGCCCTGCCACGTCCACGCTGCCGGTGTTGACGAGCGTGCACATCACGGACAGCAGGATCACGCCGATCACATCGTCAGCCACGGCCGCGCCGAGAATCGACACGCCTTCCTTCGAATCAAGCAGTCCGGCTTCCTTCAGCACCGCCACGGAAATCGACACGGACGTGGCGGAGAACACCACGCCGATGAACGCAGCCGGAATCGGCTTGAAGCCAAACAGCAGGCTCACTCCACCCATCACCGCCACGGGGAACACCACGCCCATGCACGCGATGATGACCGCCGCCTTCGAATATTTCTTCAGCAACTGCAGGTCGCAGCCGACACCGCCCAAAAACATGAGGATGATGATGCCGAGGTCGCTGAACAATGACAGCGAATCGCTCATGTGCATCACGCCCAGCAGCGAAGGGCCCACGAGAATGCCGACGAGGATCTGCCCGATCACTTCCGGCAGCTGCGCTTTGCGGCAGATCAGCCCGGAAACCGTGGTCAGCATCAAAATGGCGCACAGTGAAATGATGAACGTTGCCATGGTCCTCGCCGCTCTCTCGTTACGCGCGCCATACGTTCGCCGCACCGCGCGTTCGGTGTACATGCCACGCGCTCGCCGTACGCGGCGTTCTCTCGTCGCGTGCCACGCGTAGTTCCGTAAGTTTCAGCTACCCAACTTACTCCGTCCGCAGCGTTTGCCCGCCGCTTCCGTCCACCGTCGCAATTTCATATTGCGATTGCCGGGCGATTATGCCTTCCGTATTTCCGTACCGCCAGTTTCGTTGGAATTCCGCCATTTTTCGGCGTAGGTTGACGTTTCGCGCGGATGGCGTTACGTTGGCGTAACACGTCGTAACGTTTTCAAAACGCGGCCGGCGTTCCATATCGTTCTGTCAGCCCCACACGATGGGGACGGAAATGTTGAACCAAATATAGAGAAAGAAAGAGGAGGGTGACATGGGTCAGCTTGATTCTGGAAATGCCGCGTGGATTTTGACGTCCGCGTCCCTTGTGTTCCTCATGACGCCGGGTGTGGCGTTCTTCTACGGTGGCATGGTCCGCGCAAAGGCCGTGCTGAACATGATGATTATGGAGGCGGCCGCTCTGTCCGTCACAATGGTGATCTGGGTGCTGTGGGGCTGGTCCATCGCCTACGCAGGCACTTCGGTCGGCGGTGTCTTCGGCGATCCGGCCACAGGCTTCCTGCTGAAGGATTCCATGGTTTCCGACGGCGGTGTCTTCACGTCGGCCTCGCTGAACTCCAACCACTACCCGGTCAGCGTCGATGTAGCGTTCCAGTCCGCATTCGCCATGATTACCGTCGCTCTGATTTGCGGCGCTATCGCTGAACGTGTCAAGTACTCCACGTGGATGATTTTCGTCGCGCTGTGGATTACCTTCGATTACGCTCCGCTCGCCCACATGGTGTGGAATGGCGGTCTGCTGAGCGCTGACGGCGCGATCTCCCAGGCTATCGGCGCTGCCGCCCACGATTTCGCAGGTGGTACGGTCGTGCACATCAATGCTGCAGTCGCCGCTCTGGTGATCGTGTTGATCATCGGCAAGCGCAAGGGCTTCGGCACCCAGCCGTTCCGTCCGCACAATGTTCCGTTCGTGATGCTTGGCGCTTTCCTGCTGTGGTTCGGATGGTTCGGCTTCAACGCTGGTTCCGCGTTTGCCGCCAATGGCACCGCAGGCTACGCTTGGGTTTCCACTTCCGCTGCAACCGCCGCCGCAATGCTCTCTTGGGGCTTCACTGAGAAGATCCGCACCGGCCACTACACCGCCATGGGTGCCGCTTCCGGCATCGTCGCAGGTCTGGTTGCCATCACTCCGGCCGCCGATGTGGTTTCCCCGCTGTGGGCCATCGTGCTCGGTGCCATCGCCGGCGTGCTCACCTGCCTCGCTTGCGGCCTGAAGTTCAAGCTCGGCTACGATGATTCTCTCGACGTTGTCGGCGTCCACGGCGTCGGCGGCTTCACCGGCACTGTGCTCATCGGCTTCTTCGGCGAAGGTACCGGTCTGTTCGCGGGCGGCGACTGGAAGCAGCTGGTTGTGCAGCTCATCGTTGCCCTCGTTGCCATCATCTGGTCCGCTGTTGTCACCGGCATCATCGCCTTCGCTCTGGAGAAGACGATTGGTTGGCGTGTCACCGAAGCTCAGGAAGTCGGCGGTATCGATCTTGCCGATCAGGGCGAACGTGCTTACGATTTTGCTGGTACCGCCAGCTCTGTTCTCAAGGAGGTGAAGTGAGATGAAGCTCATTACCGCTATCATTCAGCCGCATAAGCTTGACGATGTCAAGGAAGCCCTCGCTGCCGCAGGTGTTCACGGTCTGACCGTGTCTGAGGCTAACGGTTACGGCCGCCAGCGTGGCCACACCGAGGTTTACCGTGGCGCCGAATACACCGTGGATCTCATTCCGAAGATTCGCGTCGAGGTGCTGTCCGATGACGCCGATGCCGAGACTCTGGTCGGTGTGATCGTCAAGTCCGCCGGCTCCGGCACCATCGGCGACGGCAAGGTCTGGGTTGCCCCGCTTGATTCGGTGACCCGCGTGCGTACCGGCGAGACCGGCTCTGCCGCTATCTGATAATTCATTCGGATAGATATTAAGGGCCCCCGGGCTTGGGTTCGGGTTATCAATAGACAGATCCCCGTACGTGCTTCGCGCCGTGCGGGGATTTTCATACGTTTTTCGCGTCAGATTTTTTGTTTCGTATTTCCCCGCTTTCGCTTTATCTGCTCAGATTTGCTTGCTTTTGCGAAGATTCATAAGGATTTGCTATGACTTCAGCGGTTGATGGTCTTAAACAACGTTTCATGGATATGAGTCAGCCGGATGCCGACGGCGTGTACCGCAATGGTGCGGTGAAGCGCAAGGCTCGTACGGATCTGGCCATGGATTGCCTCAAACAATTGTGGCAGGAGGCTTGCCAGACGGTGTCTTTTGACGTTCCGCAGTCCGGCATTGGTCTTGGCGCGGTGGGTTCGTTGGCCCGCGGCCAAGTGGGACCGAGTTCCGATCTTGACTTGGTGGTCATTTATGAGCCTCACGCGCTCACTGACCGGCAGCTCAACGAGCTTGCCAACAAATTGTGGTATCCGATTTGGGATTCGGGTCTTGATCTTGACCAGTCGGTGCGTACCCGCGCGCAGTGCGAGGCGGTCACCGACCATGATTTGCCTGCCGCGATGGGTTGGCTGGATGTGGTGCCGATTGCGGGCGATACGCAGCTGATCGAATCCACGGCTGTCTCCATTTTGGAGCGTTGGCGTAGGGCCGCCCGTAAGCGCTTGCCCGAATTGTTGGGTTCCGCCAAGTCTCGTTTGGGCGAGTTCGGCCGTATGGCGTATAGCAATCAGCCTGATATTAAGGAGTCTCGCGGTGGTTTGCGCGATTCCGTGCTGGTCTCCGCGCTTGCCGCTTCTTGGCTTGCCGACCGCCCGCACGGCCAGTATGACGATGCCGTCGAACGGTTGCTGGATGTGCGCGATTGCATTCATTTGGTCGCCAACAAAGACACGAATATGCTGCTTGCCCCCTATCAGGCGAAGGTTTCGGCGATGCTGGGTTTGGCCGATCCGACGTTGCCGAGCGGCGAGCGCGAGGCGAAGTCGATTGATGATTTGCAGACGTTGCTCGCGCGTGTTGGTCGCCAGATCGCGTTTTCGCTTGATTCCACGGCTTCTCGCGCTGAGCATTCGTTGACTCATGAGAAGCCTCGTTTTGCGTTTTTCCAGGTGTTCCAGCCTCGTGGCGGCGGTAAGCGTCAGGCGCCTACTTTTGATGTGATTGCGCCCGGTATCGCCAAGCATGAGGAGGAGATCGTGCTTGCGCCGGGTGCCGATCCGAAGTCCGATCCGTGTCTTGCGTTGCGGGCTGCTGTTGCTGCGGCTGAGTTTGGTCTGCCGATCGCGCCCGGCACGTTGCAGAATCTGAAGTCGTGTCCGATCGATGATCGCACGTGGAATGATGAGTCGCGTAGTCTGTTCTTGCGTTTGCTTGCGAGCGGTCCCGCGTTGTTGCAGGTGTGGGAGGAGATTGATTTTGTCGATATTCCGGGTCGGCTGATTCCGGAATGGCTGGCGATTCGTAATCGTCCGAGCGCTTCGGCCGCGCACCGTTACACGATTGACCGTCATTCGGTTGAGGTGGTCACGCGGCTTGGTCGTGAAACACCTCGTGGAAACCGTTATGATGATCGGCATTATCAGGCGTTGCTGATGGCTGGTATTTTGCATGATATCGGCAAGCGTCCAGGGGTTGCCGATCATGCTGCGGAGGGTGCGCGTCATGCGTCCATGGTGTTGAAACGCATGGGTTTTGACCGTGACATTATTTGGTGGGTCACGTTGCTGGTGCGCGAGCATCTTACGTTGTCGGAGTTTGCGACTGGTCAGAATCCGAATGATCCGAATGTTGGTGACGAGTTGGCGTCTCGTCTTGATCATGATCCGCTGCTGCTTGACATGCTGTTCGATCTGACTCGTGCTGACGGTTCGTCGTTGGGTGCCACGGCCGGCGAGACCATTTCCAAACAGTACGGCTGGAGTAAATGGCGCGAAACCCTTGTCCGAACCATGTACAACGCCACCCGCTGCCACATGTGAGGCCGCGTAGGCTGTGAGCGAATGCCCGGCAAAGCGACATGGTTGCCGATGCGGTACCCGCCGCGTCGTCGGAAACCCATCGTTTAAGAAAAAGTGGGGAATATATCACCTTCGGTTCACTTAAGCAAGTCACAACCAGGGGAATGGGCACCCGTACGGAAGATGTCCCCAAGTTGTCCACTTGGTTATCCCCATTTGGTGGATAACTCGATATGTTTTCCACATAGTTATCCCCAGTATGTGGATAACTTGGGTTTTTTCGGCTTTCTTATCCACAGCGAACAGATTCGCGCGTGTCGGGTGATTTCGATCCTGCCAATGCGGAGATTCCTCCAGAATCTCATCGCAACATCATTCGTGAAGTGGCACAGGTATTATGGTTTTTCCCGGTACACCACACATCGAAGAGCTGGAGAAGCATGGCGGAGAGCAATTCTTGGAACAATGGCCTGAATCAAGGGCAAAACCGCGGTTTTTCAGGCAATGGCAGCATTTCCGGCGCGTCGGGAACGGCTATTCGCGACGCTATCTTCGACCGTGTGCCGCCACATGACGACGCCGCCGAAATGGCGGTGCTCGGCGGCATGCTCATGAGCAAAGACGCCATCGGCGAAGTCTCGCAGATGATTGACATCACCGACTTCTACCAGCCGCGCAACCAAACCGTGTACGAAGCCATCATCAACCTGTTCTCCGCATCGCAGCCCGTCGACGCGGTGCTGGTGGCCAACCAGCTGCTCAAAGACGGCGACCTCGAAAAAGTGGGGGGATCCGACTATCTGCACAGCCTCGTCGCATCCGTGCCGACCGCAGCCAACGCAACCTTCTATGCCGACATCATCCACCAGCGTGCCATCCTGCGCAATGTGATCGCAGCCGGCACCAAAATCGCACAGCTCGGCTACACCGCCGAAGGATCCCAAGCCGAAGACGTCGTCAACCTGGCACAGGCCGAAGTCTACGAAATGTCGACCGGCAAAGTGAGGCAGGATTACGCGCCGATCGGCACCGTCATCACCGACACCCTCGACCAAATCGACCGACTGCAAAACGGCGAGGTTCCCAAAGGCGTGCCAACCGGATTCCGTGACATCGACGACGTGACGCAAGGCCTGCAGCCGGGCCAGATGATCGTCGTTGCAGGCCGACCGGCCATGGGTAAGTCCACGCTCGGCGTTGATTTCGCGCGAGCTGCGGCGCTGCACCACAATATGACGTCCGTGATCTTCAGCTTGGAAATGAGCAAAACCGAACTTGCGCAACGAATCATTTCGGCGGAAGCGAATATTCCGCTGTCAGCCATGCGCCGAGCGGAAGAAATCACGCAGGAACGTTGGAATATCCTCAATAATCTGCAGGATAAACTGCAGAACGCACCATTATTCATCGACGATAGTCCGAACATGAGTTTGATGGAGATCCGTGCGAAATGCCGCCGATTGAAGCAGACGAACGATCTGAAATTAGTGGTGATCGATTACCTGCAGCTCATGACTTCCGGCAAGGCCGTGGAAAGCCGCCAGCAGGAAGTGTCTGATTTCTCGCGTGCATTGAAGCTGCTTGCCAAGGAATTGGAAGTGCCGGTGGTGGCGCTGAGCCAGCTGAACCGTGGCCCCGAAATGCGTCAGGATAAAAAGCCGCAGCTTTCGGATTTGCGCGAATCCGGTTCTATCGAACAGGACGCCGACGTGGTGTTCCTCGTGCACAGGCCGGACGCCTACGACAAGGAAGATCGCCCGGGCGAGGCCGATATCATCATGGCGAAGCATCGTAACGGTCCGACGCAGACGTTCAATCTCGCGTTCCTTGGCGCATACTCCAAGTTCAAAGATATGCCGCAGGACTACCAGAGCCAACAGGAGGTATAGCATGGCGTGGAACTCATTCGCAACGCCGTTGATCGGCAAGGCCGTGCGTGCGGCCTCCCGCCTGGCACATGGCGGCGGCAGCGCGTTCCCCGGCAAAATCGTGGAACGGATCGACCCGCAATTCCTCGCACGCACCCTGCAGCAGCTACCGCTTGGCGTGGTGCTCGTGTCTGGCACGAACGGCAAAACCACCACCACGCGCATGGTGGCAAGCATGCTGGAATCGTTGGGATTGAAGGTATTCACCAATCCGACCGGATCGAATTTCACCCGCGGCGTGGTCTCGTCGCTGCTGGCCGAAGTCTCGCTCGGCGGCAAACTGGACGCCGACATCGCCGTACTGGAACTCGACGAAGCGTACGCGGTGCATTTCGTCAAACAAGTGCAACCCGACTACTGCCTGCTGCTCAACGTGATGCGCGACCAGCTCGACCGTTTCGGCGAAATCGACAATACCGCACGACTGCTGAGCAAAGCCGCCGAAGCGACCACCGGAACCGTAGTGCTCAATCGTGAGGATCCACGCATCGCACGACTTGCTGACGTCGCACATACTGAAGATGGTGTGGAAGTGCGCTATTTCGGTCTTGACGGGTCGTTGCGCAGCTTCTTCCCGTCCGACGACGACATGCGCACGACAGTCGATACTGCATCGTCCGCAAATATTGAGATTGACGATGCTGCAGTGATTGCGAAAACTGGGGAAAATGCAGAAAAATCGGAAGATGCGGCAATTGCGGAACGACTACCGGCTGACGTGACCCTGCTTGCCGTAGGCGACCATCGTGCCAGCTTCGGCATCGACGGCGAAACGTACGAAACCGCCGTGAAACTGGAAGGTGTGTACAACCTGTACAACGCGGCGGCCGCATTGGCCGTCGTACGCGCGGTCGTATCCGATGCGCAAGCAATGTTCCTGCCGTTCGAAGAGAACGTAACCGACGAACTATTGCTACAAGTGGGAATCTCGCAGCGCATGATCGATTTCGCGCACTCCACCACGCAATCCATGATCGACGCGGCAGCCGAAGTCACTCCGGCGTTCGGACGCGGCGAAGTCATCGACGTGAACGGTTCGCCGGTGGAGCTGCTGCTCGTCAAAAACCCCATGGGATTCCGTCTGTCGCTCGCATCCTTCACCCCTGAAGGCTGCGACACCATGATCGCCATCAACGACGAATACGCCGACGGGCGTGACATGAGCTGGCTGTGGGACGTGGACTTCTCCTCGCTGCGAGACACCGGTGTGGCCATGGTTTCGGGCGTGCGTGCCTGGGACATGGCGTTGCGCCTCGAATACGATCAGGTGCCGGTGAATAGCGTCAACACGGAACTTGAAGAGGCCGTCTCAACGTTCGTGAACGCGAATCCGGGCACCCCCAAGCACATTTACTGCACATACACGGCAATGCTCAAAACGCGAGCCGCGCTCGGCAAAATCGCCGAAGTCGCCGACGCTGGCGTGGGCAAATAACAGCGCGAATCCGCGCAACGCATGAAAACGCATGAAGAACGTATGAACCGCATGAGGGAGACGATATGAGCCAGGTAATCGACATCGTGTCGCTATATCCGAAAGACATGAACATCTACGGCGACTCCGGCAACGTACTCACCATCCAGCGCCGACTCGCCCTATACGGCTACGAACCGCACGTGCACGCCTACAATCAGGGCGACTCGTGGCCCGAACACGTCGACATGATTCTGGGCGGCGGCGGCCAAGACACCGGCCAGAAGAAAATCATCGACGACTTCTTCAAACGTGCCGACCTGCTGCGCTCGCTGGCTGCCGACGGCACCCCCATGCTCATGATCTGCGGCCTGTATCAGCTGTTCGGCGAATATTTCGAAACGGTGGATGGCTCCCGGCTCGACGGCATCGGCGTGATCGGCGCGTACACGGTCGGGCAGGAAGTGCGCATGATCGGCAATCTGACCGAGCATTCCGCCGATTTCGGTGACATCATCGGCTACGAAAACCATTCCGGCCAAACCTTCCTGCGCGAAGGCGTGCAGCCGCTCGGCACCGTCGACGCGGATAGCACCGGCAATAATGGCGAGGATCATACGGAAGGCGCCCGCGTCAACAATGTGATCGGCACATACATGCACGGCTCGCTGCTGCCGAAAAACCCCGCGATCGCCGATTTTCTGATCCGCACCGCCGCAGAACGCCGGTATGGTTCGTTCGATCCGGCCGCTGCAGGGCAGACGGAAGCGCAGCGTGCGGAACTTGATCGCATCAACACGATTGCCAGCAACGCGCGTCGCGTGGCCATGTCACGCCCGCGCTGATTGTTTTCGCGCTGTTTCGTAGTTTTCGCGTTTTCGTACGCTGTGAGCATACGGCAGCGAGTCTTCCGCAGAATTGTAACGATTGACTAGTTTCGTTGACGTTATTTGTGAAGAAAATGCGATAGAGTGGGTACCACCATCACCTTAAGGAGGTAATCATGGCTGATTTTGATTTTGGTGACGGCCTGCGTAAGGTCTTCCTCGCCGGCGTTGGCGCTTTGGCGACCACGGTTGAGAAGAGCCAGGAAATCGTTGACGATCTCGTCAAGAAGGGCGAGCTGACCGTCGAACAGGGCAAGGCCCTCAACGCCGAACTCAAGCACAAGGTCGCGGAGGTCAAGGAATCCTCTGAAGCCAAGGCTGCAGAGGAAACCAAGGAAGCCGAACCTGAAGCCAAAGCCGAGTAACGTTCAATCGTTCACATCGCCGTCTGCTCGTCGCATCACGTTCAGACGGCGATTTGTTATGCGGAACTTGCGAAACATGCGAACGGCCGTGTGCGGAACGTAAGAAACGTGCGAAACATGCGAATCGCATGAAATACGCGGGACGCAAGTCTCCTCATGAATCCCACTCATCGTAATCCGACCAACGTTTGCGAGCAGCGATATGTCTTTGAATTCTCCGATCGAGCCGGATGCGGCCCGACCCGAAAGCGTGGAGCCGGTCACACTTTCCGACCGAGTCAACGCGGTGATCAATCCGACGGCGAACCCCTCGTCCGACGCGGCTGCGGCAACGGCAGCCAAATCCGCGGGAAAAACGGGAATCCTGCAATCGCAGGGCAAGCAGAACGACGCAACCTTTACGCAATCCGAAACCATCGGACTGTTCGGCCCGCGTAAAGACTCATTCTCGCAGCGCTACCACCTGACTCGTCGAGGCAAACTGAAGCGACTTGCGCAAATCGCGCAAATCGTCAACCAATTCGACATTGTGCACGGCCTGACCCCCGTCAAAATGCGGCTCATGTTCGAAGCGCTTGGCCCAACTTTCGTGAAAGTCGGGCAGATCCTATCCATGCGCTCCGAAATCCTGCCCCAATCGTTCTGCGACGAACTCGCCAAACTGCGCGCCGACGCCGACCCCATGCCGTACGGCACCGTCCTGCAAGTGCTGGAAGACGAATACGGACGCCCGGCCGGCGAAATCTTCGACCATATTGACGCCACACCGCTCGGATCGGCAAGCCTCGCGCAAGTGCATCGTGCGAAACTCACTACCGGAGAAGATGTGGCCGTCAAAGTGCAACGCCCGGGCGTGCGCGAAACCATGGCACAGGATGTGTCCATCATGCGCACCATCGCACGAATAGCCGCCAAAACCATGCCCAGCGCCCAAGTGGTCGATCTCTCCGGCGTGGTCGAAGAACTGTGGGACACCTTCGAAGCCGAAACCGACTTCATGATCGAAGCGCGAAATCTGGCGGAATTCAAACGATTCTGCGAACACTACAAATACATGGACTGCCCGAAGCCATACTCCGACCTGTGCACCGAACACGTGGTGGTCATGGACTACGTCGAAGGCATTTCCGTCTCGCATCCTGATGAGCTCATCGAAGCGGGCTACGATCTGAAGGAAATCGGCACCAAACTGGTCGACAATTACGCCACGCAAGTGCTTGACGAAGGCTTCTTCCACGCGGATCCGCACCCGGGCAACATCATGGTGCGCGGCGGGCGGATCGTGCTGCTCGACCTAGGCATGACGGGCCGGCTTAATGCCAAAACCCGTTCCGTCTTGAAAGACATGATTTTCGCGGTCGCCAAACAGGATTCGCCCGCGCTTGCCGACGGTCTGCTGCGTTTCGCCGGTGCCGAGGCCGATCCGGAGGATTATCCGGCGTTATTGGCCGACTTGGATGTGATCGTCAAGGAATTCGGCACAGTGGATTTGGCCGAGCTGGATATCGCCGCCATGCTCACCGCGTTGACGCAAATGGCGCAACGACACGGCATTGAAGTGCCGAGCACCGTCACCACCGTCGGGCGTGCGCTGGTCACTTTGGAAGGCCTGCTCGACGAGTTCATTCCAGACGTGAATATGATTCAGATCATCTCCGACCATATCGCCGCAAGCACGTCGAAGAAGGATTTCGCCAAGGATGAGGCGAAATCGCTGGTTATCGAAGGTCATCAGGCGCTGCACAGCCTGCTCGCTGCCGCCAATGAGCTGAAAGTGGCCTCCCGTATGCTTACGCGCGGCCAGTTGCGCGTGAATATGGAGATGGTCGGTTCGCAGGAACCGATCCATCTGCTTGCCAACATGGTGAACAGGCTTACGATGGCGCTGATCGTCGTCGGATTGTTCATCGGCTCGTCGATCGTGTACTATGCGGGCATCAAACCGGTGATTTTCGGTATTCCGATCGTTGGTTTCCTCGGCTATGTGATCGCGTTCGTTTTGTCCGTCTGGATCGTGTTCGACATTTACTTCAAGGGACGTTCCAACAAAAAGCGATGACGCTAGTCTAGGGGGAGAGTGGATTCGCGTTGGATGAGGCGGCAGGGAAGGTATTCCGTGCCGTGGTGGGGCTGGCCATTGATGGCGTCCATCAGGTAGCGGGCAGCTTTGCGGCCGATGAGTTCCGTTTCATTGTCGATGCTGGTCAGCGGCGGGCGGGAGCTCTTGGTGAGCACGTCCCAATTATCGTGGCCGATCACCGCCACATCCTCAGGAATGCGTAGATGCTGCGACTTCAACGCGTCAATGCATCCTCGTGCCAGCTGATCGCTCTGACATACCACGGCGTCGAACTTCACGCCTTGGTCGAGCAGCAGTCTGGTGGCGGCACGCCCCCAATTCTCGTCCCAACGGCCATAGCGAATCGGGCCAGCCGGTTCCAAACCAACCTCGGCCAACGCTTCCAACGCGCCCTTGGTGCGGTCGGTGGAGGCCGTATACGTTTCATCGCCGCCAATAATGGCGATACGGTTGCGTCCGCACGAAATCAGATGATTCACGGCCATGCGCCCGGCGTCCACATTGTCACACGTCACCGAACAATCGTTGGTGTCGGTGGAAGGACCATACACATACACCAGCGGCACGCCCCAATCACGCCCCAGCGACGGGCGCGGATTCGTCTCGCACTGCACAATCAGCAGGCCGTCCACTTTCAGCGACAGCAGTTTCTCTACATGGCTGCGTTCCAGCGCATCGTCACCGCGAGCATTGGCGAGTAGTACCGATGTCGATTGTGCGCGCAGCTCGTTTTCGGCGCCAATAAGAATAGGCGTGGAGAAACGGCCTTGCAGATCGGAAGTGACCAAACCGATGGTTCCGCTTCTGCCGCTTGCCAACGATTGCGCCAGCTTGTTCGGGGAATAGTTGAGTTGCCGCGCTGCCTCCATCACGCGCTCGCGGGTGTCTTCGCTGACGCGCGGTTTGCCATGCAGCGCCTTTGAAGCCGTTGCCAAAGACACGTTGGCCAGCGCTGCTACATCTTCAAGCCTTGCTGTTGAGTGAGTATCTGCAGTTGCCATGATGTTCCCCTTTTTTACGGTGTGACGAAAACGTTGGCTGCGCGTCGATGCGCTTCGCCGCCCTTGTATTGCGTAATATTATACGACAAAACTGCGAAAGTTTTCGCATCGTGTCAAAAAGTGGACAAAACGGCTTTATATAGCCGATTGCTGACATTTTCACTTGCAAATTGCGAAACTTTCGCATTTGCGAAAATGAACACATTTTTCTTTCGCATTTTCTGCATCTCACGTCATTTTTTGCTGTCATAAACGATTCTTAAAATGCTAAGAATCGTTTATTTATAACGGTTTTATCGACATGAATACCTTTGCATTCTGATGTGCGAAAGCGATTTTGCAAAATCTGGAGAAAACCATATACTGAGAAAAGGCTTTCGCACTACGGTTCAATCGAAGGAGAACAACCGGAAATCGTGAAGGCAGACGGCGGAAGGCCCGCCGGATGGCTCAAAGCTGAGCGATACATAGAGAAAGAAGTAGAC
>ENA-OQKJ01000281-OQKJ01000281.1-human-gut-metagenome-genome-assembly--contig:-NODE-281-length-12882-cov-2.821717_pt1 | contig 12882 bp, 12 predicted proteins | sample MGYA00242647_ERZ504795 | MGnify/ENA primary metagenome ERZ504795 (study PRJEB26092, sample SAMD00036398) | human gut metagenome | host: Homo sapiens | study: EMG produced TPA metagenomics assembly of...
ATCAGGATGCCTTAAAAGAGTATCAGTGGTCCAATGCCGATGTAGAAGGTGCTAAGAAGCTTCTGGACGATGCCGGAATCGTAGACACCGACGGAGACGGAATCCGTGAGTACAACGGAAAGAACCTTTCCTATAAGGCTGAGTGCCCGACAGGATGGTCTGACTGGAATGCAACCCTTGAAATCGTAGCAGCAGCAGGAAAGAATATTGGTATCAACATTGAGACCTACTTCCCGGAAGCAGCAAACTACAGCACGGATTACAGTACCGGAAACTTCGAAATCACCATGCAGTCCGGCCCTGGTACATCGGTTGCCAACCCGTACATGAGATGCCGTTTCTTCATGAGCTCTGATTACAACGATCTTGAGGTTAACTTCAGTGGTAACTTCGGTCATTATCAGAACGACCGTGTAGATGAAATCCTTGCAGCAATTCCTCATGAGACCGATGATGCAAAACTGAAAGATTACTATACAGAACTTTCCAAGATTATGCTGGAAGATTGCCCGTGTGTACCGCTGATGTACAGACCGCAGGTATTCCACGAAGTAAACGAGTCCGTATGGACCAACTATCCGCAGAAAGACGATGGAACCAATGTTCCTCCGATGGACTGCACCGATGGTTATGGCGTAGCAGCACTGTACAATCTGGAACTGATTGACGGCTGATTTGCCAAACAGAAAGAAAGCACACACTGAATTGTAACAGAGGCGGCCGGAGCCGGGGTGCTCCGGCCGCTTTTACAAAATCAGAAGGAGGGTTCCTCTATGAAAGGAATGAAAAAGTATTATACGCAGAAGATCATGTGGTATCTTTTGACGTTAGTCTTTGCAGTGCTGCTGAACTTCATTCTTCCGCGTCTGATGCCGGGCGATCCGGTTTCAACTATTGCGTCCAAATCGGTAGAAGGTATGACCGATGCGACTGCAATTCAGAAAGTATATGAAGACTATGCAGCGAAATTTGGTATTAACAAACCAATGTATGTCCAGTTTTTTACTTGGGTAAAAAATGCACTTCGCGGTGATTTCGGCATTTCTTTCAGCCAGTATCCGCGTACCGTATCCGATATTATTTCCAGTTCGGTTCTGTGGACCATATGTTTACAGCTTCCGGCCATTATTGTTGGATGGATTCTTGGTAACCTGCTTGGTGCAATTGCAGCTTACATGAAAGGTGTTTTCGACAAGGCAATCCTTCCGGCATTCCTGTTTATCAGTAACGTACCTGCCTTTGGTATGGCAACCGTACTTTTATTTGTTTTCTCACTGAAATTACATATTGCACCTGCAGCAGGCGGCTATGCGAGCAGTATGATTCCGCATATGAGCCTTGCTTTTATGAAATCTGTGCTTTCACATTACCAGTTGCCGTTCTGGTCTATCGTAATCATCACGATCGGCGGCCAGGCTATTGGTATGCGTTCAATGTCAATTTATGAATTGAATGCCGACTATGTAAAATACAGTCGTTTCCTTGGAATCAAGGATCATACGATTGTGAAATATGTGTTCCGTAACGCAATGCTTCCGCAGATCACCGGTCTTGCAATGTCCCTTGGTACCATGATAGGCGGTAACCTGGTAGCTGAGATGGTATTCAGTTATCCGGGACTTGGAACAACGATGCTCTCAGCAGTTACCGGCCAGGATTATCCGTTGCTTTCTGCCTGTACGTTAATCATTACTATCATGGTTCTGCTGGCCAACCTGCTTGTTGAACTTCTGTATGCAGTCATTGACCCACGTGTCAAAGCATCCCAGCAGGATTAGAAAGGAGAATACGCTATGAAAAATACAATCAAACAGATTTTTCATTCAGGAAAATTCGTGACAGGATTTGTAATCTTCTTGGCAATTCTCCTGACTATTATCATCTATCCGCTTGTTGTGGCAAAAGATCCGCTGGCAATGATCGGAAACGGAAACTTTTTCAAACCGGGTACCTATCTTTCGATTCAGGACACCGTAAATTCCGGCAAAACGTATAAGATGAATGTTGATGCAACCGCATCCATCGTTGAAAGCAAACTGACAATGGAAAACCGTTCTATGATGGCAGAATGGCTGGAAAAATACGGCGGTGTAGATGCCAGTGAAATCGATGTTACCGATGCAGAAGGTCTGATTGCTCTCTGGGAGGAAAAATATGACCCAAATGCAGAACAGAAAGGCCTTATCGCAGCAAAAAAGAAAAATATCAGCGTCTTGACAACGAAATCGACGGTATTTTAGAGGATGTTCCAACCATTATTGCCGAGAAAAATGAAGAGACCGGTGAGCTGGAAGAGGTTCAGAGCATCGACAGCAAGCAGTACATCAATGAAAAAGATGTCATTAACCGTCAGAACTTTGTTCTTGGTACAGATAACTTTGGTCGTGATGTTTTGACTGAGCTGATCTCTGCAACAGGTTCATCCCTGAAAATTGGTCTGGTTGCGGGAATCATTGCAACTGTGATCGGACTGTTCCTCGGACTTCTTGCAGGTTACCTTGGAGGTTTTGTGGACAACCTGATTCTGTTCTTTACCAACTTGTTCACCGTTATCCCATCCTTCGTTCTCCTGATCCTCATCTCCTACAGCGTAGGTGAGTCTCAGAGGGGAATCATGATGGTGGCACTCCTGATCGGAATTACCGCATGGCCGTGGACAACACGTTCTGTACGTTCCCAGGTTATTTCTCTTCGAAACCGTGACCATGTAAACCTTTCCAAACTGTCCGGCCACAGCATGCTGCGGATTGTCCTTACCGACATCCTTCCGTACGTTGCATCCTACGTTGTTATGGCCTTCATTCTCCAGATTTCCTCCGGAATTCTGGCAGAGGCACAGCTTTCTATGATCGGACTTGGACCGGCAACCACAAAGACTGCAACACTTGGTCTTATGATGCAATGGGCAACCCAGTACAATGCACACTTAAACGGTGCATGGTGGGCATATTTCCCGGTTATTCTTGTAATCGCACTTATTTCATTCTCTCTTAACCTGATGAACACCGGTCTTGACCAGGTATTCAACCCGCAGTTAAGAGACTAAGGAGGCAGCTATGGGAAAAGTAATGCTGGAAGTAAACAATCTGAAAACGAAATATGTAACTCGTTTTCATGAAGATGTATACGCCGTAGACGGAGTCTCCCTGAAGATTGAGGAGGGAAAATCCCTCGGTGTAGCAGGTGAGTCCGGCTGTGGTAAATCGACGCTGGCACTGTCCCTGATGGGCTATTATTTCGCACCGCTTCACTACATCAGCGGCGATATTATCGTAGATGGAAGAAAAATTTCCGGAATGAAACCAGACGATGTCCGGAAAAATATTCTGGGCAATGAGATCGCCTACATTCCGCAGGCAGCAATGAATGCTCTGAACCCGACACAGAAAATCATCCGATTTGTAGAAGACGTTATTCATGCGCATGATCCGAAAATGCCGAGAAAGGATATTTATGATCTGGCAAAAGAACGTTTTCAGATCTTAGGCCTGCCGGAGGAGGTACTGCAAAAGCATGCGGTTGAGCTTTCCGGAGGTATGAAACAGAGAACCGTTATCGCAATTTCGACCATTCTTTCTCCGAAGGTACTGATCGCCGATGAGCCATCGTCCGCGCTGGATGTAACTTCCCAGAAAATGGTTATTAAAATGATGCGTGATCTGATGGAAAAAGGATTTATCAAATCCATGATCTTCATCACACACGAGCTGCCGCTTCTTTACAACGTAACCGATGATATTATGGTTATGTATGCTGGACAGATTGTAGAAAAAGGTACCGCAAAAGAAATGGTATTCGATCCGCTGCATCCATATTCCAAAGGTCTGATGGGATCGATCATCGTTCCGGAGGAAGGTGTAAGAGAACAGAAGCTGACTGCAATTCCGGGAACTCCGCCAAACCTGAAGCATCCGCCGGAGGGCTGCCGTTTCGCAGACCGCTGTCCTTATGCACAGCCAACCTGCCGCGGTATGAAACCAGAGGTCATCGAACTGCCGAACGGAAGAGAGTACCGCTGCCTGATGTCTGAGAGAAAGGTTCGGGAGGTGTATGCAAATGCGTGATGGTAAAGAATTAAAACCATGCCTCTCCGGAAGAGGCGTAACGAAAGTGTTTGGCTTTGGCGATGCAAAAACGGTCGCTGTAGACCATGTTGATTTCGATTTTCATGAAGGTGAATTTGTTTCTATCGTAGGAGAATCCGGATCCGGAAAAACAACCCTTTCGAAGATGTTGCTCGGGCTGATCAGCGTAACGGAAGGTGAAATTGATTTCCAGGGTAAACCAAGAGACATCTCGAACGGAAAGAAGAAAAAAGAGTACTGGAAGGGAATTCAGGCGATTTTCCAGGATCCGTTTGCTTCCTACAATATGTTTAAACGTGTAGATTCTGTTCTGCTGGATTGCATTAATATGCGCGGTGACAAGAATCTGCCGAAAGAAGAAAAAGAACGTCTGATGACAGAGGCCTGCAGCTTTGTAAACTTAAAATACGCAGAACTGACAAACAAATATCCATTTGAGCTGTCAGGAGGCCAGATGCAGCGACTGATGATTGCACGTATTTTCCTTCTGAAACCAAAGATTCTGCTTGCCGATGAGCCGACGTCTATGATTGATGCCTGCTCACGTGCAACGATCCTGGATATGCTGCTGAAGTTGCGTGATGAGATTAATATGACGATTATCTTCATCACCCACGATATTGGTCTTGCTTACTATGTATCCGATAATGTTTATATTATGGAGCATGGAAAATTTGTGGAATCGGGACCGGCAGAAGAAGTAAGTTCTTCACCCGACAGCAGCGTATACCAAACGTCTGAGTCAGCGATGTCCAAAGATTTATGAACCCGTGGATCTGACAACAGTATAACAATGGTACGAAAGCTGTTCCCTGGAATCATGCTTTGCGTCATATATGAGTCTTGCGAAAAGAGAGACGGTGCACGGAAAAAAAGTGTACCGTCTTCTCTTTTTGTCAATAATTTTTCTGAAAAAAATTGCTTTTTAAAGAAAAAAACTGGTAAAATTAGTAAGGTTACAGAACCGAAAAGAAAACTGGGGGATGAAAAAATGCGAAACTGGTTTCGCGGACTGAAACTGAACCAAAAATTTACCGTAACAACGTTGATCTTTATTTTTATTCCGCTTTTTGGCATGATGTGCTTTGGGTTTAGGAGTATCAAAAAGAATGCCATAGATCATGGGGTAAATGAAGCAGTAACGGCAATAGATCTTACCTGTGCGGAGGTGAATGCAAAAGCGAATGCCTGCTCAATGGTTGTAGATACGCTGCAGGAGTATGAACCGTTGGAAAAATATCTTCTTCATCTCAGGAGGGGAGAGGAGATCTCGGAGAGCTATTATCAGCAATTTCGAAACAACAGCATCAGCATAATCGATAAAATGCAGGAGGCAATGCCAGATCTGTACCAGATCCATATTTTTGCCATGGCAGATGGTTTTCTGGAGCAGCAGCCGATCCTGTACCAGAAGGAAAAGATGAAAAATTGCGCCTGGTACCGAAGCTATCAGGGCGGAGGACAGTGGTTTTTTGACATACAGGAAAAAAATATTATCTCCGGTACAAAAAAAGAAGGTTCCCATTTGATGACTTATGTACGGGAACTGCGGGATCAAAGCGGAGGAAGGCTTGGCGTGATCGAGGTATCCATGCGTATGGCAGACATATTTCCCGAAATTTATCGATCCGGTGACAGCAGCTGGGCCTGCTTTGTTGATGAAAATTGGAATTTATATGACTGCGGAAAAACAGCGGCAGCCTGCAAATGGCAGTCCTATCGGGGGCTGATTCTGTTCCGGGCAGGAATCCGTGACAGAAAAGAGAGTCAGCAGAGCGCGGTGATTGACCGGAAAAACGTTGCAATTGTGCTTCGGAAAGTCGATAAACTCAATGGAATGTTTGTAACACTGACCAATTTGGATGATGCAACCGGAAACATGATCAAACAGCAGCAGAGAATGCTGCTTGAATTTGCCGGCTTCGGGCTGCTTCTGATTGTGGTGGTCAATCTGATTGTGCGTGGCCTGCTGAAGGAGTTTTATGACGTCCTGTGTGAGATGCGTCAGATTGACAATGGAACAACAAAGATAAAGGTTTGTTACAGCGCAGAAGAGATGCGGGAAATGAGCTATGGTATCAACGGAATGCTGGAGAGAATTCAGAAACAGAACGAGGAAAGCATCAAAAGGGAGGCAGCGCTGAAAGATACGGCAATCCGGGCAATGCAGAACCAGATTAACGCTCATTTTATTTATAATGTTCTGGAATCCATTAAGATGATGGCTGAGATTGATGAAGAGTATACGATTTCCGATGCGGTAACAGCACTTGGTGAAATGCTGCACTACAATATGCGCTGGAATAAATTTCTGGTAACCGTTCAGGATGAGATGAATTATATTCAGAACTATGTGGAACTGATGAATCTGCGGTATGATTTCACAATTACATTATCTGTTCAGATACCGGAAAATTTGTATCGGCAGGATATCCCCAAGATGTCTCTTCAGCCGATTGTGGAAAATGCAATCACACATGGAATTGAGGAGCTGGATGCAGACGCCGTCATTGAAATCAAAGGAATAGAGCATGAAAAGAGCTTTGAGATTGAAATCACAGATTCCGGAATAGGCATGTCAGAAAAGCAGCTTGCAATTCTGAGACGTAAACTAAGAATGCGCCTGAATTCAGATACACAGCCGAAACATGGAATCGGGCTTCGGAATGTACAGGACAGAATCCACATTCAATTTGGAACAGAGTATGGACTGTCAGTTTATACAAAAGAGCATTGCTATACGAAGGTGAGCATTCATCTTCCCATCACGAGGGGGAAATATTCTCCGATGGATCAAGAGGGTGACGAGAAAGAGGAAGAAAAAGAAAATGAATACACTGCTGGTTGTAGAAGATGAAAAATTGATTCGACAGGGAATCGTGGCGATGATCCGGCGAAGCAGCGTGCCGGTGGAGGAGATTCTGGAGTGTCGAAACGGAGAAGAGGCATTGGAGATTTTGAGAAAACAGAGGGTGGACGTCATGTTCACTGATATCCGTATGCCCAAAATGGACGGTCTGACACTGGTCAACAAAATGGAGGAGCTGTCACAGAAACCTGTTGTTATTGTTTTAAGTGGCTATGATGAATTTTCCTATGCGGTTGAAATGATGAAACATGGAGTTCGGGACTATATTTTAAAACCGATCAAGCGGGAGACGATAGAACAGCTTCTGGAAAATCTGGAACGAGAGCTTTCGGAGACCCGGGAAACGGAAGAAGAGGAAGAACGGTGCTTTTTAAATCAGCTCCGTTATCTGATGATGAATGCAGAAATGGCCGAAGAAAAAGAATGGATGGATATGGAAAGCAGGATCCGGCGCCACATCGGAAACGACAGCTTCCGGATCCTGCTGACCAGCAAGGCAAATGGGGAACGGTTTTCGAAATGCAGCGGAATTCTGCTGGAAGGCGTAGAAGGAGGAGTTCTGTATCTTCTGCCGGAACCGGAGGCAGAGCGGATCATGAAAGAAAAAGATGAGAGATTTTGTCTCGGAGTGGGAAAAGAACATCGTTCTGTGATGGAAATTCCAGAGGCATACCAGGAAGCACTGCTGGCCCGGGAAATGGCATTTATACAGAAAAATCCTGTGGAAGAATATCAGAAAAAAATGTTTTGAGGAAAAGCCGGAACTGGCACAGTTTCAGGAAAAATTTATTCTGCAGGTGCCAACGGACCGGGCAGATACTGTGCTGCGAAAAATGCGGAACTGGTATTTTGAGGCAGCACATCAGAGGGTTTCCCCCTATCAGCTTCTGGCAGTAACAGAAGCAATCTGTAAAGAGCTGGATCTTTTTCATCGAGTGGCGGAAAAACAGGAAAAATGTCCGCGCCCTCTGCAGTACCGTGATGCAGATCTGTTTCTGGATGCGTTTGAAAAATGGATACACGTTTACAGGGAAAGCCTGAAAAGTCAGACAGCCGGAAAAGAAAAAATGGAAGAGGCAATTTCATATATTCGGGAAAATTATGCAAAAGATCTGAATATGGCAATGGTATCTAACCATATTTGTATGAATTATTCGCTGTTTTCAGCAGCGTTTAAAGAACATACCGGTGTGAATTTTGTGAACTATCTGAAGGAGATCCGCATTGCGGAGGCAAAGCGTCTGTTGATTCAAACAGAAGATAAAATTACGGAAATTGCCAAACAGGTTGGATTTGAAAATGATAAGCATTTCATGAAATCATTTAAAACGGCATGCGGCGTATCACCGTCTGAGTTCCGAAAAGATTACAAAATGGTTTCCAACGGAAAGGGAGGACAGGATGAGTAAAGAAAAAGAAACCGGAAAAGAGAAGAGAAGAATCCGCCAGCTGGCGCGGTATTACATTCCATATAAGGGATTGTTTTTTACCGACATGTTTTTTGCAATGCTTGGAGCAGCCATTACACTGGTGATTCCACTGATTGTACGGTATATTACGAGTACGGTTGTGGAAAAGCCGCTGGAGCAGGCAACGGGTGAGATTATCCGCCTCGGTATTCTGATGATTGCTATGGTTCTGGTTGAAATGTACTGTAACTTTTATATTGCCTATTACGGCCATGTGATGGGGGCGCGGATTGAGCATGATATGCGGAACGAGATCTTCGGCCATTATCAGAAGCTTTCGTTTGCTTTTTTCGATAACCAGAAGGTCGGCCATCTGCTGTCGCGCATCACAAGCGATCTGTTCGATATCAGTGAGCTTTTACATCATGGGCCGGAGGATATTGTCATTTCGTTTATCAAACTGATCGGCGCGATGATTATTCTGTTTGTGGTAAATCCGATGCTGGCATGTGTGCCGCTTGTGGTTATTGTGGTGATGCTGCTGTTTGCGTTAGTGATGAACAGCCGCATGAAGAGTGCATTCAAGGAAAACCGCCGCAGAATTGCGGATATCAACAGTCAGATTGAGGACAGTCTTTCGGGGATCCGTGTTGTCAAATCGTTTGGAAATGAGACAGAAGAGATGCGTAAGTTCAATGCGGGAAATGACCGTTTTGTCGATTCGAAGAAGGTCAGCTACCGCTATATGGGAATTTACAATTCGGGAATGGGAGCCTTTTCGACGCTGATTACCGTTATTTCGCTGATTGTCGGCGCATTGCTGATGACAGGTGGGAAACTTGGGGCAGCGGATCTGGTTACCTTTCTTCTGTACATCAACAACTGCACAGATCCGGTGAAAAAGCTGGTGAACTTTACGGAGCAGTTCCAGAATGGTTATTCCGGTTATGAACGTTTCCTGGAAATTATGAGCATCGCACCGGACATCCAGGACAAGCCGGATGCACTGCCACTGAAGAATGTGCAGGGAGAAGTAACCTTTGAAAACGTTTCGTTTCACTATGAGGAGTCGAAGGAAAACGTGTTAAGCAATGTGAATCTGCATGTCCCGGCCGGCGACTATGTGGCACTGGTCGGCAGCTCCGGCGCCGGAAAGACGACGCTTTGCTCGCTGATTCCGCGTTTTTACGATGTGACGGAAGGACGAATTCTGCTGGATGGAAAGGACATCCGCGATGTGAAGTTAAAGGATCTGCGCGATGAGATCGGTATTGTGCAGCAGGATGTGTACCTGTTTGCGGGAACGATCATCGACAACATCCGCTATGGCAGACCGGATGCGACCGACGAGGAGGTCATCCGCGCAGCGAAAGCGGCCAATGCACATGAATTTATCATGGAGCTGGCGGACGGCTACGACACCGATATCGGCCAGCGCGGCGTAAAACTTTCCGGTGGCCAGAAACAACGGCTTTCCATCGCCCGCGTATTCCTCAAAAACCCGCCGATTCTGATTTTCGACGAGGCAACCTCAGCGCTCGACAACGAAAGCGAAAAAGTCGTCCAGAAATCTTTGGAACTTCTGGCGAAAGACAGGACAACCTTCGTGATTGCGCACCGGCTGTCCACAATCCGGAATGCAAAGCGGATTCTGGTGCTGACGGAGAATGGAATTGCGGAGGAAGGCACACATAAGGAACTGCTCGCGAAAGGCGGGATTTATGCGCATTTGTATGAGATGCAGTTTTGATGAAAATTTCATTAGTATGACAGAAAGGCAGCGGAAGAGAAACCGCTGCCTTTTTTGACACTTTCTTATTTTCTTCATACTCTATAAAGAACAGAAAATGAAAGAGGAACATGGTATGGATTCATCCCGTATGAATCGCGGCTGCTGCGGTGCGAACAATATGCAGAACCGCCGCGCCGCTTCAAACAATATGGAACTGAAGATGGAACCAAGGAATTTCCCGCGGAAAATGCAGCATGTAGATCATATGATACCTGCAATGGCGTACGTTCCGATGCAGCGGTTTGAACAGATCTATGATCTTTCCGCTGCATTAAAAAATGGAACCTTATTCCCGGAACTCTGTAAACCATTCTGTGGAAAGGGAGGAGGACAGTGCCTATGATGCCGCAGATGCCATCCCGCGAAAAGCTGCTCGCCTGGATTGATCAGGTCAGCTTTGCTGTTGTTGAAATGAACCTTTACCTCGACACCCACCCGGAGGATGAAGATGCACTTGCCTTTTTCCGGGAAAAAGTGGAGCTTCGAAAAGAAGCACTGAAACAGTACGCCGAACAGTACGACCCGCTCACGATCGATACCGCCAACGACCGCATGAGCCGTTCTTTCGAATGGGTTATGCAGCCATGGCCGTGGGAAGTCAACCGGAAAGGAGGGTGCTGACGGATGTGGAATTATGAAAAACGCCTCGAGTATCCTGTAAACATCACGACACCAAACCCTAAAATCGCCCAAATTATCATGAGTCAGTACGGTGGCCCGGAGTTCCATACCAGATGATAAGGGAAAAAACCAGTGTTTATGCGGGTTTGCGGGCTTTCGGAACAAAAATCAGGAAACGAAAAAGTCGAAATACATGGTCCCGGAAGCTTTTTCATAGACGATACGATCCACGATGGAGCGGAGCAGAAGTCCTTTCTTCTCGGCTGGTTCCTCTGGATTTTTCAGAATATCATTGATGTTTTTTATCTCTTTCCGGAAATCTTCTTTTGAGATTGTTTCCGGCAAGGCGGCGGGCGTAAGAACGCGGTCCAGTTCTTCCTGCAGGCTCTGTCGTTCTTCGGCGAGCCTTTTTTTGTTGGCACCGTATTCCTCCAGCGTATCAATCCCATTTTCATAAGCCATCTTCACGCGGGCTTCGCGGACAGCCAGATGGTCAAGAGCCTGTTGCAGTCGCTGGATGGTTTCATCGTCTTTTTGCTCCTGCTTTCGGTCCCGGACGCTGAAAGAGAAGTCCGCGCCGGCAAGGATATCATCGAAGTAACGGTAGACGGTTCGCTCAGCCTTGGCAACCGTGATTGAGTTGGAACCCTTGTGGAAGCCTTTTGCATATTTCCAGCATTGAAAGTACGGACAAGATGTGCTCCCGGCCGTTACCGTCATCGTAGCGCCGCAAATTGGACACTTTAAGAGACCGGAGAGCCAGTGGCGGCAGGTTGATGGGTTGCGGCTCTTAGGAGAGCGTCTGCGGGCATCCATGCGCTTGATACGATCCTGATAGCGTGCCGGATCCAGCCGCGTCTCGTGTGTGCCATCGAAAAGAGATCCCATTCCAGACCACAGTACCAGCGTAGAAAGGATTACGCAGTACACGTTCGATCGAGCGGCGCTCCATGAGATTTCCGCGTCTGGTGCGGTATCCAAGATCATTGCATTTGCGGGCGATCGCCGTCGGATCCAGATGCTCAAGATCATATTGGTCCATGATGTATTTGACAATCTGGTATTCCGCTTCATCGATCACAAACGGTTTGCCGCCGCCTGCCGCCTGGTATCCAAGACATGGCGTTGTTTGGTAGCCGTGCTGCAGGGCCTTTTCCTTCATGCCGCGCAGAACTTCACCGGATAGACGGATCGAGTAGTATTCGTCCATCCACTCGATAATACGCTCGATCAGCGTGCCGAACGGGCCGTCAATCAGCGGCTCGGAGATGCTGATTACATCAATATTATTCTTTTTGAGGAGCGACTTGTAGACAATGGATTCCTCCTGGTTGCGCGCGAAACGGCTGTATTTCCAGACAAGGATCACGTCGATTGGATGGGAGTCCTGCTTTGCAAGGGCGATCATCTCCTGAAACTTCGGCCGCCGGTCCGCATGCCGGCCGGAGACGGATTCCTCGAAGATGAACTCTTTTGCGATAACAATGTCGTTCTTCTTCGCGTAGTCCAGGAGCAGACGCTGCTGCGCATCCGGAGAGAGTTCTGTCTGATCCGCGGTGCTGACGCGGATGTAGAGAGCACCGTTTTTAAGTGCTGACATAATATCACCTTCTTCAAATTTTCAATTTTGGGTATGAGAAAAACACCAAAACAAACGTTCTGCTTGTCTGGCGTTTCCGAAGATGATACAATATGTTTTGCGAACTGGTATCATTCTTCGGAATGTTACTGAGCCGTCCTGGTGTTGGCGCACCGGGGCGGTTTTTATTTTAGTCTAAATTCTGTATAGCGTAATCGGCTTCTTCGGCGGTAAACTGTTCACCGTATTCAGAAGTAAGCTGATCGCGGATCGCTTCTGGCGACATATCCATATTATCGCGGTAGTCTTTTGCGGTCTCGAGGGCGTTTGCGTTCCAATCAGCATTTATATTATCGACAGCGTACTGCGCCTCTTCAGCGGTAAATTTTTCCCCACTTTCAGATGTAAGCTGGTCATAGAGTCCGGCTTTCGACATATGCATCGTTTCATTGTAGTTTTCTGCTGTTGCAAGGGCATTTGCATTCCAGTCGGCGGTCATATTGTCAACTGCATACTGGGCAGCCTCA